>Ga0114975_10003283_pt1 | contig 10802 bp, 10 predicted proteins | sample S_130626_EF_Meta_FD_87031 | JGI IMG/M metagenome (GOLD analysis project Ga0114975, IMG submission 87031) | Freshwater microbial communities from Lake Simoncouche, Canada to study carbon cycling - S_130626_EF_MetaG | ecosystem: Environmental > Aquatic > Freshwater > Lake | place: Lake...
CATAAGCCTCCCGTGGAAGCCCCTTTAGGCCAAGTTCTGTTGAGACAAGTCCCTCATTCATCACGCCGCTCTCAGACAGCGTCGTGTTCTCACAGTGAAGCAGTACAGGAAGGTTGACCATTGCGGCGTATTCCATGGCCCGTCGCAGGAACAAGGGATCCTGCACCTGGTAAGCATCATCGGAAACTGCGACCGCACCTGCTGCTTTCAAGTCAGCCATTTCGGTCAGTTCGGTGTTCTTCATCCCTTTTGAGAGCGCTGCGATCACCCAAAGCCTTGCCTTGTGAACATCTTTTGCGCGTGTAACAAGATCGCGAACAATTGGTGCAGAATCGATAACGGGGGCTGTATTTGGCATGCATGCCACACCGGTAAAGCCACCAGCGGCGGCAGCTCCTAGCCCGCTGTAGAGATCTTCCTTGTATTCCTGACCTGGTTCACGGAGGTGAACATGGATGTCAATTAATCCCGGAGTAACGATTAGACCTTTGCAATCGCGAACTTCCGCATCGGAAGGTATGTCGAGGTTTTGCCCAACAGCTTTGATGACTCCCTCTTGGATGAGGACATCAGCGACTGCATCGATGCTATTTGCGGGGTCAATGACATGACCGCCTTGCAAGAGAATGGTTTTCATATGTTTAATCCGTTCCTCTTATCCTTCAATTCCATCCGCACCAAGTAGGAGGTAAAGCGCGGCCATCCGAACGGCAACGCCAGATGTCACTTGTTGACAGACGACACTTTGGTGGCCATCGGGAAGATCTCCACCGATTTCGAGGCCACGATTCATAGGTCCTGGGTGCATGACGATTGCATTCGGTTTTGCGTAGCGCAGGGTGGCTTCGTTAATCCCAAAGGTCATGTGGTATTCGCGGGCGGTTGGAAAGAGTGCTTTGTTCATACGTTCCAGCTGGAGACGAAGCACCATCACGACATCCGCGCCAGCAAGCCCACTCTCAAGCGTGTTATGGACGGTCACTGGCAGCTGGTGGATATCGCGTGGCATCAGCGTGTTAGGTCCAACCAGGTGTACATCGGCTCCAAGCGTCGAAAGGCACCAAATATTTGACCGCGCAACTCTGGAGTGTGCGACATCGCCAACGATTGCGACCTTCAGTCCATCTAGTGATCCTTTGGCCTTTAGAATGGTGTAGGCATCCAGAAGTCCTTGTGTCGGATGCTCATGCATTCCATCCCCTGCGTTGATAACAGGAACATCTACCCACGTGGCAGCCTGTTCCGGAGCTCCGGAAAAGGGGGTGCGCATAATAATGCAGTCGGCGGTGAGTGCCTGCAGCGTCAAGAAGGTGTCGCGAAGGGATTCACCTTTTGTGGTGCTGGATGTCGACCCGCTGATGTTAATGACATCTGCGGACATGTACTTACCAGCCGCTTCAAAGGATGTCCGTGTACGTGTTGAGTTCTCATAAAACAGCGTGATGACAGACTTGCCCTTGAGTGTTGGGACCTTCTTGATGTCCCGGTGGATGATTTGTTCGAACTCGGCAGCCGTCGTGAGGTAGTGGTTTAGGGTTTCCCTATCCAGCCCTTTGAGACCAAGAAGATCCGCGCCCGCGAGAGGCTTTGACATCAGAGTCCCTCCCGCTTCGAGATCAGCACACAGTCATCGGTATCCGACTCACCGAGTTGGACATCTATGCGTTCCGTCCTCGATGTTGGCACATTTTTACCGACATAATCTGCGCGGATGGGGAGCTCGCGATGTCCTCGATCAACGAGCACTGCGAGCTGGATGGCAGCTGGTCGGCCAAACGTAGAGATTGCCGTCATCGCGGCATTGACTGATCTTCCTGTAAAGAGGACATCATCGACGAGAACGACTATTTTGCCCGTTACGTCAAAGTCGATGGAAGAGCCTGTGGCTTCTGCGGTCCGTGCGATGTTGTCATCACGATAGTCGGTGATGTCAAGTCCACCAAACTGCACCGGTGCACATTCAATTTGCATGATTCGGCTGGCGAGGCGTTCCGCGAGAGGCAAGCCTCGACGCAAAACCCCTACAAGAACGACATCGTGTGCGCCTTTATTCCGCTCAACAATTTCGTGTGCAATCCGGGATACAGCACGCCGGATATCTCCGCTGTCCATCACTGCCATCGCGTACCTCACAAAACAAAAAGTGCCCTTGTCCTTTAGAGGACAAGGGCACGTAATGGGCGCAAGCGCCGACATTTTATGCAGCCGATAAGCATCGGCACCCTTGTCCGCCTCGCAGGACGGAGAATGTCTCACAGGACATCACCAAGGAACTACAACCGGTAGCACGGTACCACCTGCAACCGTCCATCACAATGCCTATTCGTAGGTTTCCCGCTTTTGGCCATTCTGTTCAGGCGCCGTCTCAACTTTGCGCTTTACAACGACTGCAGGATCTGATGACATCGCGCCCATTTCGGTACTGGCTGGCTGCGCAGCGGCAGCGGTTGCAGCTGCATGCGACGCCCTGTCAATAGGTTTTGCGATCGCGATAACCGGTAATGCGATGTAGAGTTCGCAGTCATATGTTTCTGGATCAACGAGTGCAGTTACCGTACTAGGGATGGTCTTCGGCAATGCGTTATAGTCCACAAGGGAGTCGCCATGCCGGGGTTCATCTTGGCCGGGGACTTGATATTGGAACTTCACGAATCGCTGGTTTCCGCCTTCTGAGCCACGATTTTCCGCGGCTAGCAATCTAGCGGGCACTGGAATTCCAACTTCTACCAGCCGATTCACCTTTGCCTCGTAAGCCTTGCCCTTAGCCGGAAAGATAACGATACCTGCGATGCCAGCCAAGGCAATCACCACTCCGGCAATAACAAGTGCTGCTTGCTTCATCACTAGCCCAGCCGCAAACAAAGCAAGTCCGGTAACAATAATGGCACCGGATGAAATGGTGAGGGCCTGCGTGGAGGGCTTGTTGTAGTCAACGCGATCAGCTGCAGCAACGCGTCTGGGTGGACGGTCCTTGAGCTCAGGCTCTACTATCCACGCTTCTTCAGTACTTACCGACATCGCCTTACCCTCCAACAGTCGTCTTGTAGCAATGCATCCATGGTATCGATGTGCTAACTTACCAACGATTCTACGACAGACAATAGCTCTTCGGGGTCAAATGGCTTTGCAAGGTAGGCATCCGCTCCCAACGAGAGGCCTTGCTGAATGTCATCGAGCTGCGCTCGCGCGGTCAGTAACACAACTGGAAGGCCAGCCAAATGGTCCGTTTCCCGTATATACGTGAGTACCTCATAACCATCACGCCCAGGCATCATTACATCGAGTATGGCTAAATCGGGGCATTCGGCTTTTAACACATCGATGGCCGCATCGCCATTCGATACCCCTTGGATGACATAGCCACGCCGCCCAAGAACAAACTCAAGCAAGCGCAGTAATGCAGGCTCATCATCAGCAACCAAAATCCGTGGACTTGACATCGTGCATCAGATTCTACAGTTGATTGACTTAGCACGTAAGCAATTATAATGAGACACGCCAGCGGATTTGCTACGAACAACCGAGGTGACTTTCTGAAACCACATCTCTTACTGTAGTATAAGGATGTGAGTACATCGATAGACAATAATGTAACTCGGCCAAAAGCCATGCGAAACACCAGCCAGCGCAAAGCTGTCCTGCTTGCACTTGGTGATCTCCATGGTACCCACCCCACTGCATCGGAAATTTACGGTGCGATCAAGGTGCGTAACTATCAGATCGGACTCGCAACGGTTTATCGAACATTGGATGCGATGGTTGAACGTGGGGATGTCGCAGCAGTCAGGACGGGTAATGCCGTTCGCTACGACCTGACACACCATCATCACCATCACATCGTGTGTCAGATTTGTGGCAAAGTCACCGATGTCGATGCATCGGAGGTTCCTTCCGAGCTGCTCACCTTTTTCGAAGGCGAGACCGGCTTTGACCTTTCAGATGCAACCATCCAGCTCAATGGAATATGCGCAAGCTGCACAACCACAAGGTAGTCACGTCCATTCCCCGTATTCCGCGAACAATTTTGAAGCGGTCACCTACTCGATGACGATTGGGTTTGCACTAGATTAGAGTCTTGGGAGCATGCGGTACCAGGTGCCTAGCGCTCTCAAATGCGCCAAGTGGTCACTTCCCTGCTTCCCGCGTGTGGCAACCGACACAAACCTTCCCTTCCGAACATGCCCCTTGATACGAATATCGTTGCTCAACGTCTCGTCAACCGACTGCAACACTACACCAACGGCATCCCGAACCTGCTGTCCGACCTCTTCTGTGCTCGAATACCCCTCCGGCTCAAGCTCACAGTGCGATAGGACCATCCCCTTTTTGCCGCGCACAGCAAGCCTTGCAAAGTCGATGAACGGCTTGTTCTGATCCACCCGCGGATACGGACGAGAATCAATTGAATTTCGTTGCTCTCCAAAGCTGGCATAAACCGTGTCTGCTAAAACTAGCTGGTCGATGATGTCCACATTACGAGGCTCCTGTAGCAGTGCCCGAATTGCACCATAGCCCGCAGAAAACGATGACAAGGTGATGGAATCGAAGTGATGCGTATCCGTTGCTTGCTGGATTTCAACCAGCAGCGTTGTGAACATCATGTGGGAGCTTCGCCCAACATAGGCATCATAGGCTCCGCTCAGCCCATTTAGATTTACCGATGCAGCAATCGCACCAGGGAAGCGTCCATAAACAGCCTTCTGAACAAGATCATGTGCTCCATGAAAATGCAGGACCAATTCTCGCGAATGCACATGCGACAATGGGTCGAAGGATATGCGTAAGCTGCTGAGTGGATGATGGATTTCCATTCGCGTATCTTCTCATAATTCGCCTCGGGCATCATGGATGCCTCAATGCAGGGAATTCACCTAACGGGTGTTCGCATCATTGCGGGTACGATACGTCGAATCCACCCATGCCTATCTTCATGACAATCCATGACATCCCAAGCGATGAAATTACACCTGACCGAGTGAAACAGATCGCACGTGCAGGGCAATCATCCCGGCTTGTGCGTGGCTACCGGAGCTTTCATTCGCTACACGAGGGAAGAATCGTCTGGCTATTAGAGGCGAATTCGCGGGCCGATGTCCAGTCTTGGTGTGATGAAGTTGGCCTTCCCCTTACAGGTATCACTGCCGTCGAGATGGAAGGTCAAAGCGGGGTCCTAAAGGCCATTCCTGTGACGCTTCCTAACCAGCTGCGCGGGACAGTGATGCGCATTCAGGAAGATGGGACGATTGCGCTCGTTTACATCCGTATTGCAGAATCAAATGTGCTTGTTTCCCTTATAGATGCTGGCGTACCGGCATCACTATCGCTCTCAGAAGGTTCAGATGTTCGGGTGATGTTCCGTGCGTCCGATATCTCGCTTGCAGTGATAGAGAAAGACAAACCTATGAAACTTAGTTTTCCGAACCAGATTCGCGGGAAAGTCACCCAAATCATTTCCGGTCCGACATTGGTCATCGTCCATATGGAAACAGCCGCGGGTCCAATTGTCAGTGCGATTATCCCGAGCGCAGCGGAGGCAATTGGCCTCAAAGTCGGTGATGAAGTAACGGCTTTGTTTAAGGCTCTCGATGTGTCTTTGGCAACGGACTCGGATGCCTGATCCAGCCTCCCAGGAAATGGGGGTGGCCGCCGTCATCGCGGAGCTGATGTACCTACGACAGAGTGGACAATTACTTGCGTCGGATGATATCGCTTTACTCGATAGCCTCGAAACCTTGGATCGATGCGAACGCGATGTAAGAGCGGCGGTCACTGCGGGTCAGTTGACGGCCGCAACTTCTACCGATGGAAACAGTGAAAATCTGCCTGAGTCGCTGGCAGACACGATTCGCCTTTGGATGGAAGCTCAGTCAGCGTGGGAGCTTGCGGTAACAGGCCTCTCTAGTAGACATAAGCAGACGAGTAAACGCAGTGGACCGCGAGGCCAGATTACCCCCGCTGCAACGATTCGCCTTCCTACAACGGCGGCTGCTACCAAGGCAATGATTGCCATCATTAATACCAAACTCTGGACAGAGCACGAAGCAGATGAACAGCTAGTAACAAGGAGCCCACAAGACTCATTGCGTGTTAATCTAAGCAGCTCGATTGGCTTTGATGCAACGACGGCCATAGAGCACTTGACGCGGCATGGTGCATCCGTTGTCCAGACGTTCCTTACGCTAGCAAGTATCTGGCGGGAACAGGCTGGAAATGCCCGTTATGACACCTATGTCGAAGTATTTGCGAGTGACATTCTTCGACATCAAGGGCGTCAACAAACCCCAAAGGGTGGTTATCATCAGGCTGACACGCTTTCTAAAGGCCGTGATGTTTTTATTCTCAGCCGGCTCTTGCTACATTTGGATGGTTCCGAAACGGGTGGTGGAACAAAGCTCGCGCGCTTTATAAGCGTCGAACAGCTTGAAACAAAAGTTTCCCCAGGAACATCGGAGAGCTATGTCCGCTTCCGCTTTCATCTTGGTGAACCGTTTCAGCATTGGATGTCCATGTTGGACCGGGGTTCATGGGAAGTGGCGGGAAAGTTGCTGCAATATCACCCACAGCGCCAGAAGTACCATATTCTTATCGGTTTAAGCCTCGCTCACATTGCATGGAAGTGTCGCTATGAGGGCAATACGGGCGTGGTGGTTCCATTGCGTGAGGTGTTGATGTTGTCACATTTGAATCAACATGGTCACCGTCCCGGAGCATTTGTGAGCAGCCTCGAAGATGCGTTACAGGATCTCAATCGCGATGGCATTTTACCGGGGGTTCGCCTAACCAAGCCTGATGGCTGGATGGAGATGCCGGCAGCGCAGCAAGCCCGTCTCATATTAGACAGGTCCGTGATATCTCTTCCTCACGCTATATCTGCCGAGTAGTTGTGTTAATGCAATGTGATCCACTCGCAGTTGACGCAAAACCCAACAATCCAATGACAACCGTCATATCCGGTAACGTAGCTGGCTAAGCGTTCAGTGGATCGGCCAGAGACTGCTCTCCAACGATAAGTATCCGCAAATCAACAATGCAGTGGCAGTGATTCCGCTTTGATTCGGCCACTCTTTGCAGTGACTTAGTTGCTAAGCGCAAATAATGTCATCAACTTTCATCATAATTGAACAAATACAGGTAATTCTGCGGATAAAGACCAAGTAATTTTAGCGTTAGAGATCTATTCCAACTGTCGCATACTTGTACCAGCCGGAAGCTACGGGTGAGCAATCATCCAACACAACAGTTTTGGGAGACAATTCTATGAAAAAATTAATTTGGGCGGTGATGGCTGCGGCAGCGCTGACGACAACGGGCTTTGCACAGGGCACAACATATGATTACACGGGTTCTGGGAAGAACCTAAACGATGCAATCATGGACAACGACTTCTTCACTACCGGTCCTGGACTTACATCGTTTTCGATTAACGTCACGGATACCGCAACGATTTCCAACTTCAACTTTGTCAGCCTTAAGAACCTGTCCCACACATGGGCTGCAGACCTTAAGTTTGAACTCAAGCATATCCAGAGTGGTAAGTCTGTCGTTTTCTTGTCCGATCTTGGTGGCGCCGGCGATTTTGGCGGTTCATACAATATCGATGATATTTCGGTGAACTCGCTCATCGGCAACTACCCAAGTTCGTCAGTTATTCCTACAGGCACTTATCATGCCGAAACCTTCGATGGTCTCGCAAGTTTTGACATTTTTCATGGAATGTCTGTAGCTGGTGACTGGCAGCTGGATGTATACGATCAGGTTGGTGAAGACACGGGTTACCTCGGTGACTGGTCTTTTACGATCAATGACAATGTCTACAACCCACAGCCAGATCCGCAAGCAGTACCAGAGCCAGCAGAATGGGCTGGAATGGCTGTCCTCGGCCTCGGACTTGCAGGAATCGCAGTTCGCCGCCGCCGCATTGCCTGATCTGTAAATTAGGCATCGTTGAACTGTCCACCGTCGTGCCGGAACGATGGTGGACATTCAACATTTTCTTGGCGTTGGCATCGCAACCTGCGATAGCATCTGGGACGATAGTCCGGGGCGTAGCGCAGCTTGGTAGCGTGTCTGAATGGGGTTCAGAAGGTCGCAGGTTCGAATCCTGTCGCCCCGATATCAACTGGAGGCTGGTCGTATGACCTGCCTTTTTTCATTTATTCTTAGGATTTTCACAGTACATAACTGACCCAGGAATGACATTATTCGAATCTGCCAAAGTGCAAATCGTGTATTATTTGGTTTAGTTAACATTCATAGTGATTGATCACCTCGCTGAGGTTTTCATATGACTTTGTTCAGACTAATATGTTGAGTTATTGATCACGTGACCATTCCAGCTCCAATTGTAATGCAGCAGTCTTCTACTGCATCAGACCCGACGTTCTCCGCTATTACTGCGGCAACGAAGTCACCTCAAGTTGTTACTGCAGCGGCCGCTGTAAAGGCAGCTCTCGCTTTAGCAAAAACAGGTCGGGCGACATCCCCTGGGCAGCTGACCATCGCCCCTTGGCTAGGCTCCCCCAATGGCACTACTGAAGAGTTTCTATTTATACAATCGCTCGATGCCGGGGGAAGACGCAACGCTCGTATCACTTCTCTGGATGCAACATTACTTGATGCAAGAGTCACGTATTCAGAAACATTGGTGACCGTTTATGCCCAGATACTGTCACAGCTGGCAAAACTCGCTGCCGCAAACAGGGAATATGTGTACTCGCTCCAGGTTGAGCAAAATCTGGCAGCGTCTCTAAAAGTCATCGAGGCTCAGGTTTCCGCTGGTACAAAACCAGGTAGTGACCTTGAATTGGCAAGGGCAAATTGGAATCAATCCCGAATCGCACTGCAACTGGCATCCGATAGCGTTGAGACCCTGAAGTTGAACCTGAAGACATTTGGACTTGATGCGGCTACTCTAGATTCTTCCAGCGTGGCAAGGGTCATTCCAGATACAGCAGATCTAGTCGAGACCGATCTCCTGGAACAACGCTCATCAGCCATGATCGCAAAACTCTCAGCGGAGCGACGGATGGCATCGGCTTCTAGTCAGGCCGATGTTTCGATGGTTCTTCGCTCACAGAACTTTACGCGGAACTTCACACCAAATGACCGGGGATTTGCGGTACAGCTGTCGATGCCTATCGACCATGGATCGATTAGGTCAAATGTGGCGACGATTGAAAGTCAGATTTCGAGCATCGAGATGCGGATGAAAGATGACCGCTCAAAACAAAACGCGCGACGCAAGTCTATCGAAACAACGATAGCCAGAATTGAGACGGCTATCGCTAACACACAGCAATCAGTCATTACTCCAATGGAAGATTACGTTGCCAAGATGCAACGTGCATACACCGCTGGTACGGTAACCGTTACGGCCTTTTTAGATGCCCAACGCTCTCTCCACGAGTCAATTCATAAGTTACTTACTCTTCAGGATCAACGGGATCAGCTCAGTGTGCAGCTCATCGAACAAGGTGGGATGCTCCCAAAGCAGTTGGTTATCCATAACAAGCAAAGCGACAGGAAATGAAACAAACAACTTCCCGTTTCCTCCAACAGGTCATCCTGTCAGCGACAGCCATTACCGCAATCGGTTTACCGATTTCTTGTACAAAGCCTCCAATCCAAACATCCACTAAATCTGTTGATTCATCACCCTCTTCACTCACCGGAAATGCATTACGCCTCAGTCAAACAGCATCAAAACTAATCAACGTCGAAACATCTCATCCAACTCAACCAAACACCGTTGGTTACCTATCCGCAATCGGGGTTGCGACGGCATTCACAGATGCTAAGTCAGTTGTAAACTCCAGAGTTCGTGCAAAAATCACATCACTGCCAATACCCGTCGGGCGCACAGTGACGGCTGGGCAGATTGTGGCGATGCTGGAGTCGGAGGATTTACATGATGCGCAAACGTCCTACAGGTTAGCAGTTGAGCGGGTGAAATTAGCAGAGTCACAGCTCCGAAGACATAAGCAATTGGCCATACTAAACAGTCCCTCGGCTCAATCGCTTGATGCGATAATTGCCGACTTCGATTCCGCCGAAACCCAGCTTTCACAAGGCAACATCGATGTGTCGGTGGCAAAGTCAAAGGTCGCTGATCTAGAAGCATTACTTGCCCAAGCTGATATTGATCGAACCGCTGCTGACCGAAAACTGAAATTAGCTGAAACTGCAGAATCGCAGGCGGTGCTGCTATACGCCGACCAGCTCATTTCGCGATTGGACCGTGAGAAAGCCCGAGCACAGTTTGCCGATGCGGGTGATGCTGTTCGATTGGTTACATCCTCGAGAAATGCAACCCTCGCCCGTCTTGAAACTTCACGCCTGGAGCGGGATGCTGCCATTGAAAAAGTTGCCATCGTCAAACGCGCTGTTGAGCGGACATCGAAAGCAGTGAGCCGGGCAAAGAGTATCTATGCAGCAGCAACATCGATGAACAAGGATGTAATTGAAGCACAGAGTGCATTAGATGCTGCACGCATCGAGATGGAATCTGCAGCGGATGACATTCAGTTATTGGGCGGCAAAGCGGGCGATAATCACACAATCTTTATTGCAGCACCAATCTCTGGAACAGTATCAGAACAACATGCAACCGTCGGCAATACAGTCGATATGAATGTCCCAATACTGACCATTCTCGACAAGAACAAGGTCGGAATTATGGTTAACGTACGCACTGAGGACATCGCTAATATTCAAGTCGGCAGTCAGGTGCAAATCGCAACCTCAAAGCGTGCCAGCTACATCACCGGTGCAGTGATGTCCATTGGTACTAATGTGGACGAAGA
>Ga0114975_10003285_pt1 | contig 10800 bp, 16 predicted proteins | sample S_130626_EF_Meta_FD_87031 | JGI IMG/M metagenome (GOLD analysis project Ga0114975, IMG submission 87031) | Freshwater microbial communities from Lake Simoncouche, Canada to study carbon cycling - S_130626_EF_MetaG | ecosystem: Environmental > Aquatic > Freshwater > Lake | place: Lake...
AAGTTCGGTGGAGATCACGTCGACGAGACTGCTCGCAACATTGCTTCTTTCCGCGCCAACCTCAAGATGTAACGATGAGTGCATTTGTACTCGTAGGTGTCCCAGGCGCAGGCAAGTCAACTGTCGGCAAGTTGCTTGCACAAAAGTTGGGCATTCCATTTGTCGATATTGATGAGGCTATCGAAACGCGTGCGGGCAAATCGGTTTCTGACATTTTCATAGGTGACGGAGAACCGGTATTTCGCGAGTTAGAAGAACGAACTATCGCCGAAGAACTGCAAAGTGAGTCTGTAGTTCTGTCACTTGGAGGTGGGGCTTTAGGTAGTTCTCAGACTCGAGATAGCCTGCACGGTCACATTGTTATCTGGCTGCAAACCTCCTTGTCACAGGCGGTCGCACGTGTCGGAATGAATCGCAACCGTCCGCTGCTACTAGGAAACGTGCGCGGACAACTCGCTGAACTCATGACGGCTCGTGAACCGATTTATCGTGAGGCTGCGACTATCGCCATTGAGACCTCAAACCTCAGTCCAGACGAAGTGGTTGAGGCCATCATTTCTTTGTTGCCAGAAAGTGAGAACACATAGTGCCTACGATTACCGTTAATGCTGACATCACCTATGACGTAGTGGTCGGTCGGAACTTGCTAAGCGATGTGACTAAATACACCGCCGGAGCTGATCGAATCGCAGTCATTCATCCGCCTACTTTGCGAGCGACTGCTGATGCAATTCGAGCAGAACTCAACGGAGTGACCTCCATCTCGATCGAGGTTCCTGATGCAGAGGAATCAAAGTCCGCTTCTGTGCTCGAATTTTGCTGGACTGCACTGGGCCAGTCTGGTTTCACCCGCAATGACATCATCATCTCGGTTGGTGGTGGGGCAACAACTGACCTAGCGGGTTTTGTTGCGGCAACGTGGCTTCGCGGCATCAGGGTCATCCACATACCGACCACACTGTTGGCAATGGTTGATGCTGCAGTCGGAGGCAAGACAGGCATCAATACAGCTGAAGGCAAGAATCTGGTCGGTTCATTCCACTCTCCAGTAGCAGTATTGTGCGATCTCAATGCATTAGATACTCAACAACGCAATGACTACATCGGTGGCCTCGCCGAAATAATCAAGGCTGGCTTTATCCGCGACACTAAGATTCTTGAACTCATCGAAAGTGACCCCATCGCAGCTGGCACACCAGCATGGGAACACACTGAGGAAATCATTTGCCGAGCGATCCAAGTCAAGGCAGATGTTGTCGCTCATGATTTGAAGGAATCACTTGGCACTTCAGTTGGCCGCGAGATTCTGAATTACGGTCACACCTTTGGTCATGCCATTGAACGTGTTGAACGGTATGCATGGCGACACGGAGCTGCGGTTGCAGTGGGCATGATGTACGTCGGCAATCTGGCGGTTATGGCTGGTCGCTTACCTGAGGCCGTCTTGGATCGCCAACGCACAATCCTGAGCTCTGTTGGATTGCCGACAACCTATCTTGACGGCAAGTGGGACAAGCTGTACGAGGCAATGAAGGTTGACAAGAAGTCCCGTGGGGACCTGTTGCGCTTTGTCATCCTTGAAGACACTGGGCGTCCAGCACTTCTTGAAGGACCTGATCCAGCGTTGCTAGTTGCTGCCTATCAAGAGATAGTGCAAAGTAGTTGACATGCGCAATGTGTTAATCCTCAATGGGCCAAACCTCAACAAATTGGGGACTCGTGAGCCTGACATTTATGGGGCCCTGTCTCTGGATGAGATTGCGTCGGCTTGTCTCGAATATGGTGAGCAACATGGATTAGCTGTCGACTTCAGGCAGAGTAACTCTGAGACCGATATCGTGGAGTGGCTTCAGGAAGCCTGCGATTCCAAGACGGCAGTCATTATTAATCCAGCGGCGTTCACGCATTATTCGGTAGCAATTCGAGATGCTGCAGCGATGTTGGATGCGCCACTCATTGAGGTGCACTTAAGTAACCCGTTAAGTCGAGAAGAATTCCGCCACACCTCACTGATTGCAGGAATTGCGGTTGGCTCCATCACAGGGTTCGGCGTGAATTCTTATCTGCTGGCACTTGAAGCGATGACACATCTGTGAGCCCCAGTCGACTCGATCAGCTCCGTCTTCTGGAAAATGATGATGCCTGCATCCTCATTTCTCATCCCGTCAATATTCGCTATCTCTGCGGCTACTCAGGTTCCAATGCCCTTTTGCTATGTACCCCAGACAAGTCTTATCTCCTTACTGACGCTCGTTACGAGATTCAATGCGCGCAAGAGTGTTTCGATGTCGAGGTGGTCATCGCCAAATCCGGCCTACTAACGAGTGCGCTGGAGTTGTTAACCTGCACTGACCTCACCATTGAAGCTGGGCACATGAGTGTTGCTACTCGTGAAGCAATAACAGCAGCAAAACCAGAACTCGACGTCAAGAACTCCCTTGGCCTAGTAGAGCGTCTTCGTGTGGTCAAGGATGCAGTTGAACTTGATCTCATTTCAACTGCCTGCGCCATTTCTGTCGCTGCACTGGAGCAGGTAGCGACCTATCTACGACCAGGTTTATCTGAACGAGAGATTGCTCAGCATCTGGAGCACACAATGTTGCAACTAGGCGCAGATGACAAGGCATTTGAATCCATTGTGGCAACAGGCACAAACACTGCAATTCCACATCACCAACCAACGCGAAGAATCGTCGAATCTGGCGATCTCATCAAAATTGATTTTGGAGCCAAAATTGATGGCTACCACGCAGACTGCACACGCATGTTTGTGGCCGGTCAACCTGCATCGTGGCAAGTTGAACTGCATAGCGTTGTTCGGGAATGCCAGGAGCTTGCGAGAGACACTCTGCGAAGTGGGGTACTTGCTGCGAATGTCGATGCAGCCGCGCGTGACTTCATGAAGTCTCATGACAAGGCACACCTCTTCACCCACGGTTTGGGTCATGGAGTGGGGCTCGAGATCCATGAGGACCCGTTTTTCTCCAGTCAACCAGCCACTACAATTGACCAAGGTACGGTCGTCACAATTGAGCCGGGTGCATACATCCGCAATCAAGGTGGCGTACGCATTGAAGACACCGTTGTGGTTACTGAAGCTGGATACAACAACCTGACCAACTTCACATACGACCTCATCACTATTGGCTAAGACAAACAGGAGAATCACGTGGCAAGCACCAATGACCTGAAGAATGGTCTCGTCCTAAACATTGAAGGTCAGCTGTGGACCGTGGTTGAATTTCAGCACGTAAAGCCTGGTAAAGGTCCAGCTTTTGTGCGCACAAAGCTTAAGAATGTGCTTTCGGGCAAAGTGATTGACCGAACTTTCAACGCTGGCGTCTCCGTGGAAACCGCAAACGTCGACAAGTGCGACATGCAGTTCCTCTACCGGGACGGTGACGACTGGGTATTCATGGACCTCTCTACTTACGACCAGTACACCGTTCCTAACGTTGTCGTCGGTGACAATGCGCAATGGATGCTCGAGAACCAAGAAGCCGTTGTAGCGATTTATGAAGGTCAGCCAATCTACATTGAACTTCCTGCAAGCGTTGAACTGATGATCACATACACCGAACCAGGCCTCCAGGGCGACCGTTCAAGTGCGGGCACCAAGCCGGCAACGCTTGAAACAGGTGCTGAAATCAAGGTTCCGCTATTCATCGAGAACGACACCAAAGTCCGTGTTGATACGCGTGACGGTTCGTACCTAGGGCGTGTCAACTAATTGCGTACTCGAACCAAGGCGCGTCAGCGAGCTGCTGAAGCGCTTTTTGAGGCTGAACAGCGTGCCGTCGGCGTTGCTGACGTATTTGAACGCAATCCGGATGTCAATGAGTACGCCAAAATCCTGGCTTACGAAGTTGAAGCCAACACGGACCGAATCACAGAAGTCATTGCTACCTATGCACAGCAGTGGAGTATCGAACGCATGCCCGCAGTAGACCGAGCCATAACTCGCGTTGGTATCGCTGAGCTTCTATTCCATCCTGCAATCGATTCTGGAGTCATCATTTCGGAAGCAGTTGAAATTGCCGGAGTCCTGAGCACAGATGACTCCGGAAAATTCATCAATGGGTTGTTAGGTCGTATCGCAGAAATGCGTGAGTTGCTTGCCGCAAATTAATGGTGCCCTGAGTGGGATTCGAACCCACACTGAACGGTGTTTGAGACCGCGCTCTCTGCCGGTTGGAGTACCAGGGCCAGATTTGTGTCTCCCTAGGCTATCGCTAATTTTCGTGAAACAAAACCGTAGGCTACCTGTATGAGCATGATGCGTGTCGTTGTGGCCGATGATGAGGCCATCATTCGAATGGATCTCGTTGAGACTCTCAAAGCTGCTGGCTACGATGTGGTCGGGCAAGCTAGTGACGGTCAGGCTGCACTCGAACTTATTGAGTCAACAAAACCCGACATTGCGATACTTGATGTCAAGATGCCCCTTCGCGACGGCATTGAAGTCGCGCATGCAGTACGCACCACGACACCGGTTGTTCTGCTCACCGCATTTGGACAGACGGACATCATTGCGCAAGCCAAAGACGCAGGTGTTATGGGCTACGTCATCAAGCCATTCTCTGAAGCAGAGATTGTGGCTGCCATAGAAATTGCGCATATGCGATTTAGTGAAGTCCGTCTTCTCCAAAACGATCGAGACGAGCTCGCAGATTCACTCGAGACTCGCAAGCTTCTCGACCGGGCTAAAGGTCTACTTCAAAAACATATGTCCATGACTGAACCAGCTGCTTTCCGTTGGTTGCAGAAAGCGGCGATGGATCGTCGTTTGGCAGTGCGTGATGTTGCCGAAACGGTAATTGCCGAATTGGGCAGCAAATGACGGTGAATGCCAAGAGCCAGATTTTCACTGTCCCAAATCTGCTCAGCTTGCTTCGACTAGTTGGGGTACCGTACTTTTTCTGGCTCATTGTTGGTCCACACTCTGATGGCATCGCACTCATCGTGTTGGGCATTAGTGCAGCGACAGATTGGCTCGACGGCTATTTGGCACGTCGACTCAATCAGTTCAGCCGACTAGGGGAGTTGCTGGACCCGCTCGCTGATCGACTTTATATCCTGGCTGCTCTTGCAGCGCTATACATTCGAGATCTCATCCCTGTCTGGGTTGTGCTTGCATTAGTTGCACGTGACCTTGTCATGAGCTTGCTTTTAGCAAAACTCAAGAAGCGGGGTATCACCGGTTTGCCTGTTCACTTTGTTGGCAAGGCAGCAACCATGAACTTGCTCTACGCCCTGCCACTGATTCTCCTAGGTACATTTACGAACTCGATTGGGCATGTTGCTCACATTGTTGGCTGGGCATTCCTAGTCTGGGGTGTAGCCATGTATTGGTACGCGGCAGTTCTGTACATAGCGCAAGTACGACAGCTTGAGACAGTGGTGACGGCATGAGTCGCACTGCTTCAATGGACGCTCTGTTAGCGGATGCACTTACTTCCGACTACAGCCCTGACACTGCCAGGGCTCACCGCACTACACGGTCACTTATCATTGCCGCATTATGTGCAGCAGTTGTCACCATGGTCTTAGGTATTGCATTGACTCAGAATCGTGAGCAAGCTGGACAAAATTCGCTGACTCGACAAGCACTTATAGATCGTGTCAAAACTTCTGACGCTCGAGTTGCCGCTCTTGAAGTGGATGTAAGAGAAGCGCAATACGACTTAGCTGCAGCAGAGAAAGCCATTTTGGCTGGAACTTCGTTAGGCGATGCCGCACAAAAGCGGCTGCAGCGTCTCAGAGTGGCCGCCGGTTACACGCCAGTGACGGGTGACGGCGTACAAGTGTCAATCCAAGACGCGCTGCCAGATCCAACATTTACCACCGGGGCAATACAACCCGGACGCATCATGGACAGGGACCTGCAAATGCTGGTCAATGGACTGTGGCAGGCTGGAGCAACTGCCATCACGGTCAACAATCGACGACTAACGTCGACATCGGCCATTCGCTCGGCAGGTGAGGCAATCTTGGTGGATTACCGCCCGCTTGTCCCACCGTATTCAGTAAGGGCCATCAGTGATGACGCTGACTCACTAGCCGGAAGATTCAGATCTAATCAAGCGGGCATGTTGCTTGAGCAATTGGCGAGGCGCTACGGCGTAGTCTGGTCTTTGGAAACTATTGGACGTACGACACTTCCTGCAGCGACATCAAACTTTGGAGGCAACTAGTGATTCCAGCAATCGGACTTCTCATCGGAATCGTCTTTGGACTCTTGCTTCACCCGGTCGTCCCATTGTGGTTGCAGCCTTATCTACCCATAGCAGTTGTTGCCGCTCTTGACGCAGTATTTGGAGCCTTCCGTTCTGTACTAGACGGCATCTTCAACGATCGCATCTTTGTCATCTCATTCCTGTCCAACGTTGTTGTTGCTGCAGTTATCGTCTTCCTCGGCGACCAGCTCGGCGTAGGTTCTCAGATGTCTACTGGCGTTGTCGTCGTACTCTCTATGCGCATCTTCGCAAACGTTGCCGCAGTTCGTCGACACCTACTCAAGGCATAACATGGGCCAACATTCTGCTCCACGAGCCCGTCCAGCGCGCACTGCGGCTGAAGCGCGCTTCCGCCTGGTGAGGTCACTGTCTCCAAGGCTCACCCGAACACAGGTAATGATTACCGTCATTTTCGCTCTAGTCGGGTTTGCTACGACATCAGTAATCACCAGTGGTGGAAGCAATGGTGTTTTGGCAAATGCTCGACAGAGTGACTTGGTCAGCGTGCTGGATGATTTGGCTTCACGCCAAGCTCGTTTGCAAGCAGAGTACGACCGACTTGAGAGTGCTCGTCAGACGCTACTTGGCGGTGACCAGTACCAAGCACTCAATGAGGCAAAACGTCGAGCGGCAGCCCTTCGCGTTTTGGCCGGATCTGAGCCAGTTATTGGCTCGGGCATCACGGTAACCATCTCAGGCAATCTATCTGCAACAACCCTGCTTGACGCAATTCAGGAGTTGAGGGATGGCGGTGCCACATCTATTCAAGTGGCAGACCGCAATTTGGCGATTCGCGTAGTGGCAAACTCCTGGTTTGCCGATAGCTCTAACGGAGTCACTGTTTCTGGAACGGCGTTACAGGTTCCCATTGTGATTTCAGCCATCGGTGACAGTGAGGTGCTAGAACCTGCCCTCAAGATTCCCGGGGGATTGCAAGACACAGTGGGGTCTGGCGGCGGCACAGTAAGCGTTGTGGCTAGTCAGGACATTGAAATATCGGCAGTCGTGCCATTGCCCAAATCCTAGATACCGTACGCTTGGTCCATGACTAATGTGCCTTCTGAATTGCGATACACACCTGAACACGAATGGGTGCAGGTGATCGACGCCTCGACCATCCGGTTTGGCATCACCGATTACGCCCAAGACGCCCTTGGTGACATCGTTTTTGTGAGCCTTCCTGGTCTTGGCTCAACCCTTACTGCGGGCGAAACCTGTGGCGAAGTGGAATCAACCAAGAGCGTGAGTGACATTTACGCCCCAGTAACTGGAAAAGTCGCTGCCCGCAATGAAGGAACAGAAACAGCTCCGGAGATCCTGAACAGCGACCCATACGGCAAGGGTTGGATCGCCGAAGTGACTGTTGAAGGCGATGCTCAGGAATCAATTGCCGATTTACTGGATGCAAGTGCCTATTTGGCACTAGTGTCTGCTTAACCCCAAATTTCTAGAAAGCCAACTGATGATGAACTGCACTGTCTGTGGACACGTATCCGAGGAACACGATCGGTTCTGTTCGGCGTGCGGTGCAGCCTTGTCTTTCACCACTGAGAAGACCGGCATTATTCCGCTCATCCAGGATGAACTTGGTGACATTGAGACTCTGAGTACCGATGACCTCTCCACGTTGTCAGCAGGTGCAGCGCAGCTTGTTGTCCGCAGTGGGCCACTCGAAGGTGTTCGTTTTACACTTCCGGCAAATCGTGAAAGTACGATTTCCATCGGACGAGCGCCAGAGAATGACATCTTTCTAGATGATGTAACGGTGTCTCGTAAACACGCACGCTTCGATTTCAGTGATCTAGGTTGGTCTATCCATGACTCGGGCAGTTTGAATGGCACTTACGTAAATCGTCAGCGTGTGGATGCCATTGCACTACAGGACCAGGATGAAGTCCAAGTTGGAAAGTACAGATTTATCTTTGTCACTTCTAGTGGATCTGCGGCCAGTTAAGTGTTGGACTCTCAGACTCAAACACGATTAAGTCCAGATGGGCTGCTCAGTATTGGGCAGGTTATTGTTCGTCTTCGCGATGAATTTCTGGATATTTCAATTTCTAAGATTCGCTTTCTGGAGACCAACGGCTTAGTCACACCGGCTCGCACAGCGAGTGGATATCGCAAGTTCTCACTTGTCGATGTTGAGCGACTCCGCTACATCCTGCGTATGCAGCGCGATTACTTTCTCCCTCTCAAGGTAATACGTGAGCATATTGATGCAATGGACCGCGGGCTCGAGCCACCTGCCGTAACAAACGTGGCCCCGACGCCACCTAAGTCATTGATGAGCGCAGACACTCTTCAGGCAAATGCACAAGAGAAGGCTATTCGACTCACGTTTGAAGAATTATGCGAGCACGCTCAGATAGATGCCAGCCTGGTAGAGCAGATGGTCGACTTTGGGCTACTCAAGCCAGATAGCAAAGGCTACTTTGGTAACGCCGCACTTCGCATCGCTCAACAAGCTGCAGTGCTTCATTCTTACGGACTTGAACCGCGTCACCTTAAGACTGTCGCTAGTTCAGCAGCCCGTGAAGTCGATCTGTTTAGCCCGATCTTGAAGTCTGCTAGTTCCGGCAAAAACTCCGCCTCTCCGGCACAAATCGACGAGCTTACGTTGCATTTGGCCAATGGAATACTTAGTTTGCACGAAAACATTGTTCGTGCTCTTGTAGAACAAATGTCATAGGTATAGACGTACACTTAAGGCGTGATTCAAGTAGAGGTAGTCGGTATCCGGTTGGAATTACCTTCCAATCAGCCGGTACTCATTCTCAAAGACGCCGAGCACTCTCGGTACTTGCCGCTATGGATTGGCACAGCAGAAGCAACCTCCATTTCATTGGCACTCGACAGTATTGCCACCACGCGCCCTCTAACACATGATTTGATGATTACCCTCATGAAGCGATCTGGGGCAGTCATGACAAGTGTCACCATCACTGAACTTGTCGATGGCACATTCATGGCGGTACTCGAGTTTGCCAACCAAGATTCACTCAGTGCGCGACCTTCGGATGCCGTCGCTTTGGCTATTCGCCTTGGCATCCCGGTTTATGTCGCAAACGAAGTCCTCGATGAAGCTGGAATAGACATCGAGGATGAAGAGGAGACAGAACCTGATGACCACGAAGAACTTGAGAAGTTCCGTGCTTTTCTTGAAGACCTCAACCCTGAAGATTTCACGCAATAGTCCAGAATTGGCTATGAAGTTGACGTTTAGGGTTTCTGGAGAACTCTCAACCTCAACTAATACTTGAGAGTTCGGCGTGTCGCTAGCGAATGTCTTTGACGATGACTAGCAACAGTCATAATCTGAGAACACAGGTTCCCCGTGGCACTCGTCACCCTGTAACAAGGAGTCGCACACATGTCGGATGCAGGCAACACGCTTGACAACCCAGCAGATGCAAAACGTGACGATGCCACGATGGTGGCATCTCAACAAGGTTTGCTTTTCGCTGATGAGTCGCTTGCATCTATGCCCGACGTCGGCTACCGCGGACCTATTGCCGCCGGGGTAGTGGGCATCACATACCGTCAATTGGACTATTGGGCTCGCACAAATTTGGTCACTCCAACCGTACGGCCGGCCACCGGATCTGGGACTGCTCGCCTCTACGGCTTCCGCGACATTCTGGAACTCAAAATTGTTAAGAGACTCCTTGACACAGGCGTCTCACTCCAACAGATTCGAACAGCTGTCGAGCACCTTCGTGTTCGCGGCACCACAGATTTAACACAAGTAACTTTGATGAGCGACGGCGTTGGCGTGTACCAGTGCACTTCTGCTGATGAAGTGATTGATTTGGTTGCCGGCGGGCAGGGTGTTTTCGGCATTGCTATCGGACGAGTTTGGCAAGAGCTTGAAGGAAGTTTGGCTCAGTTGCCTATCGAAAGTAGCGAAGAGATTGCTCTCGAAGATGTAGCGGGGGATGAATTGGCTGCACGTCGTCGTGCTCGAGCAGCGGGCGCTTAAAGCGCAATCTGCCATCTAGTGTTATTCTTTTTCTAGCTTTTGATTCCGCATGGGAGAGAGCACACCACCAGTGTGCCGCCGAAGGGGCAATGCCTCCCAGAACCTCTCAGGCAAAGGGACCATGCGAATCGGCTTCTCTGAAGTGTTGTCATGACAGAGGGGAGGACCCGTATCGGTCTTCCCTAAATACCTGTCTAGAGGATTCATGGCACACAACGTTCACACCGCAGTTCAACATCAATTCGCAGACCGCCACATCGGTCCACGAAACAATGACCTAGCAACGGTTCTTACCCGCCTCGGTTACAACTCTCTCGACGCACTCTCCACCGATGCAGTCCCGCACAACATTGCGAGCGCAACACCTCTGGACCTTGCTGATGCAAAGTCAGAGGCCGAGGTGCTGACTGAACTACGCACATTAGCCTCAAAGAATGAAGTACTCACATCATTCATAGGTCTCGGCTACTACGGCACGCACACGCCTGGCGTCATCAAGCGGAACATCACAGATAATCCAGCGTGGTACACGGCGTACACGCCATACCAGCCAGAGATTTCACAGGGTCGACTTGAGGCGCTCAT
>Ga0114975_10003287_pt1 | contig 10796 bp, 13 predicted proteins | sample S_130626_EF_Meta_FD_87031 | JGI IMG/M metagenome (GOLD analysis project Ga0114975, IMG submission 87031) | Freshwater microbial communities from Lake Simoncouche, Canada to study carbon cycling - S_130626_EF_MetaG | ecosystem: Environmental > Aquatic > Freshwater > Lake | place: Lake...
AAAATGAACTGGCGTGAAATCATTCGTCAGCAAATTCAAAGTACAATTAAAAACGACTATTCGTTTATGCGTCCAAATCGTAAAGGCTGGCACATGAGTGCAATTTTGCCAGGAACTAATTACGATGAGACAATTGATATCTGCGTAGCAATTGACATGTCAGGTTCAATCGGTGACGAGCAAGCAAAAGATTTCTTAACAGAGATTAAAGGCATTATGCAAGAGTATAAAGATTTTAAAGTTAAAGTCTGGTGCTTTGATACTAAAGTATATAACGAACAAGACTACGATGGTTACTGCATGGATGAGTTTGACGACTACGAGGTAATGGGTGGCGGTGGAACTGAATTTGATGCCAATTGGGAATACATGAAAGAGAATAACATTAACCCTAAAAAGTTTATTATGTTTACAGACGGTTACCCTTGGGGTAGCTGGGGTGATGAAAACTACTGCGATACTGTATTCATTATTCACGGTAATAACACTATTGTTCCTCCTTGGGGCGAATATGCTTATTACGAAGGTGTTAAGGAAACTGCATGAGTTTAAAAAACGGCAAACCTAATCCTTTAAATTATTTCAATTTACGCAGGGTTGAGTTTGCTTGTCCCCACTTTAAGTATACCTATATAGAAAAGTACAACCCAACCCTAGTCAGATCTATAGACTCTTGGATCAAAAAGAATTTAAATAATAGGTATTATGTTGGGCAGGGCATATCATTAGACAATACCAATACAATAGTATATGTTACACGTATTGGTTTTGAGAGTGAAAAAGAATTAAGTTTTTTCACGATTGCTTGCCCACATTTACATATACGATAACTATAATACGTACTTAACAAAGGAGATACGATGACCGATTCAGTACAAACTACGACAACTGCACCAGAGGCAGAAGTCGCACAAAACCCAGAATTAACTGTTAACGATTTAAATGCAATGAAAGTTATCATTGATATTGCCAGTTCACGTGGTGCATTTAAACCTAACGAAATGGTAGCTGTAGGACAAACTTACACTAAATTAACAACATTTTTAGAATCTGTTGCTCAACAACAATCTGCTCAACAGCCAGCGGCACCAACAACAGGAGCTTAATATGGCCCAGGAACTTAAACACGTTGGTAGGGTTAAATCTACCAACAAAAAATGCTTAGTAGCATATAGAACACTGCCTGGCGAATCTGCTAGTTGCTTGGTTGTTCCTACAGAAAATTTGCCTGACATCTATCACGATGCAATTATTAATCTAGTAGAAAGTAATGCTGGGCAAACTGCTTATGAATTTGCCGAAGCATTAGACCGCACTCAATTTCCAGACGGAAGTAGAATGTTGCCTGCATTGCATTCAACCGGACGATTGGTTAAACTTGCAACTAAAGATGTTGAAATGACTCCAACACCTAGTGTTTCAATTATGCTGAGTGAACTTAATCAGATTATTGCTGAACAACGAGGTGTAGCTGTAGATGATCTAGCACTAACAGGGTCTGATGCTAAACCTGAAGAAAAAATCCAAGTTCAACAAGGTGAAGGATTGAAAACAACATCTGCTTCAGTTAATGAAACAGAAGTTACATCAACTCCAGCATCATTTGATAGCCCAGATAGTGAAGCTAAATTCTATCGCAGTCAAGCAGATAAACTTTCCAAGCAAGCCGCAGACATGCGTCGCAAAGCAGAGGAATTGGCTCCGACCAAAAAGAAAGTTTAATGACCAAAACGGGAAGAATTCTTCCCAAGGATGTCATAGAACATTGGCCAGAAGTATTTGGAGAAGTACAGTTAAATGTGTTACCATTACGGTATCTTCATACAGTATTGGTCACGTTTAAAGATGGCAAAACTTGGGAAATACGTATCACCGCAACGGTAAAACGCAATGGTTGGCCTGCCTTTGAAAAGAATCTTGGTGAACTATTTAAAAGCTATGAAAACAATATCGATAACGTAGACTTTAAACTTGATACTAAACTTGTTCGAAAAGATATAGAAAAAAGCACTCAAAAATTCCTTAAAAAAAAGAAGTTATAAATAATGAATGTTCGACTACTTAGTTACTCCCAGCCCACACAAGAATTTGCAGATCTTGGCATTGCGGATGCACAGGAACTCATTGCGTATTGCGCCCGTGTCAGCAATCCAAGCAACCAACTTAACACTGACACATCAGAAAAGCTCATCAGATACTTGGTCAAACACCAACACTGGAGCCCACTTGAAATGGTCAGTGCTTGTATCGAAATTACCACAACAAGAGATATTGCCCGACAAATCTTGCGACACAGAAGCTTTAGTTTCCAAGAGTTCTCTCAACGCTATGCTGACCCAACGAAAGATCTCAATTTTGTTACGAGAGAAGCTAGGCTCCAAGACGATAAAAACAGACAAAACAGTATTCCAGTCGATGATCAATTGTTACAAAATGAATGGTACAGAGCTCAACAACGAGTTATCTATGCCGCTAAACGTGAATACGAATGGGCTATTAAAAACGGTATAGCCAAAGAACAAGCTCGTGCTGTACTACCAGAAGGACTGACAGAAAGTCGTTTATATATGAATGGTACGTTACGTAGTTGGATTCATTTTATTGAATTACGTAGTGCTAATGGCACACAAAAAGAACATCAAGAAGTTGCTGTTGCTTGTGCAAAAGTAATTTCTACTATATTTCCAATGACTGCTGATCTAGTTACTTAAATGTTTCAGGCGGAAACGTTTTGATATGTTGTTCAAATTCGCCAGCTAACCAATCATAGTCATTTATCTTAGATAACATCTCGGGATTGTCTTTATAGGCAGTCCCGAACCATTTTCCCGCACTCGCACCGCTCTTTGCATATTCGCTATATTCTGCTCCGGTACTTTCAGTAAGCCATACAGACAAACGATTTTCAGTTTCTATATCGTTTTGTCCTACAATAATTCTACTGCTTAATTTTACACATTCTCTGAAAGCACTTCTCCAAGTACTTAATGGATCTGTGTTAAATGCAGTAATGTTTGAAACATATGGCATTGATTTAAATTTACTACTTATACTAGTGGTCATGTCTGTGCTGGTTAGATCCATGTTTAGTGTCAATTGACGAGGCAACAATTTTACACCACCGTAGCCATACTCCAAATTATTAATAGGGTTTTGACTTTTCCAGACATGCACTATATCAAGCTCTTCATTAGTTAACAACATATTAAAATTAAAAGTTGGCACTACTTTAGCATCAGCATCTACTACCCAAAACATATCCGACGATACTGTCTCTGCGGCTTGTCTATGTGCATTATGAATGCCTTTTACACCGTCTACTCGATATACTAAATTGTAAACAGCTAAATTTTTTAATTCAATAAAATTCTTGTTTGCAAACGTTTCGTGAAAAGAAATAAACACTACATCATAAGGCACTGTATAACTAGCTATCGCTGTATGTTCTTTTTTATTGATAAACAATCGATTATCTAATTCAGCATCAGTTATTTCTAAGTGTTTGGGAAAAATAAAAACACTTGTTTTGCTCCAGTTATCACCATTTGGAAATACATGTACATAGTCTGATTCCCACTCTGATACTTTATAATCAAAATTAAAATCTATTGCAGGTACTACATCTGAAAATATAACCCAAAAGAATTTTGTAAAAGATCTACGTTTTGCTTCTGAAAAACTAGTAACGACTTTTGCAAGTGGAAAACGTTCTTTTAAAATAGAAAATTGTTTTTTATTAAGATCAGAAGAGATGTAAAATATATCGTACATTATCGTTTTCTAATAATTCTAGGACTGTTGTTGTATACTGTTTTAAAAAATTTACTGCCAGCTGGATCTAGATTAGCAATTTCCAATTTGCATTTTTCTCTAAGTTCTTTACCATAAAAATTAATTTGATTTGTTTTTTCTTCTTCTGTGGCATTTTCATAATGCTCGTTCCAATATGCAGTTAACCATTCAAAATCACGAACATTGGCATAATCCCATTCAGTGCAATTGGTTAATGCGGCACCTTCTCTTGCGCCTAATATACTATAAATTCCGTTTTCTACATCAGCACCTACACTAGACCATACTAGCAGTCTGTGATAGTTTTGCCACCATATAGTAGACAAGTCTGTTACTTTTGCTCCTTGATCTAATGACATTTTAACACCTTCACGGAATCCTGCTCGCCATGCTTGGAACGGTGTAGCATTAGTAAAACTTTCACTGTAGTTTTCATTAAACTGATAATACTTGTCATCAAAACAAAATTCTACTAAGCCCTTTGCATCTGTTGGATCACTGTTTTCATGCGTTTTCATTTCGTTTACAAACTTGCGTGTCCACAATTTTAATCCGCCGTTGCCATACATAAGTCCGTTTACATGAACTTTTCCGCACCAACTAAACACATGTTCTGGCGTAAGACCTAACTTGTCTACATCAATTTCAATTTCAAGAAATTTAGGATCAATAATATTATCTGCATCCACAGTAACAAAGTATTCGGTTTCACTTAATGCGGCGCAGGCTTTATGTGCGGCATCACTGCCTTTAACTCCGTGTACACGTTTAGCCCACGGCACTTTATTACACAAGTCTGCATAATTTTTCTCAGCATTTGGTTCATCATAACTAAGGAAGATGATATCCTGTTCTATAATTTTAATCATTTATTTTTAACCCGTAAGAACTAAAAAATCGTTTAGTTGATATTGAAATGATATCAACTTGAGATTCAAATTTACTTTCAAAACTGTATACAAGTTTACCAGCTTTTAATATATCGTGTAATTTAATATAAACTGTTCTGATTAAAAAATCAAAATCAGTTTCTAACATAAAAAAGAATACCAATGTACTGTCGTACTTTGCACCATCTAATGACTCTCTTCCAGATTCTGTAACATAAAATGTCCACTGTTTTTGTATGTTATCCCACTCAATAACAAACTCAGTGTCATTGTCAACTGAATCTTTTACCCATTCTAGCGATTTATTTTTAAAACTAAATTCACTGTATACTTGTTTAGTTATTAATTTATACTCTATGTTTCCATCTAATTTAATTGAACGATCAATTAAACAGTCTCTAAATAGTGTTTTACCGCTTACTAAATCTGCATGTTCGTCTTTGGTAATTTTAGCATAGTGTGTAAAAGTAGGATGCGGTTCATTGGTAACTGAAAGTAAAGATTCAGCTATAGGGTCAAAATAAGCGTAGTACTCGTATACTATATCACCTGGATCAACAAATATTTTTTTAACTCGAGCCATTTGCCAACTCCTTTAAACGTGAAACCACCGACGGAGTAATAAAGTTTTTTTCAATGTAATGAAATAATTTACTTTGTTTTATATTTCCTACAACTAAATCACCTTTTGTGTTTAACACAGCAGTAACAGTATCTTGCCAATTTTCACAAGGATGATCCCATAATTGCAAATGGGGTTTCATATGTATGAATTCTAACGGGCTATGATTATCAAAAACTTGATCATGGCACATTAATATTTCTATAGATACAGCAGTCGCTAAATCTAAACTACAAACATTTTGATATTCTTTAGGGGCAAACTTATCCCAACACCATTCCCAGTTATTACAGACAAACTCAAGAGTTTTATAAAATTCATGAGCAAGTTGTGATTTTTTAAAATAATGTAATGCTATATAAGGTTCACTAAGTTTATTAGCAATAAACGTTTTTCTATGAAATGTGTCTCGTACAGTTTCTAACTTGTAATTTTTTATTCGAGAACAAAATTTTAAATCGTAATTAGAACAGTATTCCCACCAGGATGTTATGTCTTCCACTAGTAACATGTCAGAGTCGAGCACTATAGTTTCATTGTAAGGAGTAACGTGGTATAATTTCCATCTATGTTCTGTAGCATAGCGACTTTCCGTAGAATTTTCAGACCACGGAGTTGATATTATTTTATCAAATGCATGTCTATAATTATCTGGTATATCCGTAGTGGTCACTAGCGATATGTTTGTAACTGTTTTTTGACTGTATTTTACACTAAGGGCAAGCGCATACGCCTGTGTTATATAATCCACAGTATCTGTATTTTGTGCAAAAATTAAAAATCCTTTAGACACCAGAACCCCCATCGATAAATCTACACAAACTAGACTTGTTCATTACATGCACATCTAATGACTGAGTTTTAACTAGTGTATATTCTCCAAGATAATCTTTCTTTTCAATTAAAAATTTCATCTTGTCATCTACAATATTGATTAATAGATCCTTGTCTGTAATAAATGTCATTTTTCCAGGAAGATCTATTGCAAAACCTCCGTTAGTTTTGCCGTTCATAATATGTATAGCAATACTAAATGCATAATCATTCCTGTAAGTGTTGGCATTTATGCCATACAGATTTCTAAAATAAGTCCAGTTAGATTTAATGTATGCAACTAAATCAAAAAATGATTCGGTGATAATATTTTTTTGAAAAACAAATGCGGTAGCCCAGTAAAAAGGCACACTCCATTGACTCACACGTTCAAATTCTTCTAATGGTCGCCAGCCGGCTAGATCCATACTATGACGATATATTTGAAAATCATAATCGTTGTCGAACGCTGGTTTTAAAACACTGGAGTTAATAATATAATCGCTATCAATTACAAGTGTCTTATCGTACGGTGTGAGGTTATAAATTTTATCTCTTGTAAAGTTTTTCCACTCAACTGTTTTATTAAACAATGCGCCGTCATTGAAATTCTTATATTGTGTTCCTGAAAACTCAATACTTATTACCTTATCAAATCCGTGATTAGGATATGATTCCTGTAACCAGTTTTCACTATCTGTAATAATAGATACAGGAATATCTAAATATTTTTTTATTTGTGTGGCAGCAAATACTGCCATTTTTGTGTAATCTAAACTGGCATTATTTTGTGCAAAAATTACAGCGCCACGTGTCATAGTTCAACTATATCAGCAATCTTTCTTTTGCTTTTTAGTCCGGCATACTTAGCCGCATATTCATTAGTTGCTTCAAAATAAACTGCTATAATTGTATCAAAAAATTCCTGTACATTAGGTATAATAACAGGATAATTGTTAGCGTCAACAAAAGCTACATCTGTGGTTTGTCCCAAATCTATAATGGATTTAGTAAGATTAATTAATTCTGGAGTGATTTGAAAAGTAGCACCATTAATATAGTGTACTAATTTTTGATTGTATTCTTCTAATATTATTCGCCTTTGATTTGACAAAGTTGCCATATAATTAGCAACCGCAAAGGCTTTTTCAATTCGTTCATCCATAGATAACTCCGTAATGTACTATTATACACTACAGTAATTATCTTGTCAAGAATTTAGATGTTAGTAAACTGAGTACAGCGTTAAGCGGATACTGTCATGCCTGATAATAAACTGCCGCTTGGTATTTGATTACCAGTCATTGCAACTTGTCCTGCACCGCTAGCATATTTGATTTGAGTAGTACTAGTGATGATTCCAGTAACATCTTCGTCAACTCCAAATCCGCCAGGATCATTTAAATCTTCAAACTTAATATCAAATGCTATTGTAAAATATCCATTACTGCTTGATAAATTAGCCCGTATTGTTATTCTGTTTGGCGAATATGTAGACGCATTCTTTTGATAAATTGTTTGGAATGGATCTGTTAGCTGACGCATACCAATTGCGGAACCAGTTCCTGGAGCATCTGATGCACTTTCGTTAAACGTACTGTTATGGTTCATTACTACTGTGCTCATTTTACTACAAGCACTTTGCCAAGAATAATTTTTTGTTGTAGCAACATAAGTTCCAGGCATGTTTGTACTAAATTTAATCTGTCCGCCAGAATTAAAAAAGTATTCCATATTGTAACGGCCGTACCAAGTAGCATACACTCTATGTGTTAAAACACTTCGACCGGTTGCTCCCCATGTTAGTCCTGAAGAACTATTAGACGACCATGCTGATTGTGTTGAGTACCCAGAATCAAATAATTTAGGATTTACTGCAATTGTATTTGCCATAGACAAATAAGCATTGTAATCGGCAGCGGCAACAACAGTAGTTGTAGTAGGTGTCATTAATCCGCCATTGGTTGAACTCTGATGATTATAACATTTTAACAAATCTGTACGTAATCCAAGCCATTGATCAACTGTAATTTTTGTACTAGTTGCAGGAATAGTAAGACGACTACTAGTCATTGCTTGCCCGTATGCAATTGTTGACACTGAGCTGGTAAGATCTACCGGAGCTGGGCCGGCCAGAATTGGCTGTACAATATCATAAATTGCATTATATTCTGAAGCATTAACTTTTCCGCCTGCTGAAACCGCCATAATTTAATCCTTTAACCTAGTGTATTTACCATTATAATATCACACATTCTACAAGTTTGACATTCACGTCAGCATTTGACTCGAGGGCAACTGCAAATACATCTGAAGTATTGCTAGTTGCAGACTGTGCTGTACCATTTGGACCTGCAACTAAGCGTTGTCCTTTTATAATTGGGCCAGTTACTTTAACAGGTACTCTTCCTTTTAGTGCAATAGCTGTGCCGTTTTCAAGATCTGTATTCATCAAATATGCAGGATTTGCACTAACTGGGCCAATAGCCAGTGAGCCAACCCAACATTGGGTAACTTCTTTATCGCCGCCTATAGCAAGTACCGTACCAACTTCGTATTCTGCGTCCGCAAGATATTTTTCAGCTAAGTCGGCATAATTAGCGGCTGTTGCTGTTCCGTGAAACACTGTTGCATACATATCACCGGTTACAACTAATCCGTGTGCTGGAGTAAATTGACCTGTGTATACACCATTATTAGTAATATTAATATATCCGTCACCGCCATGATAAAACCCAGTATCCAATGATGTATCTGCACTAAATGTAATACTTGGAGAAGTTACAGACCCTGTGCCTACAATCAATCGTCCAGTTGACGTGTTTACGTTACCACTAAATGTTTTTGTGCCTGCATCAAAACAAGTTGTAGTATCAGTTGCACGAATATTTCCAGTATGGATACCTGTTGTATTTCCAGTTATAGCACCAGCAAAAGTTCCTGTGAAGGTATTAGCATATATGTTATTAAAAGGATTAGCAGATTGTCCAATATCTCCAGTGCCCACTGTACCTGTTTTTATAATAGAACTTAAACTAACTGCATTTGCAACAATGTTTGCACTGGCATCCCTAGCAACTATTGTACTAGCTACCGCAGTTGCACTGGCACTAACATAACTATTTCCGTAACCTAATTTATCAGTTTTTTCTGCAATGCCGCTCATGTATGTTACATTAATATTTCCACTACTGTCTCTTGCAACAATTGATCCAGCACCGGTAATATTTGATACACTAGACGCAACATAAACGCCATTTGAATTTAATGTATCTGCTTTTTGAGCTGTTGAATATACATAACTAGCATAGATGTTATTCCACAACAGTCCTGACGATCCTAAATTACTTGATAGTGTCACACCTGGAAGGACATCGGCATTTAACAATTGCATTGGTGTAACTGTAACACTTGCGGCATTAGTTGTTTGAAACTTAGTTGCAGTATTATTAATCTGATTTAAGATTGTTGGAGTTGTTGCTCCATCATTAAATATCTTAAGTTTAGGTATTGGATTACCAACAGTAAAACCAGCATCTCCAAAATTTACTAACGAGTTAAAACTTGCATTTCCTGCTTGAACATACGAACCAGCTGTTAAACCGCCTAATTTATCAGCATTTGTAGCTGTGCCATAAAATCGATGGCTACTAGTTGTAACACCGGGTTGTATATTATTATTTGTATTAACTAAGGTAACACCTTGACGTACATACGTAAACCCTGAAATAGCATTAGCAGTATTATCTAATAAGAAGTCTGGGTCAGAACTAATAGTAAATACAACATTGCCATTATTAATAGCTTCAATTATAGCATGAGTTCCACCTAGTGAATCTCTAACGCTAACGCTTTGCATTTGTGTAGTGCCTGCGCCTGCAACTCCCTGTGGGCCTACTAGTGTAAATGAGGTTCCGTTCCATGAAAACAACTGTTTATTAGCTGTATCGAACCAAAAATCTCCAACTGTAAGTCCTGTAGGAGCAGATGCACCTACTTCAGCGCCGCCTGTAGTTCTAAATTTAGTACCGTCGTAGAATTTTATTTTATTATTTCCACTATCGTACCAAATTTGTCCGCTTAAAGGATTTGGTGGCTGGGTAGTGTTAGCAAAATTTTCTAATAAGTACACAAAATTTTCGTTTTGTGCCTGGCCGTATCCTGCATAACTTTTACCAATTAACTTGATGTCGAGAGAAGTGTCGATCGTTCCATCAGTTACCGTAGTTATTGCCTGACCGTTGTATCTGGTGATTAAATATGACATCTCTATAGTTCCTTGTTTTAGTATTTATTCTCTTATTACTGCTGACTTGCAACCCAAGAAGCTAGTTTAGCTAAACCATCTTCATCATACCCATATAATTCAGGGTAAAGGCTAATCCAAATGTGCGAAAGTTCAGGCACAATTGCTTTAAATCGTAGAGTTGCTCTACCACGATTTTCTAATTTAAATGTAACTGATGCTCCGTTGGTAACAGATGTCTTATATTCTGACGAATTTCCGTTGTTTATACTGATAGGAAATTCAAGTTTGTTCATGTTTTTAATCTGAATTTCAGTAACATCAGGCCATACTTTTCCATCCTGATCTACAATTTTAGGAACTAGCGTAATTAAATTGTCAACACCAACAATTGCATTACGTTTATCATCAAGATATGTATTAGGTCCAAAAT
>Ga0114975_10003289_pt1 | contig 10793 bp, 8 predicted proteins | sample S_130626_EF_Meta_FD_87031 | JGI IMG/M metagenome (GOLD analysis project Ga0114975, IMG submission 87031) | Freshwater microbial communities from Lake Simoncouche, Canada to study carbon cycling - S_130626_EF_MetaG | ecosystem: Environmental > Aquatic > Freshwater > Lake | place: Lake...
ATAGGCGTTCAATATGCAGAAGGTTTTATCACAAAAAAAATGTTAGGCATTGGAAGTTTGGATGCCATTATTCAAAAAAAAACATAGTAATTCAATAGCATTGAAACTACTATTTAATAATAATTTTTAATATTTTTTAATTCAAAGTTATGGCAATCGTTAAAGTAGGATTAGTTCAAATGTCTTGTTCAAATGATGTTCAAGCAAATAAGACTAAGGCTATTGAAAAAATTAAAGAAGCTGCTAAGCAAGGTGCCAATATTATTTGCTTACAAGAATTATATACTTCCTTATACTTCTGTGATGTGGAAGCATATGAAAATTTTAAATTAGCAGAACCTATACCAGGTAAAACAACGGATGAACTTTCGTTGATAGCAAAAGAATTAGGGGTAGTGATTATCGCCTCTTTATTTGAAAAAAGAGCTGAAGGACTTTATCATAATACAACAGCTGTTTTGGATGCTGATGGAACCTATTTAGGGAAGTATCGTAAAATGCATATTCCTGATGATCCTGCTTATTATGAGAAATTTTATTTTACACCAGGTGATTTAGGCTACAAAGTATTTAAAACAAAATTTGCCACTATTGGCGTATTAATATGTTGGGATCAATGGTATCCTGAGGCGGCAAGGATCACAAGTTTAATGGGTGCTGAAATGTTGTTTTATCCAACAGCTATTGGTTGGGCAACAGCACAAGACGAGACGACTAATACCGAACAGTATAATGCTTGGCAAACCATTCAACGTAGTCATGCAGTTGCCAATGGTGTACCGGTAATTAGTGTAAATCGAGTTGGGCTAGAACAAAATGGGTTAATGAAATTCTGGGGCGGAAGTTTTGTGAGTAATCCTTTTGGTACATTACTTTATAAAGCATCTCATGATCAGGAGGAGGTTGCAGTTGTTGATATTGATACTGATAAATCAGATAGCTATAGAACACATTGGCCATTTTTACGCGACAGACGTATAGACTCATATCAACCAATTACTAAAAGATATATTGACGAAGAAAATGCTTAATAGTGCACTAACCCCAAAATCATTAGGATATTATTTTCCTGCAGAGTTTGCAAAGCATGACGCTATGTGGTTAAGCTGGCCTCATAAAGAGGAAAGTTGGCCAGGAAAAATTGCATCCATTTATCCTTCCTATTGTGAATTTATAAAAGTGGTATCCTTAACTGAGCGAGTTTGTATTAATGTGGTTAATGATAAAATGAGACAATCTGCTACAACAATGTTAGAATTGGCTGGAGTCGATTTAGCACGCGTTCAATTTTATTTACATCCTACCAATGATGCATGGTGCAGGGATCATGGCCCTTCTTTTTTATTAAGGAAAAATAAGGATCAACCCAAAGCTATCATTGATTGGAATATTAATGCATGGGGCGGAAAATATCCTCCGTTTGATTTAGATGACGAAATACCAACACATATTGCAAAGGCATTAAACCTACCTGTATTTTATCCTAACATTATAATGGAAGGAGGTTCAGTGGATTTTAATGGAGCAGGAACGGTATTAACATCAAAGTGTTGTTTGTTAAATCCAAATCGTAACCCTGAATTAAGTCAAGATCAAATTGAAAGATATTTATGTAATTACTATGGTGTTGAACAAGTATTATGGGTATCAGAAGGAATCGTGGGGGATGATACCGATGGTCATATTGATGACACTGTTCGCTTTGTAAATGAAGATACTGTTGTGACCGTGGTTGAATCTAATGTGTTGTCAGAGAATTATGAATTACTGCAACAGAATTTAAAAGAATTAAAGCAAATGCGTTTGGCTAATGGGAAGCAATTAAATATTGTTGAATTGCCGATGCCTGCTGATGTTATTTATGAGGATCAAATGTTGCCTGCCTCATATGCTAATTTTTATATTAGTAATGGACATATCATTATGCCAACTTATCGTTGTGCCAATGACGATAAAGCAATGCAAACTTTACAAACCTGTTTCCCGAATAGGGAGGTAGTGGGTATTGATTCAACTGATATCATTTGGGGATTAGGCAGTTTTCATTGTCTCAGTCAGCAAGAACCAAGCATTGATTTGTAATTTATAAATTTTTATTTTACTATATTATAAATCATTAGCTGCTCAAATTATTAAATTCCTTATGAAAAATTCATTCCATAGATATTATTTATTTATCGCAGTCGTTCTAGTACTTGCATGCAATACATTTCCATATAAGGAAACAAATAGCTACTATAAACAACAAGCTAAACAACTTATTAAGGAATTAAAAGCAAAGCCATTTGATGTTGCAGATTCAATAAATGGAATAAATGCCCCACAATGGGTAGGCACTACAAATTTTGATTTACGCAAACCAAATTTTGTAATCATACATCATACTGCACAAAATTCATGCGAACAAACTTTAAAAACTTTTACTTTAGAAAGAACAAAAGTAAGTGCGCATTATGTCATTTGTAAAGATGGAACAGTGCATCATATGCTCAATGATTATTTTAGAGCATGGCATGGCGGCATTGCTAAATGGGGAAATAATTCGGATATTAATTCAAGTTCCATTGGAATTGAAATAGACAATAATGGGTTTGAGCCTTTTGAACCTCAGCAAATAAATAGTTTATTAAATTTATTGGCTACTTTAAAAAATAAATACAAAATACCCGTTGCTAATTTTATTGGCCATGGTGATATAGCGCCTAAAAGAAAAGTAGACCCCAATATAAATTTCCCATGGGCGACACTTGCTCAAAATGGATACGGTGTATGGTTTAATCCTAGTCCGGAATATACCTTACAAAATAATATTTCAGTGCCGTATGCTTTAGCGTTAATTGGCTATGATGTAAAAGATACAACAGCCGCTATGCTTGCATTTAAAAGACATTTTAGACAGGATAGTACTGCAACTATTAGTGAGGATGACAAGTCAGTTATGGCTCAAATTATCCTACAAAAATTGGAATTAAAATAATTTGCCTACTAACAAATGTTAGCGTAAATTTATCCAAATAAATTCACATGGATTTTAAACTAACCGACGAGCAGTTAATGATTCAATCTGCTGCAAGAGAATTTGCTCAATTACAATGTTTACCTGGAGTTATTGAAAGAGATGAAAAACAAATTGTTGCAAAGGACATTTTATTACGATTATCAAATTTAGGATTCTTGGGTATGATGACCAGTCCAAATTATGGTGGTGCAGGTATGGATACCATTAGTTATGTGTTGGCGATGGAGGAAATCAGTAAAGTGGATAGTAGTATTAGTGTTGCAATGAGTGTTAATAATAGTTTGGTTTGTTGGGGATTGGAGCATTTCGGATCGGAACAACAAAAACAAAAATATTTGACGCATTTGGCACAAGGAAATAAAGACGGACAAATACATATTGGCGCCTTTTTACTAAGTGAACCTGAAGCTGGAAGTGATGCAACACATCAGCACACGAGTGCCGTTGATAATGGCGATCACTATGTTATTAATGGTGTGAAAAATTGGATTACGAATGGATCCACTGCAAGCATTTATTTGGTAATTGCACAAACTGATTATACAAAAGGACATAAGGGGATAAATGCTTTTATAGTTGAAAAAGATACACCTGGAATAACTGTTGGAGTGAAAGAAAACAAAATGGGTATAAGGGGTAGTGATACACATGCAGTTTCCTTCACGGATGTTAAAGTGCCTAAAGAAAATAGAATTGGTGACGATGGATTTGGTTTCAATTTTGCAATGAAAACTTTAAATGGGGGACGTATCGGAATTGCGGCTCAGGCTTTAGGAATTGCAAGTGGTGCATATGAATTAGCCCTTGCTTATAGTAAACAAAGAAAAACTTTCGGTAAACCTATTCATGAACATCAAGCGATTCAATTTAAATTGGCAGAAATGGCAACTAAAATTGAAACTGCACGCTTATTATGTTTCAAAGCGGCTTGGGAAAAAGATAATCATTTGGATTATACCACCACAGCAGCTATGGCAAAACTACATGCAAGTGATACTGCCATGTGGGTTACTACAGAGGCTGTTCAAATACATGGTGGATATGGTTTTGTAAAAGAGTTTCATGTAGAAAGATTAATGCGTGATGCAAAAATCACTCAAATATATGAAGGGACAAGTGAAATTCAGAAAATGGTGATTGGTCGAAGCATTACACGATAAAGCTTAAGTTTGTAATGAAGTATAAATTTAATTGTATTTTAAATTTGTAGTGAAACTTAAATTAGTAGTAAAGTATAATTAGTAAAAAAAATGGCTGTAAATACGCAACAATATCTTTCCATTACAAAAGAATTATCTGATCAAGGAGTTCAGCTAATTGCAGTTAGTAAAACAAAGCCTAATGAGGATATTCAAGCTTTATATGATTTAGGTCATCGAGATTTCGGAGAAAACTATGTTCAAGAATTAGTGGACAAAGAAGCAAGTTTACCTCCATCAATTAACTGGCATTTTATTGGTCATTTACAATCCAATAAAGTAAAATATATTGCTCCGTTTGTTTATATGATTCACGGAGTAGATTCAGAAAAATTATTACAGGAAATTAATAAACAAGGATTAAAGCAAAATAGAATTATTGATTGTTTACTTCAAATTCATATCGCGTCGGAAGAAACAAAATTTGGTTTCGACGGACCTGCATTACATGAATTTTTGTTAAGTGGAAGAGTTACTCAATATACCAATGTTCGTATTAGAGGTTTAATGGGTATGGCAAGTTTTTCTGAAGACCAACAACTATTAAATCAGGAGTTCACAACACTTAAAACCTATTTTGACAAAGCAAAAATGGCATTTCCAAATGGTCAGTTTAATGTGTTAAGTATGGGTATGAGTAGTGATTATGCTTTAGCAATATCAAAGGGAAGTAATATGGTTAGAATAGGAAGCTTACTTTTTGGAGCAAGAAATTATACAAAATAAACATAAAATTAAAGGAGTCTCAATGGACTCCTTTAATTTTAATAGCTAATTATTTCGATTTAGCATTATCAAATACCAATTGCGTAAATGCTTTTACCCCTATAATAAAACCTGATTCATCTAAATAAAAATCTGAAGTATGATGAGGACCAGCTTTACCTGGTTCAGTACCTTTTGGAAGGGCACCTAAATTAAAGAAAAAGCTTGGAGCTTTGGCTGCATAAAATGAAAAGTCTTCAGCACCAGTTACCCAGGTTGATTCAGATACATTTTCTTCACCCGCTGCTTTTATTAAGGATGGCAATGTTTTTTTAACCAATGCAGGATCATTATAAGTAACCAATGTTTTGGTTTCAATATTGACATCAGCAGTTGCACCTGAACTAGCTGCAATAGTCTTAACCGTATGCTTTATTCTTTCATGTACTTCTTCTTGCATTTTGCTATCTAAGGTTCTTATTGTACCCGACATTTCAGCTGTTTCAGGTATAATGTTTGAACGTACACCACTATTAATAGTACCAACAGTAATTACTAAAGGAGCTTTGGTTAAATCCATTTGACGACTTACAATATGTTGTAAACCTTCAATAATTTGAGCAGAGGCTGCAATTGGGTCAACGCCACCCCAAGGTTGTGAACCGTGACTACCTTTACCATTTACTTTAATGGTAAACCAGTCTGATGATGCCATAAATGCACCTGACTTATATTTCAAAGTACCTACTGGTGTTTGAGATGAAATATGTATACCGTAAACTGCTTCTACTTTTGGATTATCCAATGCGCCTTCTTTAATCATTAAAGGAGCACCACCTTCTTCTGTACCAGGAGTTCCTTCTTCTGCAGGTTGAAACAAAAACACGACAGTACCAGGCATATCCTTTTGCATTGCACTTAATACTTTAGCTGTTGCCATTAACATAGCTGTATGAGAATCATGACCACATGCATGACTAACACTTACTTTTTGACCATTAAATTCTGTCGTTACTTTTGACGCAAATGGGACAGGGGTACGTTCAAAAACAGGAAGTGCATCAATATCAGCTCTCAACGCAACTACTGGACCTGGTTTGCCACCTTTTAAAACAGCAACAACACCCGTTTTAGCAACAGGATATCGCACTTCAACATTCGGTAATGTTTTTAAAAAGTCAGCGATATACTTTCCGGTGTTTACTTCTCTATTTGAAAGTTCAGGGAATTCATGAAAATGTCTTCTCCAACTAATTAATTGTGGTTCTACTTCTTTTAATAATGAAGCATAATTTTTTGGAAGTTCTTGAGCATTCATTGCAAAGGAACTGAAAGCCAATATGGCTAGTAGTAATAATTTACGCATTGATTGTTATTTAGGATTTTTGATGATATTTATTTTTCAGCTGTTTTATGATAATATTTTTTATAATTATTTATGGGAATATTTATATTGACTAAGCGTGTAAGTGTTTTCTGTAACTGTTTAGGTATTTGTTAATAAAGGTTACGATTTAAGCTTGATATTCGCCGTATACCGATCTAAGGGTATCAGCAATTTCACCCAAGGTGCAATAGTTTTCAACTGCATCAATGACAACAGGCATTAAATTATCAGTTCCTTTAGCTGCTTGTTTTATGGCCATTAAACAGTTGTTCACATTGTCTTGATTTCTTGTTTCTTTTATTTTATTGAGTTTGTTTATTTGATCCTGTCTAATGCTTTCGTCAATTTTTAAAAGCGGGATTGGATTTCTAATTTCAGAAATAAATTTGTTTACACCTACAATTATTTTTTCACCCGATTCTATATTTTTTTGGTAAGCATAAGCACTGTCGGCAATTTTATTTTGCATAAAACCATTTTCAATAGCCATAACACTACCACCCATTTGATCAATTTGTTGGATAAGTTTATTGGATTCAGTTTCAATTTGGTTCGTCAAGTTTTCTACAAAATAACTTCCCGCTAATGGGTCGACGGTGTCGGTAACGCCACTTTCAAAAGCAACTATTTGCTGTGTTCTTAAAGCAATACTAGCAGCTTCTTCGGTTGGCAAACCTAGTGCTTCATCAAAACCATTTGTGTGTAAGCTTTGTGTACCACCAAGTACAGCCGATAATGTTTGGATGGTAACCCTGCTAATATTATTATGCGGCTGTTGTGCAGTTAAAGTTGCACCGCCAGTTTGCGTATGAAAACGTAACATTAAAGCTTTCTCATCGGTTGCACCCAACTCCTTCATTATTTCTGCCCACATTTTTCGGGCAGCCCTAAATTTGGCTACTTCTTCAAATAAATTATTGTGTGCATTAAAAAAGAAGGAGAGACGCTTTCCAAAAACATTAATGTCTAATCCTTTTTCTATAGCCGCCTTGACATATGCTTTACCATTGCTTAAAGTAAAAGCTACTTCCTGCACTGCAGTACTTCCTGCTTCTCTAATATGATAACCAGAAATACTAATGCTGTTCCATTTTGGCAAGTGAGAACTACACCATTCAAAAATATCGGTAATGATGCGCATAGAATGCTTAGGAGGGTAGATGTAAGTTCCTCTTGCAGCGTACTCTTTTAAAATGTCATTTTGTATGGTTCCAGTTAATTGCTTTATATCAATTCCTCTTTTTTTAGCTAATGCAACGTATAAAGCTAGTAAAATAAAACTTGTAGAATTAATGGTCATCGATGTACTAATCTTATCTAATGGTATGTCATTAAATAAGGTTTCCATATCGGCAAGTGTGCATATTGAAACGCCTACTTTACCTACCTCACCATCCGATAAACTATGATCTGGGTCATAGCCAATTTGAGTAGGTAAATCAAAAGCAACACTTAATCCCATAACACCTTGAGAAAGTAAAAAATGATAACGTTTATTGCTTTCTTCAGCTGTAGAAAATCCTGCGTATTGTCTCATTGTCCATAACTTTCCACGGTACATATCAGCTTGTACTCCTCTAGTATAAGGAAAGCTTCCAGGTTGAAGTTCACCGTTTAAGTTTTTTGGTAAATCAGACTCGGTATATACTTTTTTGATTGGTATACCACTGTCTGTCTTTTTCACTTGTTCTTGCATAGTCCAATTTACGAAAAATATACAATTTGCTAACTTGTTAATTTTCCTATTTTCGATATTTAAGTACGATATCATATCCCATACTTGTTGTAATTTTGTAATTCAAATTATTTTATGGCAACAGAAACATTATTAAAAACGCCGGTTAACTTCACGGAAAGTGCGGTAGCTGAATTAACTAGATTAATGAGTGAGCCTGATTTTGATCAACAACAAAAATTGAGAGTAGGTGTAAAAGGAGGTGGATGTTCTGGAATGACCTATGTTTTGGGTTTTGATGTACCTAATGAAGGGGATTTGCAGTTTGTTTTTGAGGGTATTCCTTGTTGTATGGAACCAGCGCACCAAATTTACTTGTACGGAATGAATATTGATTGGCAAGGTGGTTTAAACAGTCGTGGGTTTACCTTTAACAACCCAAATGCTTCAAGCACCTGTGGTTGTGGCACCAGCTTCGCAGTATAATAAAATGCCCCTTAATAAAACTTAAGGGGCATTTTATTTTTATCTAAAGATTTTTATAATAAAAAGGCCTCACTTATTTGTGAGGCCTTTTTTAGGTATAATCAGTTTATGGATTATTTCTTTTTATTTTCTGAACGTCCTAATGGTTTGTTTTTTGCAAAATCAACCAATACTGGTGCAGCAACGAAAATAGAAGAATAAGTACCAGTAATGATACCAATTAACATTGCAAAAGCAAATCCTCTTGTTACTTCACCACCAAAGATGAACAAAATTAAAATTACAATGAATACAGTTAATGAAGTCATTACAGTACGACTTAAAGTTTCGTTAATCGCACGGTTAATAATACTTGCATTGTCTGATCCTTTCATTAAGTTTGAATCCTCACGAATACGGTCATAAACAATAACGGTATCGTTCATTGAGAAACCAATAACGGTTAATACAGCCGCAATAAAATGCTGGTCAATTTCTAATGGGAATGGTACTACTTTTCTTAAGAAACTAAACACAATCAATGTTACAAATACGTCGTGTAACAAAGAGAAAATTGTTCCTAAAGAGTATCTCCAGTCGCGGAAACGAATAAAGATGTATAAACAAATTGCAATCAAAGCAAAGATGGTTGCTTTTGTTGCACCAGCTTTTAAGTCATCAGAAATGGTAGGTAATACCGTTTGCGAACTTTGTTTGTATTGTGTATCAAACTCCTTGTAAGTAGTTCCAGCAGGTAATTGTTTTACTAAACCTTTGAATAATAAACTTTCAACTTCATTATCAATGTTGTTACCTTGTTCTTTAATTTTATAAGAAGTAGTAATGTTTATTTGATTTTTAGTATCCACCGTTTTAATAATCGGTGCTTCACCAAATACTTTCTTTAAGTCCTCACGAACTGTTTCGATATTAACTGCACTCTTGAACTTCACAGTATAACTTCTACCACCAGCAAATTCAACACCTTGGTCAAATCCGTTGAAGAAGGAAGCAATACCCATTACTAATACAATAGCTGATAATACATAAGCATACTTTCTGAATTCAATAAATTTGAATGTAGCGTGCTTGAAAACAGATTTTGAAACTTTAGTGAAATATTCAAAGTGTCTATTTTTACTTGTGTAAATATCTGTGATTAAACGTGAAACTAAAATTCCACAGAATAATGATAATAAAATACCAATAATTTGAGTTGTGGCAAATCCAAGTACTGGACCTAATCCAAAGTAAGCTAAAATACAAGCAGTTAATAGGGTAGTAACGTGTGCATCCAATACTGGAGACATAGAACGCTTGTAACCATCAGAAACCGCCATTTGATAGCTTTTACCTTTCGTTAATTCCTCTTTAATTCTTTCAAATATAATTACGTTCGTATCCACGGCCATACCTACTGTCAATACTAAACCTGCAATACCTGGCGCAGTCAAAGTGAAACCTAATGCACTTAAAATACCGATAGTGAAAAGTAAGTTTAATACTAATGCAATATTAGCAACCCATCCACCTGTATTAAAGTAAACAAGCATTAAAGCGAAAATCACTAAGAATGCAAGTCCAAATGACATTAAACCACCTTGAATAGATGCTTTACCTAAAGTTGGACCAACTTGTTGCTCTTGAACAATTTTAGCAGGAGCAGGTAATTTTCCGCTTTCTAATATTTCAGCTAAAGCTTGTGCTGTTTTTAAAGTATAGTTACCAGAGATAGATGAATTACCAGTTGTAATTGCATCGTTCACATTAGGTGCAGAATAAACAATATTATCAAGTACAATAGCTAATGGCTTACCAATATTTTTAGAAGTCATTTTAGCCCAGATAGTTGTACCCACTTTGTCCATGTTCATTTTGATCGCAACTTTTCCGCGCTCATCAAAATCCTGTGCAGCATTAGCAACATGGTCACCTTCTAATTCAGCTTGACCGTTATCTAAAGTTTTGATTGCATAAATTGGTAAAACTTCTTTTGCTTTTGCATCTTCAGATTCTACCTTACCATACATGAATACTAAATTAGATGGGAACTTGGATTTTACTTCAGGAAGTGCTAACCAAGCATTTAATTTAGCAGTATCTTTTTTTAATGTGTAACCAACTTCGCCTGGAAAAATGTTTTGACCATTTTTTCCTTGATAGGGTTGTGTGAATTGAACAATTTTTAATAATGGGTTCTTATTAGGATTTAATTTGGAAGTATCCATTTTAGCAATTGCATTACTATCTGTAATGCCAGCTAAGCTTGCTTCAATTGCTTTGTCTGCTGCAGTAATTGCATTGACTACGTCACGATTTTCTAAAGTGTATACTTCAAAAAAT
>Ga0114975_10003291_pt1 | contig 10789 bp, 3 predicted proteins | sample S_130626_EF_Meta_FD_87031 | JGI IMG/M metagenome (GOLD analysis project Ga0114975, IMG submission 87031) | Freshwater microbial communities from Lake Simoncouche, Canada to study carbon cycling - S_130626_EF_MetaG | ecosystem: Environmental > Aquatic > Freshwater > Lake | place: Lake...
GTTTTTCCAAAAAGTGTTGTTGGGCCTTGAGGTGGCAGTGGTTTTCCTGGCCCAAGCGCATCCCTTTTAAAACGCGCATCTAATCCCAACCAAGTAGCCGGGGGTATACGGGGCACGCCATTTTCAAGAATATCTCTCGTTTTGAATATAAGATTATATATATCATATATACCCCATGCAATCGCAATGAAAATAGTTATACCCAGTGTAAAAATGGCCATCCATGTATACATAGAGAGTTGTATTAATAGACCCCAAGAGTCACCAATCACCAACTTATTCAATGGGAATGCGATAAATACCATCGTAGTTAGGGCATATAACATAAATATCCAAGGCTTAGGAACATCCGGTGGAGCAATATTTGTTTTATCTTTGTCTATAAACATACCTGCCCCCAGACCAATCGGCCCGTAAAATGGTACTCCAATACCATATTTTTCTACTAACTCACGTTCGCCAATCGCCTGTGCTATATCATAAAAGTACCAAAATCCAAGGAGCGGTACCAAACTTAAAAATTTCAATATTGCCGTCGTAGGGCTTCTCAAGAGCAAATGATCCCAACCTAGAATTCCGAACAGTACGACAAATACTACATATAACCAATACGGTATTTGTCCTCCTTTCCAGTAACTGCCATGTGTTATTCCCACATCAAACAGCACCATCTCTACCTATTATATCGTAAAGAGAACGCCGCCAAATCCATCCGCGATGCGAAAGACGTTGTGATTAATCGCATATACACGGCTTGTTAGTGTGCCAATGGTATTTACGAGTGTCTGATTTAAAGATATCTGTAAAACTATAGAATCCATACGACTTGCATTCATAGAACCACTTGGCTGAACATCTTCAGGCCGCAAAGCAAAACTATAGGAGTAGACAAAACTTTCTTCAGGTACTACCGTATGATATTGCCATGGTTGAACAAGTCTAAAATATCCAGCATCCCGAACCTTAAATCTATCAAATCCATCTAACTGCAGAACTGCATCTGATAAAATATCAGCACGAGTACCAATTTCAAATGTTCCTAGAGAACTATAGTTGAAAAATTCATTATATCTGTTCATATCATCACGCTTTATAAACCAAAATAATTCACGAACCGGGTGATTAAACTCAAGTCTTAATGAAGCCGATGCAGAACCGGGAGCAATTGCTATCGGTGCAGTATATTGGACTTGCTCTATTAAATATTCATGGGTAGAACTTACAAATCTACGGCGTTCTTCAGGATCCAAATATATGTAGTCCCCCCACAACATCAAATCCGTTATTTGTGCCGGTGCAACTTGCAATGTAGAGCATGCTGGTGTTGTTAGAGCTTGACTGAAAAACAATTTATTTAGGGGTCTAAGTGTTAAATTAATGCGAATCGGATGATATTGAAGCGCTATGAGTGGTAAAGCCAAACCAGGATTTTTACAAAACCAAAAATGTAGAGGTATATATAATTTAATAGGCCCATAAAGGGTCGGTGGAGAATATCCGTCAACCTTACCAATCATATTATAAAATCCAGTCTGCTTATCTTTTGTTGTGGTGTAATTTGACCAGATCTCCATCCATTCACCATTTTGCCGATCTATTTCCTGTTCGCCGACCTCTATTGTAATTTCCTGTATCAAAGCATGCCCCACTGAATTTACATAGGATACTGCCGGCCCAACACTGCCATCTGCATTCAGTAAATTTAATGCCGGTAGAGTTACTTCCAAAAAAACCTGACTCAATAAATCTCCCCGACGAGGAACATTACAAGTAATCTTTTTACCAAAATCAGGAGTACCATCAAAATACATGGGCTGACTCTCAACTGCAAAATTTGTGTAACGCCGATATACCATTTTAAACCAGGTCATTTGAGGATTACCGGTTAAAAATACATCTTGTTTACCTTGGGCCACAAGTTGTAAAAGTCCGCCTTGGCCTCCCATCTATACCTATAAATAGAATCAATTATTTATATTATCGCATCGTGCGATAATATAAACTATTATTTTCATGGTTTATGATAGTAGAGTATGGCATCTTCAAGGCGTACATTAGATCTTGATACGCTTACATACCAAGATCTATATATGAAAGCACAAACGGGGAAACAAATCAGTTCCTATACGATTCCTGTTATTCCAGGGGGTAGTAATGTATATAAATTATTTCAGTATCTTACACCCGAACAATTGCTTAGTTCGGGTGGCCTTATTTTCAATACATCAACGATACCCGATATATCAAATGCTATTATAAATTTAGCATCAAATCAATCAAGTTTATCTATAAGTTTAAGTACTCTATCAACATCGGCAGGGTACCAGGTTTCAAGTATTCAAGGTAATACAAATAATGTACTGAGTACTGTACAAAATATTACATATAATACAGCATACAATGCATTAATTGATAACTATAATATTTTGCAGGGTCAGAATATTCAAACTCTGAATCTTCAACGTACGATTTTAAATTTAGGTACATCTATATCAACTATATCTAGTCAGTTTCAGCCCACATTTGCAGGTCTTAGTAATACAATGGAAACCACATTTAATCAAGGCCCTGCTGTTTCTACACTTTCTACATTTTTTACAGACTATTATACTACTATAAGCACTAATATACAAACATATAGTACAAATATAGGTCGTGATATTGTATCAACGACTATTTATGATACTTCCACCTTAGTTGGATATAATATTGAACTTCAAACTATTATTCAGGCAGCTGCAGGTCCAGGTGTAAGTACTCTATCGACCTTCATAACAAGCACACTTGTTAGTTATAGCAGTATAATTGCAGCATATAATCCCACAATAGGTGTAAATACAATTTCGTCCTATGTAGATAATTCTATATCAACACTTTCATCCTATTTCATCATAGAGGCAGGTGTAAGTGGTATTTCTTCCATGTCAACCGCCTTAGCTCGACAATATATATCAAGTATTCTGAATGCGCAGAGAATTGCTGGAACACCTGGGCTCTGTACGATGAGTACATTTTTAACTGGGATTTTTAGATCAACACAGCAACTTATAGCGATTACTCAAGGCCCTACTGTTTCCACGCTTTCTACAGTTCTTCAAAGTCAATTAAATCTTATAAGTACATCATTGACTACTGTGGGGTATACATATATTATTCTTCAGCAAGAAGATGTAAGGAACTCACTTTCTACCCTATCTACAAGTTTTCAAAGAAACTATAATAATCTGATAAATCTGTCTACATTTTCTACGATGTTGCCAGCTGCATACTCTACAATAGATAGAGTATTCAGCCTACAGACACCCTATTCAACACTACAAACCCTATCAACAGTAGAGGGTTCTAATATTTCCACAACCACCCAGTTTATGTCTAGTGTATATCCAACTATATTTTGCGGCCCAGGCATATCATCTTTATCTAGTAGTATAAATCCAAATTTTTCCTCTATAAGCACAAATCTAGCACCAGTCTTTACAGGGTTTTCAAATGCTATAAATAGCGGAATATCTTCTGTAAGGGTGGATCCAGGTGTATCCAGTTTATCAACATTTTTAACACAAAATCTTGCTGTATTTTCTACGAACTATAATCTTTTATATGGTAGCTTTAATAATCTGAGTTACAGAAATCAGAGCATTATTCAATTATATTACAATTTAAGTACTACTAATGCAGATGTCTATAGTAGCAATAATCCGTCCCCGCTTATAGCGAATTTAAATAGTAGCATATCAACATTTTCAAATTACACAAGTATTAATTTTTCATCCTTATATGGTCAAACATCCAATTTATCAAGTTTTGTAAGTACGAGTGGACAAAATCTTATTTCTTCTTATACTGCGGTAAGAAGTACATTCTTTGTTACATTATCAAATGTAGTCAGTAGTTATACTGCAATTTCCTCTATTGTAGAATCAAATATTTATTCACCTACATTTTCTACTTTTACAACCAATATGATTACAACATCAAATTTGACAGTAAATAGAGCAATATATGTATCATCTCTCGGTATCCAAACTTCTACAAGTAGGCAATATCCATTTTCTATGCGAGGGGCAGCACAAATTCTGCCGTCTCCAGATCCACCTATTCATCATATTATCGCCGGTTTATCAAATGCTACAGGTAAAACTACATTTATTAATTCAACTATATCTTATACTTATAAAATAAGTCCATCCGATCCAGGATTTACTGTAGGTGCAAATGATATCGCATATAATGGCGAAATGTGGGTTATAGTGGGATCAAATACAAGTGGCTTAAATTCCATAAAGTATACTACAAATCCATCGGTTGGTTGGTCAAATGCCATAATACCTTCTGGATCTGGGTTATACGCTGTAAATACTGTAAAGTGGTCAGGTTCATATTGGTTAGCAGGTACATCTTTATACACACTGAATCTTTTAATAAGCTATGATGGTATCAATTGGTCAGATGCACTATTTCCAGCAAATACACAAATGGATAGCTTAAATTCCCTAGCTTGGAATGGATATAACTGGGTAGCAGTCGGCACAAATTCAACTAGAGGAGCTGCTCCATTTACAAATATTAAATACACAGACGCAAATGGCACATGGCAGGCCGGCGCGGGAAATCCTACATTTTCTGGCGCTGGCGCCGATGTAGCCACAAATGGGCGTACATGGGTAGCGGTTGGTTCTGGAACTGTGAGTATGTTGTACAGTTCTAATTCACCCCCTAGTACTTGGAATGCTACAAATATCCCACGTCTGCTCACTGCCAATTGTGTAGCGTGGAACGGTGATAAATTCGTAGCAGGTGGATCAAATGGAAATTCTTCTAATATCATGTATAGTTTTACGGGTATTGACTGGTCATTTGTGAGCGTACCTCAAGTAGATCAGGTAAATGCTATTACGTGGGACGGCATAATGTGGAATATTGCAGGTAGTAATACGGCAGGTACTCAAAAAATTTTAACATCTGCTGATGCAATTAGTTGGACAGAAATAACAACAGGAGTTACTACCGCTAAAATAAACACAATCGCATATTCTTCTAATATAACACCCTCTATTCAACTTTCCAACTTTGATATATATTCAGGAAATATTCCCGTTATGTTAGATCAAAAGAATCGCATCAACGTCATACACTCTACGATTTATTTCAATGATGGTGTTCTGACAATCCGAAAACAAGACTCACCGAATCAAAATGCAGGTAATATTGGTATAAATACTACTTACCCACAGTACGCCCTGGATATTGCCATTGGTAATGCAAGAAAGCCCGTAGGAACTGCTTGGGTAAATCCAAGTGATATGCGTGTAAAAACTTGCATAGAAACGGCGGATTTAGCTAGTTGTGCTAAAATTGTATCTGAAATACCCATGCGCACATATAGTTTTACAAAACAATTCCAAGAAAAGACGGGTGTAGATTCAAATATCCAATATGGGTTTATAGCTCAAGAAGTTAAACAGACTCTACCGCGCTCTATTAACTATACAAATGAATATGGAATACCCGACTTTCATTCTCTAGATACAGACCAATTATTCAAAGCAGAATTTGGAGCCACGCAATTTTTATTACACTCTGTTCAAAAATTAGAGGCTCAAGTCTCTACCTTAGAAGCCCGTCTAAATTAGATAATAAAAAGCATTATAAACATAGATGGCAGCCTTAGCCCAAACTAGTCTTGACATAGATACGCTGACAATAGCGACCCTATATAACAGAGGTTCGCCCTTGTCATCTGGCCAAGCATATGTTCCCATTCTTAGTAGTTTTACATTTGTAGATTCACTCTCAAAGGTGGCCTTTTCAAAATGGACAAATGTACCTGTAGCTGATCTATATGATTCTATATTTTATAATTATTCAAGCGGTGGGCCATTGCTAGCTTCAATCTCCTCTATACAAGCCATTCAAAATCTAACCTCGTCTTCTGCTACATTTATTAATTCCCCTATTTCTAGCTATAATAGTACAAATTTTTCCATATTAGGGTCACTAAGTACAATAGGTCCATCTACAATTAGTAGTCTTTCAAATATATATATTTATGAATCTAGCATAGTAAGCTCAAATTATCTTTCTACGAACCTGTTTTTTTCTAGTATTGTTCCTGGGGTTAGTACAACCATTAATCCGCCCAGCACATTTTATGATAAGTTATTTGCATCAACTGCTTCCAGTATACTTACATTAGGTAATTACTATTATGTCCCAGAAGAGGGTCCCGCAATTCGTTTTATTGGTCCCGGTATAAGCTCTATATCATCTATCTTTCAAGATTCCCCACAGTATCCATTTTACGCTAATATAAGTTCAGGCTTTGATTATGTATTAAGTAATATATCGGTTGGATGGTCATATTCAAATTCATCTCTAAATATTTATAGGAAGGCTATTGTAAATACGGTATTAAATGCCAATCTTAGCATAGACGGCGGTTCAAGTATATCTACATCCTTTCAAATTGCCAATAGTACATTTAGTTCTGGAATACTAAAATATGCATCCACATTTGGTTTTACTGTTTCCACATTATCTACATTTGTAACAAGACAAATACAAAATGCGATCATTCCTAGTTTAGATGGCTTTTCAATAGCACAATACATTAGCACATCTGATATACTACTAAATTCTAATCAAGCATCATACATAGTTTCATTAAATAGTTCTATGAGCAGCGTTAGAACACTGATTGCACCATTTACAGTATTCTCAACAATTGTTAATAGTACAATAAGCACTCAGACTCAATTAATTAATAGTGTTAATGCTTTTCCAGGAGTATATCAAATTAGTGATATAGCATATAGTTCATTCGCACCATTTTTTACGTCAACCACGGTTTCTACAAACTATAATGGTTTTCTGAATTTATCTTCATATGAAAAGGCTGTATTCAGTACATATTCTACATTATTTCCTTATATACTTGGACAGGGGCTGCTGAGTAGCTTAAGTACACTTAATTCTGGTATTTCAACCCTATCTACATCAATTACTCTTGATGCGAGTACTATATATGGCAGACCTGTACCATTCATAACTGGGCCCGGTATTTCATCTATGTATTCTAATTTCAGTACAAATATTACGGTCTCATACTATAAATATAGTGATATAATATCTAGTTTGAATAATGCATTAGTGAATGGCCTCAGTAATGTGAATTCTATTCTAGGGGTATGTAGTTTATCTACTGTAGCATATAGGAATACTTCATCTATACTCTGGCAAACCAGCAGTATGTATACATATACAAGTAGTGGATTTAATTCTGAATACTTGGCAATTCAATCAACAAATGCGTCTATTATTGAACAAATTACTATAAATAATTCAAACTTTATCAGTGCTGGTATATCATCATACGCTGTAAGTTTATCTACATTTGGTTATATTTCAAGTAGTGTAATTAATACAACTACATTTATAAGCACTCAAATATCATCTATCTACAAAAATTTTAGTTCGTATGATACACTTGCCTCAACATTTAGTGATAGTTTAAGACCCTTTGCCGGTTCTACGACGTATTATCAGATGTTGCCTATTATAAATAACTATAGTACTAGTTTATACGCAAAGGGTGCGGTGGCTCCAACATATATTTCACGCAGTACCACGTTCTATTCTATTACGGCACTAAGTTCTATAAATGCACCGATATCTTCATTTTCAAATGTGGTAGCCGGTATTCAAACAAGTTCAACGGGCGCATATAGTTTTGCTGTAAATGGCGCCATTTCAATTCAACCCAGCAGTATAAATAACTTGAATCCAATACTACAATTAAATAATTTCCAAATATATTCATATGCCAATCCCGAAGTCTTTACAACATCAACGGCAATCTTATCCTATTCCTCTACAATTTCATTCAATACCAGCAATCTTGCGATAAACCGCCTACGTAATAATAATGCATTTGGGCGTGTAGGGATTAATTTTTTTGCACCTACATATTCACTAGATATAGGGGCTGGTGGAGATGCCAGAAAACCGACTGGTACAACTTGGATTACTGGATCAGATAACCGTATTAAAGACTTCATAATGCCAGTTGATTATCAGGAAGTTATAGAAAAGGTATCAAGCCTCCGACTTGTTTCCTACAAATGGAATGAAGATTATAGAATAAATAATAAGCTCTCTTTAGATTTTAATCTCGGATTTTTGAGTCAAGAAGTTAAAGCTGTATTTCCAAATTCTGTTACTGAATCACCAGAGCATGGATTTTCCAATTTCATGTGTCTTGATACAGATCAAATAACAAAAGCCAAATTTGCAGTCACACAGAATCTGATTCAACGAGTATCTAGTCTTCAGATGCGACTAAAATACCTAATGAAAGAATCTTAGAGGAAGATAGTATGGCCTCGTTCAATAGATCCGAATATATAGATTCATTGACTGTAAATAATATTTTTACAAGATCAATCAATAATAATTCAAATATACCCGCATACCGAGTTCTTACTACTGATGGAGCGGGTGGGACAATGTGGATGACATTTTCATCGATTTCTTCACTACAATATGGTGCTGGATTCCACACAATTAAAACGAGTTTAGAAACATATACTGCAGATAATGCAGCAAATGCGACCTTTTCTCTGCTAGATGGCCCAAATGCTGGTCTTATAAACGATCCTACGGCGCTTAATACTGCTCGTTTATATGCAAAGGCCTTTGGACAATTTGATATTAGTGGCGGTAATTCTATTGTAGCATTTGATCCAGTTACACACCAAGTAAATAGCAATGTATTATTTGTAGGAACGGGTGGTATCAATATCAAGGGTGATCCACAAACAAACACGATGTATTTTGATGGCCGCGAACTCCCTTTTATAAGTACCATGCCTTATTCATTTAATCAATTTCAAGTATTTAGTAATGCACCTCTTAATACAATTTATGCGAGTACTTTGAATAAAAGTTTGATCATGCAAGCCCAAGGCCCGTCGTCACTTATTAGTTTTGTAGGTGAAGATATTATTGTTATAGATACAAACTATGAAAATAACCAAGTTAAATTTAAACTTTCTACACTGACTCTACCGCTTATTAGCTCTATTATAGGTAATGTAAATACTGTAGTAAGCACTTATGTTACGAAAAATAATTTATCCACACTATCTACAACCTATCAACAAATCTTATCGTTTCAAGCATTTCAAACTATTTTATCTACTGCTACAAAAGCCATTGATACAAATATAAGTACAGTATCAACAACATATGGCAATTTAGATAGATTTTCTAAAGGTATTTCTACTGTGTGGAGACAGTTCCAATTAGAAACATTTTATACAGCAACATCTACAAGTGCAAATCTATTATCTACATCATCTGCTTTACAAAATGATATCAATATTCTCTCTAATTTTGTTTATCCAGGATTTAATACAGTTATTGCCTCAACAATTCAAACACCTTTTTTTGCAGTTTCAACTCAAGTATTATTAGCATCTATTACTACTAGCTCTATTAACACGCCAATAAATTCGCTGCAGCCTTTAAATATAACATATTATCCAACGTATAACAGTTTCTACAATGTATTTAATGATAATCAACCCTTTGGTAATCCCGTATCACCCCCTGTTTATACTACTAATTTTGATATTACATCGGGCACAACCACAATCTCCACGATGAGTACTCCATTAGGCCTACTATTTTCATCTATGTATGTATTAAAGGGTGCCTTTGTTTTTTATCCAAATGATGAGCCCCATGAAATCCAAGTAAAATGGTCTGGCAATTTATCTATGAATATCTCACCATATGATACGGATGCAAATTTACCCTCATACAACATAGGTTCTTCAAATGCGGCATATCCTAGACAATCAGATTTTAGTAATAACAAAATTATCTCCACTTATACTGGCGCAAATATTTATATTGTAAATTTTACATATTCTAAGATTAATCCTCAAGATTATCTAACATTAACAAATTTTACAGATTATGCCAGTGATAATGTTATAGAGTCATATTCCCTTGCTCCTATATACCAAGCATATGGTTATAATACAAGGGATACACCGCTATATTCACAAAGTTTAACAAGGTTTCCAGTAGCATTTTCCAGTTTTAGTAATCCATCCATATCCCCCTATATAGAATTATCAACTTATATGATGGTTGCCAGTTCATTTTATATGAGTGGCTGTAATACTACATTTCCAATTTCATCTTATGGTTACACATCAATCAGCTTCTTGGAAAGCACAAGTCAAATTAAGAAGTCTGGATTCAGCCAAGATTTAAGTCAGGGGGTAAGATCTGATGTAGGGAGTAATTTCTCTGCAAGTAACGCATTTAATTATGGTTTCGCAAATCCTATACCTAATAGCCCCTACACATTACAGTTAGTCTTTGGGCGTCAACAAAATACGGAAACATTGAGAATTAGTTCAATCTTTAAAGAAGTAAAAAACTATAATGTTAATCCCTTGGTCTATGCATCCTCTATTATATACTCAGATATAATATCTTCTTCTAAAGGTCAATTTTCTGAATTATCAAGTTCAAAGGCTGCTGTAACTGCCCTTTATATTTCATCCATTAATAATCTGCAACTATACGAATTGGATAGCTCTACCATTTCTACAATCTATAAAAATATAATATTACTCACATCTACCGTTAGTACAAATATTAGCCTCTACAGCACAAGTCTTATACAGTATGATTCTACGATTACTGGGAATATAAAATTATTAACAAATATAATAAGTTCATCAATTGATGCATACAGTACTAGTTTAATTTA
>Ga0114975_10003293_pt1 | contig 10787 bp, 8 predicted proteins | sample S_130626_EF_Meta_FD_87031 | JGI IMG/M metagenome (GOLD analysis project Ga0114975, IMG submission 87031) | Freshwater microbial communities from Lake Simoncouche, Canada to study carbon cycling - S_130626_EF_MetaG | ecosystem: Environmental > Aquatic > Freshwater > Lake | place: Lake...
TAGCGGTCTACTATGCTCAGCATGGTCAGCGGATTAAGGTTGCGCTGCTTCTAGCGTTCACTTGTATCTGTGCTTTTGGCTTCATGGGCATTAAGTTCGTTGAATACACGAGCAAGATCAACGAGGGTTTGCTTCCAGACCAGAACTTTAACTATGCCAAAGCGCTGACGGTGTTTCATGAACATCACAAGCCGGCGGCGGGTGCGGAAGAAAATCCGCGAGCAAATGTGGCTTGGGAGCAGCTTGAACTTGCCCGAAAGGCAAATCAAGTATCCTTCGTTGCACCTAAGGACAATCCTGAAACGGCTGAGGTTGAAGCAGGGTTTGATAACCGTGTCACATCGGCTACGGATGCGACCGCTCGGGTAGTCGTAAAGTCACCAGCAAGAGAGCGCTTTGATATTGAAGCAGGTAAGGCGAAGATCTTCTTCTCTATCTACTTCTGTATGACAGGTCTGCACGGTATCCACGTCATCATCGGCATCATCTGTATGACGACATTGATACTGATGTATCTGACTAAGCACCCTGCGGTGGATGACTACTTACCGACGGAGATGGTCGGTTTGTATTGGCACTTCGTTGACATTGTGTGGATCTTCCTGTTCCCACTGATGTACCTGATTTCGTAGGGGGAAAGACATGGCTTCTGGACATGGTCACGGTGCTGGGTTTGCACCGGAAGGCGCGCCAATCGAGAGAATCACACACCCAAAGCTGAGTCTCTACTTTGGAACATACTTTGCTTTGCTTGGCTTGTTGGTTGTAACAGTTGTTCTGTACTTCATTGACCTAAGCAAAATGTGGCACTGGGTCGGTTGGAACATTGTCATTGCCCTAATAGTGGCATCTGTCAAGGCCGTTCTTGTCGTGATGAACTTCATGAATGTAAAGGGTGGCACAAGGCTGATTTGGTTGTGGGCAGCACTCGGATTCATCTGGGTACTCCTGATGGGAATCATTTTCCTCGACTATCAGTTCAGACCAGATTCCACTGCTTGGGAATGGCAAGGCCTAACAGACCGTAAGTAGTTCTTTGCCCGTGCATCGCACGGGCATTTCTTTTTTGTATTAGGAAACACTATGCCAATTCGAGTTACCGTTTGGAGTGAGTTCAGACATGAAAAAGAGTCTGATGCTGTGCGCACTGTTTACCCTGATGGAATGCACACAGTTATAGCCGCTGGAATTCGTGAGCGGCTTGGGGATGATTGTGTCGTTTCGACAGCTACTTTAGATGAACCAGAACACGGGCTTACCGACGATGTTTTGGCAAACACAGACGTACTTACGTGGTGGGGACATATGGCACATGGAGACGTCTCTGATGAGATTGTTGATCGTGTTTACCAGCGCGTCTTGGGTGGGATGGGGCTCATCGTTCTGCACTCAGGACATTTTGCTAAAGTCTTCAAAAAACTTATGGGGACATCATGTGCGTTGCGGTGGCGAGATGATGACAGTGAAACCGTGTGGACGGTACGGCCAGGGCATCCAATCACGCAAGATGTACCCGAGGTGTTTCAGGTACCACAGCAGGAAATGTACGGTGAGTACTTCGATATTCCTCAACCGGACGAGCTTATCTTTATTTCATCCTTCACTGGGGGTGAAGTCTTTAGAAGCGGATGCTGCTGGACACGCGGGCAGGGACGTATCTTCTACTTCTCGCCAGGTCATGAGACATATCCAGTTTATTATCAAACTGAGATCAAGACGGTAATCGGAAATGCTGTCCGCTGGGCTGCTCCTGTGAACACCGCTGTCTATTCGACGCAGTCCTGCCCTAATTCGCCCCTTGGTTGGTACAAGTAAGAGGATGCACCGGGCTCTACTCGTTGGCGCTGGTGGAATGGGACGCGCTTGGGCAAGAAACCTACTCGCGTCTCATAATCGCGTTCAGTTATGTGGCTGGGTGGACGTTGTAGCAGGTAAAGCTCGTGAAGCTCTTCTCGAACTTGATAATGTCACATTAGATTCGGTTCCTGATTTTACCAACCTTGAAAATGCCCTAGCGGTCACGAAGCCAGATTTTGTGGTTGATGTATCGATCCCCGAAGCACATGAGGAAGTGACTTTAACGGCGCTTCGTCATGGGGTAGCTGTTCTAGGTGAAAAGCCGATGACAGTTTCGCTCGAGAGTGCTCGGAGGATGATGGCCGCAGCGGGCGAGAGTCATCGTCTCTACATGGTAAGTCAGTCACGAAGATATGATGCTGGTCTTGCTGGCTTTAGGGATGCAATTGTAAGTCTTGGTGGCACTGGAGTTGTCACTGCCGACTTCTTTATCGGCGCGCATTTTGGCGGATTTCGTGACACGATGCCCGATGTTCTACTTAAGGACATGGCCATTCACACATTCGATGCTGCGCGGTTTTTAATTGGTGCCACGCCCGTTTCCGTGTACTGCGATGCCTTTCGACTACCGTGGTCGTGGTACTCAGGCTCTGAGACAGCACTCGCTACCTTCGAGTTTGACAATGGAACTAGGTTTTCCTACCGTGGTTCGTGGGCTGCAGAGGGGCATCAAACCGAGTGGGAAGCCTCATGGCGAGCAGTATGCCCAAACGGGACAGTGACCTGGAATGGTAGTGATCAAATCATCATTGACAGAGTGACTGACAATGTTGGTTTTATACGGACATCGCAACAGGAGTCGGTTTCAATCACTCCATTAGAGCTCTCTGGAATCGCGGGCAGTTTAAGCGACTTTCTTGATGCAATGGAGCAGGGTACAGAACCGTGGGGGATGTGCACGGATAACATCTGGTCGCTGGCGATGGTACTCTATGCGGTCGAGTCGTCCCGGCTTGGGCAGAAGGTTGATATAGCGATATGAGTGCATTTCGTAAAGCAATTGTTTTTGGTGCCAGCACGGGAATCGGCGCTGAGCTCGTACGGAGCTTGGCTGCTTCTGGTGTACAAGTGATCGCAATCGCGCGACGACAATCATTGCTCGAGAACCTTGCGGTTGAGTTTCCTAGTCTTGTCGTGCCGGTCGTGATTGACCTGACAGCTTCAACGGATGCATCTCAAGTGCTATCGGATTTATGTGACCGGATTGGTGGTTGTGATCTCTACATCTACTGTGCCGGAATAATGCCGCGTGTGGGTAAAGATGAGTATCCGACGGAATTGGACGTGGAATCCATCGATGTAAACTTTACAGCTGCGGTTCGTTGGCTCAATGCTGTTGCATTACGGTGTCAATCGCTAAAGTGTGGAACCATCGTCGGTATCTCATCTGTTGCTGGAGATCGTGGTCGGCGGGGTGGACCGGTCTATGCGGCAACAAAGGCGGGCTTCACTGTCTACTTGGAAGCTTTACGAAATCGCTTAGCCGTACAAGGTGTCCGGGTTGTGACCATAAAACCCGGACCTGTTAGTACTCCAATGACGGATGGCTTGGCAAAGCTGCCGCTGATGATCTCAGCCGATAAGGCTGCGACGCTTATTCTTGAACATGCGCGTAAGGGAACACCGGTCGCCTATGTACCTGGGATTTGGAAGCTGTTAATGTCAGTGATTCGTTCGATTCCTCAGGCTATTTTCCAGCGGTTGGACATCTAAATGGATGTAAGTCGCTACGATGCATCACGCCTAGAAACCATTGAAGCGTGGGGACGTAACAGGTCGGCTGCTGGTTACGTGTTTCGGCCATCGACCGTAGATGGAATCCGTGATGTTGTCGTATTCGCGCGTGAAAATGCGTGCAGGGTGGTGCTACGCGGGGCTGGCCGCTCTTATGGAGATGCTAGCTTGGGAGCTGAGCAGCTCGTTCTTGATGTCACGCGCCTTAATCGTATCCTTGAGTGGAACCCTGAGACTGGAAGAATTGTCTGCGAATCTGGCGTCACAATCGAGCAGCTGTGGAAATATTGCATCGGGGATGGCTGGTGGCCTCCGGTAGTCTCCGGGACGATGGCACCTACGCTCGCGGGTGCGCTAGGCATGAATATTCATGGCAAGAACAATTTCAATGTTGGGACGATTGGTGAGCATGTCGTCGAGCTCGATGTTCTACTCGCTGATGGCCAATTGGTGCAGTGTTCACCAACAAAGAACAACCATCTTTTCTATTCCGTTATCGGGGGCTTTGGCGCACTTGGTGTCGTCACGCGTGTCGCCCTTCAGATGAAGCGTGTGTATTCGGGCAAGCTAATCGTAGACCCGATATATGCGAAAAACTTGGATCACATGTTTGACATCTTTGAGAAACGTATCCCAGAGGCGGATTACCTTGTTGGATGGATAGATGCCTTTTCGACCGGCGATACGCTTGGCCGCGGTCAAGTCCATCAGGCAAATTACATCTCTAAGGATAACAGCGCTCAATCGCTACGCGTTCAGTCACAAGACCTGCCGGATAACATCTTTGGGATTATCCCCAAGTCTATTCTCTGGCGCTTCATGAAACCTTTCATAAATGATACGGGTATGAAGCTCATCAACTGGGCCAAAGCAACAGCGTCCCGTCTGAAAGATGGCGTGGTGCATGAGGAATCGCATGCGGGCTTTGCCTTCCTTCTTGATTATGTGCCAAATTGGAAGCTGGCCTATGGAAACGATGGACTTATTCAATACCAAGCGTTTGTTCCAGCCGGTAACGCTAAACAGTGCTTCAAAACGATATTAGAGCGATGTCAAAATGCAGGGTTGGTTCCGTATTTGGCTGTGTTCAAGCAACACCGTATGGATCCGTTCCTGATGACGCATGCTGTGGATGGATTTTCCCTAGCACTTGATTTTCGTCTGACTGCTGCCAACCGGAAGCGGGTTTGGGCATTGGCTGCTGAGCTGGATGCATTGCTACTTTCAAGCGGTGGCCGGTTTTACTTTGCAAAGGATGCAACATTAAGCGCCGACAGAATTCAGGAATATCTGAATGAAACTCGCGTCCAGCAATTCCTCGCAATCAAGCGTGATGTCGATCCAACAGGTGTTTTTCGGTCAGATCTGTTTGAACGGATCTTTGGCCAGGCTTGGATGGACTCAGGCCGGTCGTAATCCTGCATCGGTTAGCGCATCCCTGCATATCTGACGTAACCGAGGTGTAAGCGTCGCAGGCCGTTGACCGGGGTTTGTTTTCAGGACGATACGCAGCGCAACACGGGTCGCGTCGGCAGAATGAATACCGTCGACACGGGCCATTTCTGGAAGTCCTGTCGTAACAGACCACTCAAGCAATACTGGTTCAAGTGCTGAAATTGCTTGGTGGATATTGGTGTCAGGGGCAACACCGATGTCAATCGTTGCGGACAGCGGACCCCGGGAGTGGTTACAGACCTGAATGACATCCCCGTTGCTAAGCGTGTGTAAGCGTCCGTCGTCATCCCGTATGCGCGTAATACGCAGGGCTAAATCCTCGACGGTTCCCGTAACCGTGCCAACAGTTACGTAGTCTCCCACGGCATATTGGTCTTCAATTAGGAGGAAGAAGCCTGTGATGACATCTTTGATTAGTTTTTGTGCCCCAAATCCGAAAGCCAGTCCAGCAACGCTTGCCGTGCCCAGAATGCCGGCCACGTTGATACCAACTAGTGACAGAAGCGCGACCAGCGTCACGAAAAACAGCACCATGTCCGATGCGCTTGCCATCGTGCCCATTAGGGTTTGTATACGTGCTTGATTTCTGGTTTCGGTCGTCGCATGCCGCGTCAGTAACGTTGAGATTGTTTTTTCAATCAGCCGACGTAGCATCACGCGCGCAGCAAAGTAGATCAAGAGCACCAGTACGGCTTCAACAGACCGCTCAATCACACGAATATTCGGATGGTTTGATAGTCCAAGAGCGGTCATCAGGTCATCGACCAATGAGTTTGTTGGCAGGGATGTGGGTTGTGGCTTAGGAGGCATGGTTGGAGTTTTCGTTTATGTCCGTATCAGCGCACTGAGCTGTCGAGACGCGAACCCTCCGCACCCGTCGGCCAGTCACTTCGATTACTGTGAACGTATACCCTGCGAACGGGACTGTTGTTCCCGGCTTGATAATTGCCTGTGATGCGTTTGCGAGTATCCAACCTCCCACCGTTTCAATGTCTTCATTGTTGTCGGGCATCTGGATTTCAAAATGTCTCGCCAGCTTGACCAACGTCATGCGTGCATCTACGATAACCGCCTGATTATCCGTAACGAGCTCTGGAAGATCGGTTTCAAACTCATCCTGAATGTCACCGACAATCTCTTCTACGATGTCTTCGATGGTGACAATCCCAGCGGTGCCACCATATTCATCCACGACGACAGACATGTGTGTGCGCATACGCTGCATCATCCGTAACAGCGCCTCGGTGGACTTGGTCTCAGGAACCCGCAGTACATTTCGAAGTGCGGGAGTGATGTCATTTCCGGACAGTTTGACAAGCTCTTTGACGTGTACGATTCCGATGACTTCATCCGGGTTTCCATTACGAATCACTGGAAATCGCGTGTGGCCGGATGCCGACACGAGCTTGACAATGTCTGGGAGAGGAAGCATGGAATCCACAAAGGTGACGTCTGGCCTTGGAATCATCACATCCTTTGCTTGTGAATGTGAAAAGTCGAGAACGCGAGTGGCAAGATTCCATTCCGATTCTTGGATCGTACCGCTGTTCCTACTGGCCGTTAGCATGAGGCGAAGCTCGTCGGCGGATAGGGAGTCGCCGTGGCCATGGTCACCGCTTGGCGTAATCCCAAACGGCCTCAGGACCAGGCTGGCGATTGCATTCATCAGGACAATCAGTGGTCGAAAGATCTTAGTGAAAACGGTGAGGGGAAAGATGAGCGCAAGCGTAACCTTTTCCGCTTGCCTGATGGCGAGGGTTTTCGGAGCCATCTCACCAATGATGACTTCCAGCATCATCACGAATGTCAACGCAACTCCGCTGGTCAGCGTATGTCTAATACTAACAGGCACTTTTAGGAACATCGGGTGGAGCAGGCTTTCCACTGCGGTTTCTCCGATGTTTCCTAGGACAAGCGTGCAGACGGTGATGCCTAGCTGTGTGGCGGATAAGTAATCATTGATGTGCGCTAGTGCACGTACGGCACGCGCTGCGTTTTGATTTCCCGCCTGTGCTAGCTCACTAAGTCGTGTTGACCTAACCTTGACGAGAGCGAACTCAGCAGCAACAAAGAATCCCGTAAGAAGTACGAGAAGCAATGTCAACGCAAGTTCGATGAATTTGTACGAATGTGGTTCCATAATTGCCGGATTCGTCCAGCAAACACATTCTATCAAAGTGATTCTTAGGCGGTTCTAAAGGTAGAATCTCGTTTATATGCGCTCGAATATTTACGCGATTCCGTTATCCATTTTGGCGACTGCATCGGTGACATTTGTCGCTGTCAGTGCGCCTCCTGTGAAGAAGGCCGATGTGTCGACCTCTGCCGCAAGTTACAAGCGTGTTCGAAGTTTTGTCGACAAGTACTGCATTGGCTGTCATGGCGCTGATGGTGCTGCAGCAGGTATCAACCTTACAAAACATAAGTCCCTCGATGCGATGCTGAATGACCGTGCGACGTGGGACAAGGTCATCGGGACAATCGAGTCGCAATCGATGCCTCCAAAGGGCGTGCCGCATCCTGACATCGCAGCAAGGACCGCCGTTGTCAATGCACTTCAGTCGACGTTTTCTCAAGCTGACTGCAAGATTAATGATCCCGGCCGCGTCACGATGCGTCGCCTCAACAAGGTCGAATACAACAACACTGTCCGTGACCTGCTTCGTGTTGTCTCGACGCCGGCAGACAAGTTTCCAAGCGATGATGTTGGCTACGGTTTTGACAACATCGGCGATGTGTTATCCATTTCTCCGCTCTTGATGGAGAAGTACGTTGCTGCTGCACGCCAGCTTTCCCGTGAAGCGATTATGGCACCCGAGGATCGTGTAATCCCGTCTAAGCGCGTGATGGGCAAAGACCTCAAGGCAATCGCTGGGGGAGCGATGACCCCTTATGTTGGCGATGGTTTGCTGTTTGGTACGGGCTCGGATGCAGGCTTTTCAATTGATGCTCCGATTGCAGGAACCTATACGCTCAAGATTGAAGCCAGCGGTCAGCAGCTTGGGGCAGAAGCGTGCCAGATGCGTATATTGGTAAACGGTAAGGCAGTTGGACAGGTAGAAGTGGCAAATCGGCCGAACCGGCCAAAGGTGTATACACAAACGCTTCAAATTGACGCACCAGGCAAGGTCACGATTGGTGTTGGCTTCATGAATGATGCCTTTGAGGGGCCAGGCAAGGACCGCAACCTAATCGTCCATTCGGTTGAACTTGACTTTCCTGAAGCCGCGGCTGCCGCCATCCCGCTCCCTGTCAGCCACCGCTTTCTAGTTCGTAAGCAACCTGACAATGCAACGGATGCAGCTTGGGAAGAGGCGATGGGCTACAACGTTCGTGTGCTGATGCGCCGGGCATATCGTCGCCCTGTTTCAACGCAGGAAGTCGCACGTGTGGTTAGTCTCTCCAAGACTGTTCGGGCACGGAAGTTGTCGTTTGAACGTGGTTTGCAGCTTGCACTACAGGCGATTCTTGTATCACCCAACTTCCTTTATAAGGTCGAAGTTGATCCTGATCCAAACAACCCGAAGTCATCGCGCACGCTGAATCCTTATGAGCTGGCGACACGCTTGTCGTATTTCATATGGTCATCCATGCCAGATGATGCGCTACTGAATGCTGCTGAAACCGGAAAGCTTGCAACTGCTGCACAAATCAATGCGCAAGTAGCGCGGATGGTCAAGGATGCAAAGTCTTTGTCACTGGCGCAGAACTTTGCAGGTCAGTGGTTGAACTTGCGGAAAGCCGCTGTTGTTCAGCCCGATGTCGCACGCTTTCCAACATTCAATGAAGGTTTGCGTAAAGCGATGCAGCAGGAAACTGAGCTGTACTTTGACCGAATCGTCCGGGACGACCGTCCAGTCATGGAGTTGGTCAAGTCGAACTACACATTTCTGAATGAGCCGCTTGCAAAGCACTATGGGATTCCTGATGTAACAGGTGATTCCATGCGACTGGTCAAGCTTTCTCCGGGACCGCGCGGAGGAGTTCTAGGGCACGCAAGTGTTTTAATGCTTACATCTAATCCAGGGCGCACCAGCCCGGTCAAGCGCGGAAAGTGGGTTCTTGAGAATATGCTCGGCACGCCACCACCGCTTCCTCCACCAAATGTTCCTCCGCTACCGGAAGAGCAGTCGGGGGGCGTCGCCCGGCCGACAAGTGTGCGTGCACGCCTCGAAGAACATCGAAAGAATCCAGCCTGCGCAAACTGTCATGAGCGCCTTGATGGAATGGGATTTGCACTTGAGAACTTTGATGCAATTGGTGGCTGGCGAGATACAGATGCTGGTGTCGCTCTCGATGTGAGTGGTGAGCTGCCAGATGGCTCGAAGTTCAAAGGTGTCACAGGTCTTCAGGCACTGTTGGTTTCTAAGAAACAAGCGGTAGTTCGGGGGATGCTTGAGCGTTTGCTTACCTACGGAATTGGACGCGGGATTGAGCGCTATGACCAGTGTGATTTGGACAAAATGACATCCCGGACGCTGAACAAAGGCGGACGCTTCAGTCATTTGCTCGCAGAAGTCATTCAAAGCAAAGCGTTTCGGACCCGGCGCGGCGATGCATCCGGTGGTGTTGCATCCCGCGGTGCAGGTATGATGCAAGATGAGAGGGATTATCATGTCACAGTCGATTGATCGCCGAATGGTGTTGCGTGGGTTTGGTACAGCGCTTTCTCTTCCACTCCTCGAGGCGATGATGCCACTTACAGCACTAGCGCAAAGTGGCACCAAGTCGAAGCATCCGGTTCGTATGGCATTCGTCTTCGTCCCGAATGGCATCAACATGGAGCACTGGACGCCAAAGGCTGAAGGTAAGTTTTCGGATGCCCTTCCATCTGTTCTTGCTCCGCTTGCCGATCTAAAGACGAATGTAAACCTTCTCACTGGCTTGACACAGCGGAATGCGTTTGCACTAGGGGATGGCGCTGGTGACCATGCGCGCTCCGCCGCCGCGTGGTTGACAGGATGCCACCCTCGCAAGACCAGTGGTGCGAATATTCAGGCTGGTATCTCCTTTGATCAGTTAATGGCCAACCACATCGGGGATAAGACCCGTTTCTCCAGTATCGAGATTGGCTGCGAACGTGGCGGTCTTGCTGGTGATTGCGACTCCGGATACAGCTGTGCGTATTCCAACTCAATTTCATGGCGCTCGCCTAACACGCCTGTCGCAAAGGAAGTTGATCCACGCTTAGTTTTCGAGCGACTTTTCCAGAATGGTGATCCAAATGAGACGCCAGCAGCACGTGATGCACGTATTGCTGAGAACAAGTCCATCCTTGACTTTGTCCTTGCAGACGCCAAGTCGCTTCACAACAAGCTCGGTGTAACAGACCGCATGAAGCTTGATGAGTATATGACCGGTGTACGCGAGATTGAACGGCGCTTGACGGTAGCGGAACAAACAAGTCAGCAAGCTGGCTTGACCAACAAACTGTCCGGGATGCCTAGCGGGATTCCTGCAGACTACACAGAGCATGTTCGCCTCCTCGGGGACATGATGGTCCTAGCCTTCCAAACAGACATCACCCGCGTTGGGACGTTTATGTTTGCGAATGAAGGCAGTAACCGCTCTTACAAGATGATTGGCGTAAACGAGGGCCACCACGAGCTGTCACACCACCAGCGTAATGCTGAAAAGCTTGAGGCCATCCGGAAAATGAACCAGTTCCACGTGGACAACCTTGCTTACATGCTACGCAAGATGCGGGATGTTCGTGAAGGGGACCGCACGCTGCTAGACAA
>Ga0114975_10003295_pt1 | contig 10779 bp, 6 predicted proteins | sample S_130626_EF_Meta_FD_87031 | JGI IMG/M metagenome (GOLD analysis project Ga0114975, IMG submission 87031) | Freshwater microbial communities from Lake Simoncouche, Canada to study carbon cycling - S_130626_EF_MetaG | ecosystem: Environmental > Aquatic > Freshwater > Lake | place: Lake...
ATCGGTCAGGATGCCAAGATTGCAATAAAGCGTATCCAATCCGCTAAGTAATCTCGGTATACAAATAAATTTCAGCCCTTCACTCTCAGAAATTAGAGTGAAGGGCTGATTACGTTTATTGGCATCGACGGCTGCACCACACAAGTGCAGCCACACTAAACCAATACCGTACCTACGGTTGAATGGAAATATCGCCTGCGCAGACCTTTGGCAGGATGATTTTACAACGCTGTGCCCAGACATCTGCAAGGGATAGGACGTTTGCCTTGTGTGCCTTGGCCTCGGTAGCGCCGACGGCGATTAGGAGCTTCCCCTTCAGCAGGATGTCTGCACGGACCCTGGAAACGGCACGAACGGTAACATCCGACGGCTTGATAGGTTCTCCGATTGCAATACGCAAACGCTCGTTGATGACATCTGCACGGGCAAGTGCCGTGAGGCCAAATTCTGTCGTTCGCAGTACGACCAGCTGCTCACCCGCAGCGAGAACAGCACCCTTGTCCTGTGCAAAGGCACCCAATGACATCAGGGAAACCAGAACCAACATAATCACTTTCAGCATTTCAAACCCTCCAGGCACAAGGACCATCAAACTGTCCCTGTACGTGTCCGTACAGCTACGCTGTGCAGCTAGTACAGTCACAATACACCAGATTCTTCCAGAGGAATACCTTGTGTATCCGGCGGATTTGTGGATTCTGCTACAAGTTACCTCTACTCATCGTCAGACTTAGAGAACCACAACCGAGCACATCGATGTCAAGCTATCCAAGCTGCAGATGTGCAACCAAGTCCGCGGCAACCTTGGCATTCATCCCAGGCACTTTTGCAATGTCGGTCACGGATGCAGACTTAAGCCGATCCAGACTGCCAAAGAACCGCATAAGGGCTCTGCGACGCGTCGGACCGATACCTGGAATTTCATCGAGCAGGCTCATATTCGCGGCGCGGCCCCGTACATTCCGGTGGTACGTGATGGCAAATCGGTGGACTTCATCCCGGATTCGCTGCACTAGGAACAAGCCTGCGCTCCCCCGATTAAGTTCGATTGGCTCCTCAGCACCGGGCAGCCACAGCTGCTCAAACTGTTTGGCAAGACCAACTATTGGGAAATCATAGCCGCATGATCGCATTGCATCAACTGCAGCGCTGACTTGTCCTTTTCCACCATCCACAAGGATTAAGTCCGGCACGGCGGAAAATTTTGGGTTACCAGCTTGCATATGTGCAAACCGACGACTTAGCATCTCATGCATCATCGCAAAGTCATTCGGGTCACCTTCACTTTGCTCAATCTTGAAACGCCGATAGGCATCCTTACGTGGCTTGCCCCTATCGAAGACCACCATTGCTCCAACTGCGTGTCGTCCTTGCACATTTGAATTGTCGTATGCCTCAATGCGAGTCAAGAGGTTTCCTGGCATCCCTAGAGCGGTGGAGAGCTCAAGGAGTGCCTTGTCTATGCGGGATTGCTCCTCCGCAGCGGCATCGCGGATCTGTCTGAGGACCAGCTCGGCATTGTTGCTTGCCATATCAAGGAGACGACGTCGTTCACCGCGTTCTGGAACCTGAAGGGTAACCTTGGCTCCCTTTTTCTGACGTAGCCATGACTCAATAATTTCCATCTCCTCAAGATGCCTTGGGAGAAGAATTTCGCTGGGGACAAATGCAGCATCCTGGTAATACTGTTTGACAAACTCGGCCGTCGCCTCAGTGATGCCTGTATCTGCATCGGAATCAGCACCATCCAGTAGAAAGTGCTCCTGTCCGATGAGCTTCCCTCCACGGATGAAGAACATTTGGACAGCGGCTCCATGTTCATCGGCGACAACGGCCATTACATCCTGGTCGCCACCGGTCGTATTGACGACTTTCTGCCGCTCAACAATTGTCTGGAGTGCATTGACCTGATCGCGTAGCTTTGCTGCACGTTCGAACTCCAGCCGCTCTGCAGCAGCCTCCATGTCCGACTTGAGCTTCTTCACCAAAGGCTCTTGCCGGCCTGACAAAAAGAGCTCAACATCGGCGACTGCTTGTAGGTAACGATCACGGTCGGCGAGACCGGCGCACGGCGCTTCAGGGCACCTTCCCATGTGGTAATAGAGGCAGGGCTTTTGCTCAGGCAGATTCGTCCATGTCTTCCGACATGTCACAAGCGGAAAAAGACGATAGACGAGAGCCAGAGTCTGACTTACCGCTCCAGAATTGGTGAATGGGCCGAAGTACCGGTTCCCATCCCCCTGCTTCACCTTTCGCGTGATGACGAGTCTTGGAAACTGCTCCGAGGTAGTGAGCATTAGGTATGGATAGTGTTTGTCATCCCTGAGTCGGACGTTGTACTTAGGCTGATGCTTCTTGATGAGATTGCATTCAAGAATAAGTGCTTCAAGCTCAGTGTCGGTAACTATCCAGTCGAGGTCGGTAACCTGCGCAACCATCCGGCGGGTTTTGGGTGAATGATTGGCACTCTTTTGAAAGTATGAACGAACACGATTTCTAAGATTGATCGCCTTACCTACATAGAGGATTGTGCCATCCTTATCTTTGTGAAGGTAGCACCCTGGCTGAGTCGGGAGGTTCTTCAGTTTTTCAGTTAGCGTCAGCGGGTTGTAGACATCATTCATTCGCGCCTATTCTACCTAGGTTCTGTGCGTTGAAGACATTGCTAACGGCACGTACATCTCCATATATGGATCAAACGAGTGCACCTGAGCACCGGTCAATAACTGACAGTCGGAGAAAGTGAATATGATGAACCTCCTTTGGAATGCATAAAAAAAGACCCCAGGAGTTACCCGGGGTCTGTGATGCTAAAAGACTAGCAGCTTATGGAAGACGTGTCCGCCATGTTGCAGAGCCAGTGTATGTGACATCGTTGAAGCGGTAAGACCAGTTCACGGTCACATTTGCCAATGTTCCAGCCTTGCCAACCGTTCCGTTGAAGTCAAGTGCACTCGACTTGGACTTACCAACACCGATGGTTGTTAGGTCAACAGGTACAGCGGTTGTGGTGTTGGATACTGTTTGTCCAACTGTGATGTTAGATGCAGTGATCTTCACATTCTCAGCTGGTCCAACTGGGTTTGCAACCGTGTTGTCCGCATTCTTCAGCGTTACGACAGCATAGATTTTGCTGCCAGAGCGGCTGAGCGAATATGTCGCAGACAACGATGGCGCTGTACGCGTCTCAACAAGGTTCTTGATGTCAAACTTGAATGCGCCACGGCCGTATGTTGATACAGCAAGGTATCCGATTACAGCTTCGTTTCCAGCAACTTCTGGGATGTATTCAAGCGATGTGACAGGAGCAAGTGGCAGCTTCAGAGGCGTACCAGCATCCGACCAGGTTGAACCCTTGTCATTTGTGGTAAACACACCGATTTCGGTTGCAAGGTACCAAGTGTTGATTGGATCTTTGGCCTCACGTACAAGTGCGTATGCAGGAACATCTGGGAGGCGTGTGTATGCCGTCTCTGTCGTGTCTGCAAGACCACTCTGATCGGTGAAGACGATGTTCTGTGCAGTGATGTCCTGGCATCGGTAAACCCGACCAGAGAATCCAGCTACCGCTGTACCACCGAGACATACAAGGATGTCTCCCGTGTTCAACGGGTTCACAGAAATACCAGTAATTGGTCTACCACCGAACTGGGTCGCCGTGATTTCGCGCCATTGTGGCTGAAGAGCATTGCTGGTCTGATCGAAGAGATGTCCGGAGTTTGAGCCTCCAACACCAGCCGTGACAAACAGCTTGCCATCACGTGTACCAACGAACAAACGCTTTCCGGCGCTGAGAGGCGAGTAGCTTGTTCCAGCTTCAGCGATTGCGGAGATGCCTCCAGCAAATGTCTGAGCTCCAACTGGTCTCCACTGTCCCTGACGTCCTGGAAGTTCAGTCGATCCTGCTGGGATTGGCTTGAACGCTGGCGCTGGATCATATCTCCAGAGCTGCGTACCACCCGTATAGACTGGGCGAACCAGCTGTCCAGCCACATCACCTTGCGCCGTCGTTGCATTTTTGTCAACGATGATCGGAGCAAACGATGCGGTTGCGGTGCCGAAGGCATTGTAAACGCTGTTGTCAGTCGTGGCATCGTACGGGAAGTTGTACAGAGGCTGACCCGTTGCATTAAAGCCAACGATGGCTGGAATGATAGACGAGAACGACGCAGCCCTGTTGTTCGAAATATAGACACCACCCGTATCAAGTCCGGCACCTAGCATGTAGCGTGGTGGAACCGTTTGCGCAACCGATGTTGGCAGAGCAATCGCGGTCTTACCGAAGTTGTAAACAGGAGGTGCACCAGGAGCAGGCGTAATCACCGTGGCTGTCCAAAGGTCACCATTAAGTCGACCATAGCCAATCGTTGGTGTACCACCAAACATATCGGTTACATCGAATGTATTAACACTGGCACCGTTGAACTGAGTCGCCGTAATCGTTCCTGCAAGCCGATCATTGAACGAAACTGGAGCAGTCGCGCTGGTGTAATCCATCTCGACAAGTCCACCATCATTCGCAATCAACGACTTCGAAAAGTCAAATGGATTATAGCGGATGTCATGCTGGCGGATATGAATCCGAGCCGTCGTCCGGATTGCAGATGCCTGATCTACCCATTCGCGGGCTGCCTGCTCAGACGTCGCTACAGTTGATGTACCAACGACAAGTAGGTCATCCCATCCGGTCCTCGTTGAGATTGGTGCAACGGAAAATGCATTCGCATAGTCTGATGTCGCCCAGTTGTTTGCAAGACCATCGTTTGTTGGGAAGTTGCCCGTAACATCGGACCATTCGTAGGTATCCTGGCCAGCAAGTGTCTTACGGATTCCCTTGAACACACGACCGTCAGAATACGCCGCATTGCCATCAACAACGAACACAACTTTTTCGTTCGTCGCACTAGGCATTGCCATCAGGCTGTAGCCAGGCTGCAAAGCCGGGGCGTTGAGCTGAAGTGGAGCATTGATTCGGCTCCAGGTCGCACCAGAGTCTTCGCTACGGTAGATTCCACGGCCACCACAGGATGCATAGATCGGACGCTTGATTGGGACCAAGGTTCCGTTGACCATACCTGTCAACTTGCCCGTTGTGTATGGCTTGTAAATGGAAACGTTTGTCCATACTCCGGAAACACCGGCAGGCGTTACATTTGCCCAGGTCGTGCCGCCATCAGTGGATCGCCAGAGCGAACCAGCAGCGTTACCATTCCGGGTACCAGCGATAACAATCTTTGCATTTTCAGGATCTACGACAATGGATGTAACTGCTGCGCCACCGAGTTGCGAACGGCCAACATTTACCCATGTGACACCACCGTTGACGGACTTCATGATGCCCGTCGACATGTAGTTACCAACCTGAACCGGGGTTGATTGTGATCCAAAGTAATGGTTGAAGAAGTTGGCATCACCAAGGCCGACATACAGAATTCGGGAGTTAACCGGATCCACGGCAACCGAGCTTGTCATCAGGGTTGGGAATGAAAAGTCAGATAACGGTGACCATGACTGACCACTGTCTGCTGTCTTCCATACGCCACCACCCGCGGTTGCCGCATAGTAGGTGCCAGCATTTCGGTTGTCGTAAGCAACTTGGTTGATACGACCAGTGACATACGAAGACGTAAGTCCCTGTTGGTTACGGTTTGTTGGGCTCATAAATGTTGGCCCAACTGCTTCCCAGCGGTTTTGCGTGTAGATGAGGTTGAGCCCACCTGCACGTGAGCCACCAGCCTTTGGAATAGCCCGCGTAGCGAGATGCTCTGCAGGTTTCATCCGAGCCTTGAGCTCAAGTGCCTTCTGATAAGCCGCACTGTCACTACCAGCAAACTGTGCGTTTGCAGGGCCAGCGAGTGCTGCCATTCCGACGGTGGCCATAATGGCCACCATGGATATATTCCGCATGCGTAGATCCTTTCGCATCGCTTCCATTCCCTACTTCACCGCGTAGAACGTACCGGAGACTCCACCAATGTAGAGGGTTCCGTCCGCTCCGATCGCAGGAGATGAGTCGAAGTATTCACCGGCTGCAGTTGGCGTAAATGCCCATGCAACGCTTCCATCAGCAGTGTTCACTCCATAGAGCTTTCCATCGTAGCAACCGATGTAGAGCTTGCTGCCATCAAAGGAAACAACAGGTGAGCTCGTAAACCCAGGGTTGAATGTAGGCAGTGTTGCCGTATTCCACTTATGGGTACCATCTGCTGCATTGATTGCGAGCACACGGCTACGGTCTAGGCCTGATGTGTTATCAAAGGTTGCAATATAGATGGTCGTACCATCCGGGCTGATAGCAGCGCTGGAGTAGATTTGACCTTCTAGATCGACGGCATCCGCCCATACGGAAGTACCAGCAGCCAGCGAGATTGCATGGAGCTTACCTTCGGTCGTACCAACAATGACCGCAGCCTGTCCACCAATCGTGGCAATCAGAGGAGCTGCAGAGTAAACAACGCTTCCTGTGCTGTAAGTCCAGTTCGATGTCGCTGTAGATGTGTTGACAGAGTAAACGTTACCGTTTACATCTCCAAGTACAACAGATGCTTCATCCGCGGACAGAGCCAAGCCACCTTGAATACCAGCGCTTGCTGTAAACGTCCAGGCGGTTCCCGATGGAGTCTTCTTCGCAGTTCCGCTCAGTGCATCCACGCCAATGACGCGATTGTCTGTATCAGAGGATGCAAAGTACAAGTAACCAGCCTTGTCGATAACCGGGCTGCTCGTCACTGGTCCAGCGGTCTTGTAGGCCCACGCTCTACGGCCGGATGTGCCCATGTCTTGAATGGCGTACATAAAGCCATCGGAAGATCCGATGTAAACCGTGCCATCCTTACCAATCAACGGAGTCGCTTGAATCGCTCCACCCGTCTGGTAGGACCACTTGACGCTTCCATTGGATGCAAACGCATACAGGCGGCCATTGAGGGCTCCAACGTAGACATCACCATTCTTAGCGATGACCGGGCTTGAAAACTCAACAGCAGCACCGACGCTTGCAGTTTCCCATCCAGCAACAACCGATGGCGTTGCCGTAATGGCAGCAACATCAGCTGCAATTCCCGAGTTTTGATTCGTGCCGTGGAAACGTGGCCAAGGGCCAGTTCCAAGTCCTACAGGTACGGTAACGAGGTCAGTGCTAGATGTGACGCCGGACTCAGTCTCCTCGACAGTTACCTTTGTTGTGACAGCATCATCAACAATGGATCCTGTGAAGTCGACTGGGTTTCCAAACTCGCCAGACAAGTTGCCACCAACGGTCGAGCTCTGCGTCCACTTCCACTTGTTAGCAGTTGTAAGAACAACATTACCCGTACCGTTTGCGCCGTCGTAGGCGGTAGCGGTCAACGTCATCGTTCGGTTTGGTCCAAGGTTCGTCCCAAGAATCGGGCTGGAGACGACAACCGACTTGATAGTCGATGCCATCGTCAAACCAACCGTCTTGCTTGGATCTTCGGTTGACAATCCGACAACAACCGTACCGGATGCCTGAGGCACCGCAGTTGGATTAGTTATTGGGTCAACTGGATAGGCAGTAGCCGTGATCGTGTAGTTGAAAATCTGGTCAGCAGGCACTGCACTTGCGGCATCCCCAACTTCAAGATTTTCGAACGTTACAGTACTTGGTGGTGTTGTATCCGAAAAGTTAGCAGGCTTAACCACTGTCTTCGACGATACGACAGCACCGTTACGGGTTACCGTCACACGAATCGCATTGGATGCAAGCGGGATCAGACGTGATTGCTTTGGCCAAGTAACCCGAAAGGTCATCGTGCCAACTTTACGTGTCGTACCTGAGCCACCGCTTCCGCCAAAGAGGCGGTTTCCGGCTCCACACCCCGACAACGGAAGAACCGTCATCAGGGCGAGTACCGTCACACTAGCAGCAAGTGCCAGTGGTTTGAGTTGTTGACGTGTTTTCATCATTAGTTCACATCCACTCCGATCGAGCCACCCACAACGGTAACCGTTGCAGCACTGCTGGATGCTGGGTCATAGTTGCTGGTCGCAGTAATGCGGCTTACCTGCTCCAACTTTCCAAGTCCATTCTTGGCAACCGTAGCTGGTGCGGTGAAGAGTCCAGAACCGGAGATGGTTCCATATCTGTTACCCGTATTCGCTTCGCCATTTGGTCCGGTAACTGTCCACGTAACCGTGGAGTCCTTACCTGCAGGTTGTCCAGTCACTGCTGCGGTGAATTGCTTCGTTGCCTTTACAGACATCTTCACAACTTCCGGAGTGACCTTTACAACAACATTCGTTTGAACATCGATGGACAGCGTAAACGATCGGCGTGTGTCGAAGACACTGGTCGCACGAACAAGATACGTTCCATTCCGCTTAGGCGCTGTAAAGCGGGCAGTGCTTGGGCCTGTCGAGACCAACGCGCTTGTGAAACCAGCTGGGCTCACAACAGACCAGGTCACGTTCTGTACCGTAGTCCGTGCGACGGTTGCGGACAGGTTAAGTCCCTGCTCCCATTCCAGCACAGGTGCTGGATTTGGATCAACCGTTACAGCAACAGCAGATTCGACAGTCACTGGGACTTCGACAGATTTCGTCGTGTCATAAACACTGGTAGCAACAACTGTGAATGTACCTTCACGCTTTGGAGCGGTGTAGATGCCATCCTTGGTGATCTTGCCAACGCTCTGACCACTGCCATCCGTGAGAACCTTCCACGTCACGCCCCGGCGAGCATCGCCTGCTGGAATCCGTGGCGAGAGGTTGTTTACCACGGCAGCCAAGTTGACTGACTCATCGAAGGAGATTGTTGGGGATGCTGGTGTTACGGTTACCGTTGCGGGCGCATTCACCGTTACCGGAACTGTGGTTCGCTTGGTTGAGTCGTACTTGCTTACAACTTCAATCTCAACCGTCTTAACCGTGTCTCCGGTCACCTTTGGAGCAACATAGGTCGCACTGGTACCCGTCACACTTTCAAGTGTGCCGTTAGCCGTTCCAGCTCCACCCTTGATTGCAAATGTAACATCGGTTTCTGGCGCATTCACAATCGATGCACTCAGATCCAGTGGAAACTCGGATCCAATCGCTGCATCGAGTGGGCTAACCGACAGCTCCGTACGGCTTGTCACTGCGACGCGCTCAGCCTTGGAAACAGCGCTGTCAACCTTAACGGTGACAAAGGCTTCGATAGGCCGCTTGCCGCGAACAGCAGAACCGTTGTCTACCGTCTCAAGGTTAGCAGGATTTGTTGACACTGAGAACAGGGCAGAGCCGTGTGTCAATGGAACGAGCTCACCCTTGGAGTTGCGTGCCTCAAATGTCAGGTCTTTGGTTTCTCCAACCTCAACCGACTGATTTGGCACAACAGCCACACTCTGAATCCCAGTGTATGTGGAAATCGTAACGGTTAGGGAGCCATCGGCTACGACTGTAGAGGATGCTTGTGCAAATCCAACTTCAGGTCCAGTAGCATCAGCAGTTCCATAGAACTTGACCGTCAACAGGTGGCTTCCCACCTTCGCCTGACGAGGTGTGTCATAGACGACGGGAATACTGACGCCAGCCTGTCCATCCGGACGGTTGACAACCCAGGTGATGTCTTCAGCATTGCTGTCGGCACCGGCCATCGTGATACGCGCTGAAAGCGCAGATGACAGACCTACAACACGGGTACGTGGACCCCAGTCAACTTTGACGCGGAACGTGGCGAAGCGCGTTTCGCCTCCACCACCGCCACCACCATTATTGCCACCCTCAATGGTTGCCGAAGGGCTGCTTCCACCGCCACAACCTGTAGGCACAACAGCCACAGATCCCAGCAACAGCACAGCAGCGGCTAACCAGGAGTAACTCTTCCCGGCGCGAATTTGCATGCCAAAACCTCTCCTTTCGGATGAGCCGAAGTTCACCTGCGAACTGCTGATTTCCTGCGGGCTCTGTCCAAAAGTCTATTGATATGCCTTACCACTTCCCGCGAATGCGCTCGCAGAACTCAGCAAGGTGCCGATAAAAACGCGAATCCGCCTGTCTAAACACACATCGGCCAGACACACGAAATCGGCATTGCCATTCTCTGGTCTAGCAGGGTCTGTTGTCAAGGGTAATTGTAGTGTGGAACCAGTGAAGTTTTACAGGGTACTAATGTTTGTCCGTCATCAAGCCTGGAGGATCTGGCGCTGCAGCATTCATCGTTGCAGTCAATTCAGCGGCAACCTCATCAAGATTATCGGTAGGCGATACATAAATTGGTGGCAGAAACTCGCACTCAACCGTACTAAACGGCTTTGGAATGGCATACCTATCCCAAGTACCGATGTTCCAACAGCGTGTGTAGCGCATCACCATTGGACAGATTGGCTTCTGTGCCTTCTTCGCAAAGTACACCACACCGTTTTGGATGACTCGTCTTGGTCCGCGGGGACCATCCGGAGTGAAGGAAATCCTAACGCCGTCGTTGAGACGTTTGACAAGCTCAACAGCAGCCCGCGCGCCTCCACGCCCAGTACTGCCCCTCACAATGTCATAGCCCATCTTTTCCAAAATCCTCGCTTGGATGTCGCCATCACGGGACAAGCTTGTCAATGCAGTAAGCTTCTTCCAAGAAAGAACATGTCCCGGAATCAAGGCATCTCCATGCCATGCGATGAACACACCACCTTGCTCACTCGCTTTCAATGCCTCATCCAAGCCGATTTTCTTCACGCGAACCGTCATTCGGATCATAGAACTGGCCACATGAACGATTGACGATATGACTTCGGATCTAAGCGTCTTTGGTCGCGCCTCTTCCATCAGGAATCTCCACCTTCTCCC
>Ga0114975_10003297_pt1 | contig 10774 bp, 10 predicted proteins | sample S_130626_EF_Meta_FD_87031 | JGI IMG/M metagenome (GOLD analysis project Ga0114975, IMG submission 87031) | Freshwater microbial communities from Lake Simoncouche, Canada to study carbon cycling - S_130626_EF_MetaG | ecosystem: Environmental > Aquatic > Freshwater > Lake | place: Lake...
CGAATAATAAAATGGTGATTGAAAAATCCATTTACAAAGAAGAATACCATCATTTAGAAAAACAACTTGTCGATTTATCTGAAGAAAAAAAAGAGTTTAATCTATTGTATATTGACCATTTGAATCAGAATTACGACAATCCAATTTTGAGAAAAAAACTTACCGCTTTATCCAACAAGGAAAATGATTTGAGAGACCAAGCGAAAGAATTGATTTCAAAAGCGGATGCAAAAGCAGAAACTAACGATAAAGATTATGTGTTTATCAATTTCATTTTGAACTATTTACCAAAAGGTTTAATTGGACTTTTATTAGCAGTTATTTTATCCGCAGCAATGTCGTCAACTGCTTCAGGATTAACCGCATTGGCTTCCACCACAGCAATTGATATTTACAAGCGAAATTTAAAGGAAGAAAAGTCCGAAAAACATTATGTGAATGCTACTAAACTTTTTACTATTTTTTGGGGAATTATAGCGATTTTATTTGCTTGTATTGGCACTTTATTCGAAAATTTAATTCAGCTCGTAAATATTATTGGATCTATTTTTTACGGGACGGTTTTAGGAATTTTCTTAGTCGGTTTTTATATAAAATACATTCGCGCAAAAGCCATTTTCTGGGGAGCAATATTTACACAATTAATGATCTTTTATATCTTTTACTTGGATATTGTAAGTTTCCTTTGGCTGAATTTCATTGGAGCACTAATGACAATTATAGTCTCCATTTTACTTCAGTTTTTTATATTTAAAAATGAAGCAATAGAAATTATAGAAGAATCATTTTAAGGAGATAACCGATCCATTTTCCAAGAAAAATCGGCTTTCAATTGGTATCGAATTCGGTCATGAAGTCGGTTGGGTCGTCCCTGCCAAAATTCAACTTCAACCGGTTTAATTAAAAAACCGCCCCAAAATTCTGGTCGGAGGATTTCTTTACCTTGGTAATCCAATTCTAATTGTTTCAATTTATCTTCCAATAAAGCTCGTGAAGCAATTACCTCACTTTGATTAGAAACTAGGGCGCCTAATTTACTTCCGTCAGGTCGTGATTCAAAATAACCGTCGGAAATATTGGTTGGCGTTTTTTCTGCAATTCCTTTAATGATTACTTGTCTTTCCGTTGAATTCCAAAAAAATGATAAACAAACATTTGGATTCTTGGTGATTGCTTTTCCTTTCTCAGAATTATAATTGGTATAAAAAATAAAGCCTTCTTCAGAATATTTTTTTAAAAGTACAACTCTCGATTTTGGAAAACCATCCAATCCTATAGTTGAAACTGTCATTGCATTTACTTCATCAATTCCTCCTAAATCTTCTACTTCATGAAACCATTGATGAAACAAATTAATAGGATCTTCAGGAATTGAAGTTTCCAAAAGAGTACTCTTTTCATATGATTTTCGGTAATTACTTAAATCTTCCATTGAATAGATTTTAGATTTTAGATTTTTAGATTTTAGAAAAATTGATTCTAAAATAACGAATCTAAAATAATTGATTTATTTTAAAATTCAAAACTGACTCCATCATCTGCTAAAAGCACTTCTGGAAAAAGGGTTAATGCCTCTTCTTTAAACAAATTGATATTGTCGTATCGGGTAGAATAATGACCTAAAACCAATTGTTTAACATTGGCTTTCAATGCAATTTTAGCCGCTTGTTTGGCAGTACAATGCATCGTTTTTCCAGCTAATTGCTCCTCAGAGTCTAGAAATGTAGCTTCGTGATACAATACATCTGCATTTTCAATAATTGGAATGATATCTTCATTGTAGGCAGTATCTGAACAAAACGCATAACTTTTAGTTGGAATTGGATCAAAAGTTAATTTTTCATTTTCAATCACACGACCGTCCTCCAAAGTGATGTCTTTACCATTTTTAATTTTCTGATAATAACAAGGATCTATTTCGAAATTTTGAACCGCATCTAAATTCAATTTACGATCTCCAACTTTTTCTTGAAACAAGAAGCCATTAGTGTAAACCCTATGTTTTAAAGGAATTGTTTTCACAAATACTTTGTCGTCTTCATAAATTATTTCGCTTTTATCAGAAATTAATTCATGAAAATACAAACCATAATTGGTCCAAGAATTGGATAATTTTAATTGTAATTTGATTACTTCCTCAATTCCCTTAGGGCCATAAACATGTAAATCTGTAGTTCTATTTAGCAACATAAAAGTAGATACTAAACCTACTAAACCATAAAAATGATCGCCGTGCAAATGAGAAATAAATATGTGATTAATTTTAGAAAATCGGATTTTATTTTTACGCAATTGAACCTGAGTTCCTTCACCACAATCAATTAGAAATAGACGATTTCTGATTTCTAAAACTTGTGCTGTCGGATTGGTTATTGTTCGGGGGGTGGCAGCATAGCAACCAAGTATGGTTAGATTCAATTTTGAGTTTATTTGGTTATTTGGTAATTCGTTAAAATCTATTTGTTACCGATTAAACAAATAACCGAATAAACAAATACACTTCTAAAATCCTAAATCTCTTTCGATTTCGTCCATATCAATAATATCGTGCGCTTCTACTACCGAAGGAACTACTACTAATGATTTTGGAACGGAATTGAAATCAATATTTTTGGTAACTATTACAAATGATTTTTTTCCTTTACAATGCAATTTTGACAAATCTGAAAAAGCTTTAATTAACTGAATTGTGGTTGAATTATTGTGAGTAACATCCAAAATCAAATTCTGGTTTTTATAACTTTCGTGTTGGGAAGTTACTTTATCTAAAAATAATTGGCAATCTCCCTGAGTATCAATTAAAACTGTGGTGTGACCTTTTGCAACGACTTTCATTTTTTATTGAATTTTTGAAGCCAATAAATAGATTACTGCCATTCGAACTGCTACGCCATTTTCCACTTGATTTAAAATCAAAGATTGATTAGAATCGGCAACTTCAGAAGTAATTTCAACTCCTCGATTAATAGGTCCAGGATGCATAATTACAATCTCTTTATTTAAAGAATCCAACAGGTTTTTATCCAATCCATACTGCTGTGCATATTCTCTTGTAGAAGGGAAAAAATTCACATCCATACGTTCATTTTGAACTCTCAACATATTTGCTACATCGCACCATTCCAATGCTTTACGTAAATTTGATTCCACCTTAACTCCAAGAGATTCTACATGCCTTGGTATAAGCGTTTTTGGTCCACAAACCTTCACTTCAGCTCCTTGCATTTGCAAAGCATAGATATTGGAAAGCGCTACACGAGAGTGTAAAATATCACCCACAATAACTACTTTTTTACCGGCAACTTCTCCTAGTTTTTCTCTAATAGAATAACTGTCTAAAAGTGCTTGGGTTGGATGTTCGTGCACACCATCACCAGCATTAATAATGCTTGCTTTAACATTTTGTGATAAAAAATGTGCCGCACCTGGATTGGCATGTCGCATCACTACCATATCTACTTTCATTGATAGAATGTTGTTCACGGTATCTACCAGAGTTTCTCCTTTTTTAACAGAAGATTGAGCGGTAGAAAAACTAATTACATCTGCTGAAAGTCTTTTTTGAGCTAATTCGAAAGATAATTTGGTTCGTGTACTATTTTCAAAGAAAATATTAGCAATGGTAATGTCTCGCAGTGAAGGAACTTTCTTAATAGGGCGATTGATTACTTCTTTAAAATGATCGGCGGTTTCAAAAATAAGGGCAATATCTTTTTGAGTGATATTTTTAATTCCTAATAAATGATTTACACTTAATTCGCTCATTTTTATACTTGTTTACTATTTGTTGGTATTAAATACACTGCATCTTCGCCATCTTGCTCTACCCAGCATACTTTTACTTTTTCATCATTAATCGCGTCAACTTGACGACCACGATAATCGGGTTGAATTGGTAAGTCACGACTAAATCTACGATCTATTAATGTAAGTAGTTCAATAGATGCTGGTCTTCCAAAAGATTGAACCGCAGTTAAAGCGGCTCGAATGCTTCTTCCGGTATACAAAACATCATCTATGAAAATTACTTTTTTATTTTCGACTAAAAAATCAATTTGGGTTTTATTAGCTTCTAATTGTTTGTCGTTTCTACGGAAATCATCTCTAAAAAAAGTGATGTCTAAGTACCCTAAAAGAATATTAGAAATTTTATATTCATTTTCAAGCAATGCTTTTAATCTTTCAGCCAAAAAAATCCCTCGAGGCTGAATACCAATAAGAATAGCTTCTGAAAAATCCAAATGTTTTTCAATCAACTGACAAGCCAAACGATGAAGAATGATATTGACTTCTTTGGAAGTAAGCAATATTTTTTGACTCATATTGAAGATTTTTGTTTGGTTGTGCAAATATATAATTTTTTTACAGAATTATTCATCGAATGATCTATAACTGAAAATTATTTTATTTCATTTATTATCAAAAAAAACTCCCGATTTCTCGAGAGTTAATTAATTTATATTAAGAATACATTTTGATTCTCAACTCTTTAACGCTTTCATTGTCCAAATATTCATCAAAAGTCATGTATCTATCAATTGCTCCTTTTGGTGTTAATTCAACTACTCTGTTACCTACAGTTTGCGAAAATTCGTGGTCATGAGTCGTGAAAATTACCGATCCTTTGAAGTTTTTTAGCGAATTATTGAAAGCAGTAATCGACTCTAAATCCAAGTGATTGGTAGGTTCGTCTATCATCAAAACATTCGCCCGTTGCATCATCATTCGCGAAAGCATGCATCTTACTTTTTCTCCTCCTGACAATACACGACTCGTTTTTAAAGCTTCTTCACCAGAAAAAATCATTTTTCCAAGGAATCCACGAATATTAACCTCATCGCGTTCTTCTTCCGTTTTTACCCATTGGCGCAACCAATCTACTAACGAATAATCGTTTTCAAAAAAAGAGTGATTGTCTACCGGCAAATACGCCTGATTGGTTGTTACTCCCCAATCAAATGAGCCTGAATCTGCTTTTTGCAATCCATTTAAGATATCATAAAACGCTGTTGTAGCACGTGAATCTTTAGAAAACAAGATTATTTTATCGCCTTTAGCCATGTTTAAATCTACACCCGTAAATAATACCTCGCCATCCAGTGAAGCACTTAAATTTTGAACATTCAGAATTTGGTCTCCCGCTTCTCTTTCTTGATCGAAAATAATAGCTGGATAACGTCGACTTGAAGGTCTGATTTCGGAAATATTTAATTTAGAAATCATTTTTTTTCTAGAAGTAGCCTGTTTTGATTTAGCCACATTCGCACTAAAACGACGAATAAATTCTTCCAATTCTTGTTTCTTTTCTTCGGCCTTTTTATTTTGCTGCGCTCGTTGTTTTGCAGCTAATTGACTGGATTCGTACCAAAAAGTATAATTACCAGAATAGTGGTTTATTTTTCCAAAATCAATATCAGAAATATGGGTACATACGGCATCTAAAAAGTGACGGTCGTGAGAAACAACAATTACGGTATTGTCATAATTGGCGAGAAAATTTTCAAGCCAAGCAATGGTTTCAAAATCTAAATCGTTGGTAGGCTCATCCATAATTAACAAATCAGGATTACCAAAAAGCGCTTGAGCTAAAAGGACACGAACTTTCAATTTACCTTCTAAATCAGTCATTAATGTATAATGACTGTCTTCAGTAATTCCTAAATTTGATAATAATGAAGCAGCGTCAGAATCGGCATTCCAGCCATTCATTTCTTCAAATTGCACTTGCAACTCCCCTATTCTATCAGCATTTTTATCATCATAATCAGCATACAATTCGTCCATTTCTTTTTTAACTGAATACAGCACTTTATTTCCCATCATCACTGTTTCTAAAACTGTAAAATCATCAAACATGTTGTGATTTTGATTCAAAACAGACATTCTTTTACCCGATTCAAGGTGAATATGACCTGCAGTTGGATCCATTTCTCCAGAAATTATCTTTAAAAACGTAGATTTTCCCGCACCATTTGCACCAATAACACCGTAAACATTACCGTGAGTAAAAACGGTGTTTACTTCGTCGAACAAAATTCTTTTACCAAACTGTACTGATAAATTATTGATTGTTAACATTGAATTGCTTTATTTTAATTTTTGCAAAAGTAGAAAAAATCGATCAATTCCAGTCATTTCATTCTTTGAAATAAGTGGACGGCTTTAATTTAACTAACTATTAACACCTAAATTGAAATGGTCTAAATATTTTTGTAAGTATTGCAATGAATTTAAAATGCCTCATTTTCCCTTATTACGAATTTTTTCTTGGCTATTTTTTCTTTTCTTAATTTCTTGTAATCAAGATTTTAAGAAAGACGATTATAGAGCCTATTTTGGTGGTGAGGTACTCAATCCCACCAATCGATTTATTTATTTCTCAAAAGACGGAGTGGTACTAGATACTATTCCGCTTCAAAATGACAATACCTTTTTCGTTCAATTTGATTCTTTAGCGCCTGGAATGTACACTTTTAAGCACGATCCCGAATACCAATATGTTTATTTTGATAAAAATGATAGTATTATGGTTCGTTTAAATTCAAACAATTTTGATGAATCAATTATTTTTTGTGGTCGAGGCGATGCAAAAAACAATTATTTGATGGAATCCTTTTTAAAAGACGAAGCTGAAAAAGAAAAAATGTTTGATGTTTTTGATTATGATTTTACAAAATTTAATACTACTATTGATTCTACCTACAATAAAAATAAAAAAAGTTATTTAAGTCATAAAAAAGATATTAATTGGAGTAAAGAATTTGATTTATATGCAAAAGCAGAATTGGATTTTAATTATTATTCCAAAAAGGAATTGTATCCAATAATTCATAAATTAAGAACTGCCGATGATGTTTATGAAAAATTGCCTGCCAAATATTACAGCTACAGAAAAAACATTGACTTAAATGACGTTAAATTGTCTGCATATTCTCCTTTTGTAGTTTATTTATCGCATTTATTAAACAATTTAGGTTCGGTAAAATACCACAATCATTTTTCAGATGTCGATTTGGCATTGACTACCAACATCAATAAATTAAATATTGCAGACACGCTGATTCATAACGAAAAGGTAAAAAACAACATTCTTAATAATATTGCATTTTCTTATCTTTTAGAAGATCAAAATATGGTTAATAATCAAAAGTTTTTAGAAATCTACAGAAAGTATTCTACAGATAGTAGCCGAAAAAACGAAATCCTAAAAATTGAAAATGCGATTAAACTTCTGAAAGTTGGAAATCAATTACCGGAAGTAAATTTAGTTGATAAAAAAGGCGTTGCTCTTGCTTCCAATTCTATTATGAATAAAAAAACGGTATTGTTTTTTTGGACAAAAGAGGCCATGACTCATTTAGCAGCTGCCCATAAAAAAGTAATTGCATTTAAATTACAACACCCAGAATATCAATATATTGCTATTAATTTAGATGAAGATCAAAAAAATTGGGTTAATTTATTAGCCAATTATAAATTCAATGGCATTCAAGAATACCGTTGTGCTAATTTTGAGGATATTAAAAACAAATGGGCAATAACTAAAATTCACAGAACTTTAATTTTAGATAATAATGGCAAAATTAAAGATGCTTTTACCAATCTGTTTGATGTAAAATTTGCAGATAAATTGAAATAGAAATATATAAAAGAAAAAAAGCGGTACTAAAACAGTGCCGCTTTTTTTTATCATTAAAATGTATTATTTATTTCCTTTTTCGAAGTCGGCTATAAACTGGGCCAAACCAATATCTGTTAACGGGTGTTTTAATAATCCTAGGATAGCAGAAAGTGGACCTGTCATTACATCGGCACCTATTTTAGCACAATTTACAATGTGCATTGTATGTCGAACTGAAGCAGCCAAAATTTGAGTTTCAAAGCCATAATTATCATATATCAATCTGATCTCTTCAATTAAAGCCAATCCATCGGTCGAAATATCATCTAATCTTCCTACGAAAGGCGAAACATAAGTTGCACCCGCCTTTGCGGCTAATAATGCTTGACCTGCTGAAAAAACTAAAGTAACATTGGTTTTTATTCCTTTGTCAGTGAAATATTTACAAGCCATAATTCCCTCTTTGGTCATTGGTAATTTCACGACTATTTGAGGATGTAAAACCACTAATTCTTCTCCTTCGCGAATCATTCCATCATAATCAACAGCGTTGACTTCGGCACTAACATCTCCGTCAACGCTATTACAAATATCGACGTAATGTTGTAGAATATTTTTTTTTCCAGTTATTCCTTCTTTAGCCATTAATGACGGATTGGTGGTCACACCATCAAGAACTCCAAGTGCTTGCGCAGCTTTAATTTCAGTGAGGTTTGCTGTATCGATAAAAAACTTCATAATTGAGTGATTTAAATGTTGGTTTTAATTGATGCTAAGTTACAATTTATAATGATTCATCAATATTTTTTCATAGACTTTGTCAGGTAAAATTCTCTTTAAAACGATGGAGAATTTCTGAATAAAACTGCCTACTTTATAATGAATTTTTGGGTTAGTAGAATTGATAATTTTAAATATAGCTTCGGCCATTTCTATAGGATTATTACCGCTATCGACTTGGTCGTTCATCATTTTTAGGGTTGCGCTGTAAGAATTTTGATAATCGGAACCTTTAATTATGGGGGCATGAAAACGACCTGCAGCGATATTGGTTGCATAATCACCTGGAGCAACATTAGTAATATTGATTCCAAATGGTTTCACTTCCATGCTTAATGATTCGGTGATTAATTCTAACGCGCCTTTTGATGCAGAATAGATTCCGCGGTACGGCAATCCCATGTAGCCAGCAATGGAGGTTATATTGATAATTAAACCTGATTTTTGAGCTCGCATTTGAGGCAAAACGGCTTTCATTACTTCAATAGGTCCGAAGAAATTGGTTTCGAAATTATTTTTTATTTCTTGTGAAGGAATTTCTTCAATTGGACCGGTGATTCCGACACCAGCATTATTAATTACTATATCTAAAGCTCCTGAAAGTTCGATTACTTTTTTAACTGCGCTTTGAATCGATTCGGTATTTCGAACGTCTAACTTTAATAATGGGAAAACTGAGTTTACTACTTTATCAGGATTTCTGCTGGTTCCATAAACGATAAACCCTTTATAATGCAAAAACTCACCAATAGATTTTCCTATTCCTGATGAAGCGCCGGTTATTAAAACTACTTTATTCATAAACGAATTGTTTTAGAATGTAAATATAGTTAATTCTGATATTTGGAAAACTGAAAGTTCAAAATTAGTCCCGATTGTAGCGAAAATCCCACGCTTTTTTGCGTGGATTGAAGCGGAAAGCGGGTGTAAAAGCGGTTGAAAGTAGGGTAGTTTTACTCCAAAAAAAAATCCTCCGAAAGGAAGATTACTTTATTAAAAAAAGGCAAGCGGCCTACATCGCATCGCTCAACCACGGACCCTTGCTATGTTCCCATCCTGGGGGATTTTGCAGGAGCAGATCGTGTAGGACTTGCCGTTGCAAATATACAATAAATTTGTATTTTTGCAACTCAATTAAATAAACTTTTGTGTTGTAACTTTCCTCACAAATAAAACGAATTATGAAAAAACACAACCTTCTCTCGGTCATTTTATTAGGTATATTTTTTATTGGCTGCAACGGATCTAAATCGGCAACTGAAAAGTATTTTAGTTTTGATGAAAGCAAATTTAAAAGTGAATACAATAATGATGATAGTATTTCGATGGGTTTACTGAATGGTGAAAACAAAAAAATTGACAGCATTGTTTACTTTATAAATGATACGAATATAGGTTCAAAAAAGAACCTGGAAAATCTTAACTTTAGCTTGAAAGATGAAAAATTAGGATATCAAAATTTGAAAGCCTTAGTCTATTTTGAAGGTGAAAACCAGGAAATAACTTCTCGAGTAGAATTGGTTTCGAATGTAACTCCGAAGTTATTAAACTATAAAATTGTAAATACGTATCCTCACGATACCTCATCGTTTACTGAAGGATTAGAGTTTTTTAGAGATACATTATTTGAAGGAACAGGGCTACGCGGGTTTTCAAAATTGTTAAAAACAGATTTTAAAACGGGAAAAATTTACAAATCGTTAAAGTTAGAAGATCAAAATTTTGGGGAGGGAATTACCTTTATAAATAACAAATTGTTTCAACTTACTTGGGAAGAAAAAAAGGGATTTATTTACAATGTAGATACATGGAAAGTTGAAAAAACCTTTGCTTATGATAAGCCAATTGAAGGATGGGGAATGACCAATGACGGAAAAGTAATCTACCAATCGGACGGAACAGAAAAGATTTGGAAGATGAACCCAGCAAATCAAAAAATGACGGATTATGTGAATGTCTATTCTGGCAGCAGCAAGATAAAAAGTGTTAATGAGTTGGAATATATTAACGGAAAAATTTACTGTAATATTTGGCAAAAAGATGCTATTGCAGTTGTAAATCCTGAGAACGGTAAAGTGGAAGGTATTATTAATTTGGCGGGCTTACGCCAATTTATTAAATATAAAGAAGCTGAAGTCTTGAATGGAATTGCCTATAATCCTAAAACGAAAACAATTTTTGTAACGGGAAAAAAATGGGAAAAAATGTTTGAAATATCTGTTTCGGAATAAACAGTTGAAAATACTTCATAAAAAAACCGTCTTGTTTTTAAAGCAAGACGGTTATTGTAATTGAGGGACCTAATTAATCGTTTTGAGATTTTTGAGCTAAGTTGTAGATCACAAGACCAAATCCAATTTTGTTAATTGCATC
>Ga0114975_10003300_pt1 | contig 10764 bp, 11 predicted proteins | sample S_130626_EF_Meta_FD_87031 | JGI IMG/M metagenome (GOLD analysis project Ga0114975, IMG submission 87031) | Freshwater microbial communities from Lake Simoncouche, Canada to study carbon cycling - S_130626_EF_MetaG | ecosystem: Environmental > Aquatic > Freshwater > Lake | place: Lake...
CGCCCTCTCTGCGGCTGCTGCTGCCGTGGCGCCCTGGGTCGCCGTCGGCGCCGCGTCCCCGCCCAAGCATTCCAGGGCGTCTTGGCCGGCGCCCAGTTCCGCCAGTCCGGCGGCCAGATCGGCCCGCTGCTCCAGGCTGGGGCGGTCGCTGGTGCGGCTGCATTCCTGGCGGATGCGCCCGTCGGCGCCGGGCCAGCGGGCCCCCCACTTCGCCAGGTGCAGGGCGCCCGATAGCCGATCCGCCGCTGCGGGCCCCTCCTCCAGGGCGGCGGCCAGGGCGGCGGGATGGGCGGGGAACTGCGCCAGCAGCCGCTGGCGCAGGGCCGGATCCTGGCGGCCCAGGGCATAGAGCGCATCGGCGCTGGCGGGGGAGGTTGGGAAGCGGCGCAGCAGCTGTTGCCAGCGTCGTTCCGCCGCGGGACCCTGCTGCAAGGCCTCGGCCCGCTGGGCCTGTTCCTTGATCACCACCGCCGCCAGCCCATCGCGGCCCCAGCCTTGGCCGTTCAGCAATTGCCCCTGGCGTTGACGATCACCGGCGGCCTGGTCCAGCAGCAACAGGCCGGCCTCCCGCCGCCGGGCCGGATCCGGGGCCCAGCGGCGCTGGCGCTCCAGGCTGCTGGTGGGGGTTGAGGGGGTCAGGGGCGGCAGCAGGCTCAGCAGCTGCCGCCCCCCCACCAGGGCGGCCGCCGTGCCGAGACAGGAGACGGCCAACAGGGTGGTGAGACGGGGCAAGGCGAGGGTGGCATCGCGCTGGCATTCTGAACAGACAACCGGAAGCCCGCCTGGGGCGGCCCACTGCCCGGGCCCTCTTCCAGGACCACTCCCGGGCCCACTCAAGGGCTTTCCGTACCCCGCCGACCCTTTCCCCTGGCCCGTTTTTCCCTGCCCAGCCTGCGGCGACCCTTGCACGGCTTGCGTTCCAGCCCCAACGACCTGCCTGGAGCCCAGCAACGGCGACGGGCCATGGGGGTGGCCGCCGTGGCGGGGTTGAGCATCATGTTGCGCCCCTGGCCCCCTTTTCTCTGGTTGCCGGGCTGGGTCGTGGGGGTCCTGCTGCTTTGGATGGTGGCGGAGCTGCTGGCATGGCTGTGCTGGCCGCGCCGCTGGCGCTGAGGGACCTGTGGCAACCGGCGTATCCTTCCCATTCCTCCGCCCTCTGCCCCATGGCCGAACCTGCGGCCACCGACTGCGCTGCGATCGGCGCCCCCCTGCAGGCCGGTCAGGCCGTATTCGGCACCGATGGCATTCGGGGCCGGGTGGGCTCCACGATCACTCCAGCCCTGGCCCTCCAGTTGGGCTATTGGTGTGGCCGGGTGCTCAACGCGGAGGGCCCGCTGCTCATCGGCACCGATTCGCGCAGCAGCGGGCCCATGCTGGTAGCTGCCCTCACCGCCGGCCTTACTGCGGCGGGGCGCCAGGTGTGGCAGCTCGGCCTCTGCCCCACCCCGGCGGTGCCCGGCATGGTCCGCCGTCATCGCGCCGCCGGTGGATTGATGGTCTCGGCCAGCCACAACCCTCCCCATGACAACGGCATCAAGGTGTTTGGCGCCTCCGGGGCCAAGCTCGGCCGTTCGGATCAACAGGCGATTGAGGCAGGGCTGCGGGGCGAGTCAGGCCCCACCGACCTGGCGGCGGATGGCACCGCTAGCGACCGCTCCGACCTGCTCGCGGCCTATGCCGACAGCCTGGTGGCCAGCGTGGAAGGGGCCCGCCTTGATGGGGTGAGGGTGGTGCTCGACCTCTGCTGGGGATCAGCCACGGCCTGCGGAGAAAAGGTGTTCCGAGAGATAGGGGCCGATACTTTGGTGATCCACGGCAGCCCCGAAGGCGGCCGCATCAACCAGGCCTGCGGCAGCACCCACCTGGCGCCGCTGCGACAGGTGGTGCTCGATTCAGGTGCCGCCATGGGCTTCGCCTTTGATGGCGATGCCGATCGGGTACTTGCCGTGGATGGCCGCGGCCGGATTGTAGATGGCGACCAGATCCTCTATCTATGGGGTACTGCCCTGAGACAGGCCGGAGCGCTGCCCGAAAACCGCATCGTCGCCACGGTGATGTCTAATCTGGGATTCGAGCGGGCCTGGAGAGAATCCGGAGGCATGTTGGAGCGCACGGCCGTCGGTGATCAGTACGTGCATGCGGCGATGCAGGAGCTCGGGGCCGGTCTGGGGGGAGAGCAGTCGGGCCATATTCTTTCGGCCAGCCATGGCATGAGCGGCGACGGGTTACTTACAGCCCTGCAGGTAGCCACCTTGGTGAATCGCCGCGGCCAGGATCTGGCGGAATGGATGGATTGCAGCTGGACTTCCTATCCCCAGAAGCTGGTGAATGTCACCGTGCTTGATCGCTATAAGCGGACCCATTGGCAACAATGCGAACCTTTGCTGCAGGCGGTACAAAAAGCCGAAACCGCCATGGCTGGTAACGGCCGTGTTCTGGTTCGACCCAGCGGCACCGAACCCCTACTACGGGTAATGGTAGAGGCGGCAGAACAACACCAGGTGGATCACTGGGCCATGGTTCTGGCCGAGGAAGCGGAGCGGGGGCTGGGGCGAGATTGATGAGTAAAACCGTTTCTATTTTCCTGTTGTGAAGATTCTTGACCTTAACAAGATTCAGGCTAATGATCAATCAAGGTATCCCTTATAATTCCAGAAGATAACTTAGCGGCCTCAATTGACGGATGAGAAAACTTATCTCTATAAAGAATGCTACCATCGTATGCATTGTATATACAACGTTCTTTGGGACAAAAGATCATGAACAAATCAACGATCTTGATGTACTCTCGTCTTTGAAGTTCAAATAGAGCGTCATCAAGAGGCTTTCTCCTGAGCAATGATTCTTTGCGGTCTGGGAGATCGCATTGATCACTGAAACTATTAAACCATTGCCTTGCAGCATTCACTGGCTTGCAGTTGGCCTCTCTGGCAAGAGGAATACCATCCAATACAGCAATACGAACTCCTCTTGGATATAATTCAGTTGAAAGACGTTGGATGCCCTCCTTGAGTGCTGCAATTTTTTTGATATTATCAGGTGAATCATCTTTTTTTGAAAAGTCGGACATGTCGTTGGCCAGAAACAGCCAGTCTCCTTTGCCGAGTTTGCTTAAAAGGCCAGGTATTATTGTTGACCAATAATAATCGCTTGCCTTGGCTTGATTCCCATTATTTGGAATTTCTTTGACAGGTGAGGCACCATAAGAAGATGTGATCATTACTGCATAGTTGTCTTCTTTCACTAGTTGGTCAAATGAATGAACGAAAGCTGTGGAGAAAGAGTTGCCAATTACCAGAACTTTGCGCTTGGCATTGCTAAAGTCTCCAAGTGTGCAACCGATGATAGGAATATGTTTTCCGACATCAGAGTTGTCTGTAAGGATACATTCTTGCCCCTTCCATGTTGTTCCGTTAATGGAATAAGGTATCGTTAAAGACGCGACTCCAGCCTGCATTAGCTGCAGTTGACGACCCGTGTAAAGCGACAAGCCGGGTACTTTGCCAAACAGCAAGAGTATCCCAGTGGTGCTGATTGCAGCCCCTATTCCATACACAATCGTCCGCCAACGTTTGGCAGTCCATTCAGCCCTGCGCAGCGGAGTTTCTACGTACCGATAAGACGCTACTGCGAGTGCCAGCATCAAGGCAACCTGAAGCGGCCAGGACCACCAATGCAAACCAATTGTCCAGCGGCTAATGCAGAGCACTGCCCAGTGCCAGAGATACAGAGAATAAGAGATCTGCCCAATGTATATAATATTTTTATGAGTAAAGATACTATATCCAATCTTCATTGGCTTAAGGCAAATTAGCAGCCATGCTGTCAGAAATACAACAATAATCGTTGCTATCAAACCACTCGATAAAGGCAAAAATAGGGTGGTCACCAAGGCTGCTGTGATAAGAATTGGCGATACAGCCTCGAATAGCCGCAGATTGGAGCCACGCCTTCGCAAGATCAGGAACAGAAGGCAGCCGACACCCAGCTCCCAAATGCGTGGCGGCATCAGAAAATAGGCTGCTGATTGATTAGTTGGATAGAGATAGAGAAAGCCAATTAGGGATCCAATCGAGAGAATTAACGTTGCCCAAAAAAGCTTGCGCTCCCCTTTGGAGCCGTTCCGGCCAAAGCCGCTCAGCCAGACCAGTAAGGGAAAAACGATGTAGAATTGCTCTTCAACACCAAGAGACCAAGTATGAGTGAAGATATTGTATTCTGTTGATGATGCAAAATAATCAGTTGACTGCTTAAAAAGATTAAGATTAGATAGGCCAAATAAAGAGAAGATGCCGGTCCTTAAATATGAATTAAATTCCAGAGCTGGCTCTGGTGGTATAAAGAGTGATGAGACAATGAAGGATATGGCTACAAACACACACAATGCCGGTACCAGCCGTTTTACCCGCCTTGCGTAAAAGCCTAGAAAGAAGTCTGGAAGCGATTCAGTGCGGTAATTGGCCAGAGAGGAGGTGATCACATAACCGGAAATAACGAAGAAAATGTCCACTCCCAGATAGCCGCTGGGAAGCAAAACCTTGTTGAAGTGATTGATAATCACTGCCAAGGCCTTGAGGCCATCGATCTCGGGGCGGTAGGGGGATTTAGATAATACCTGTGCGGTATTGTCAGAATTAATTGTAGCTGTTTTTGCATCGTATCTGGATCGTAATAAATATATATTTAGATGTATTTGTAAATCTAGACGATTTAAGAATTCCCTTGAGTTTTTCGCCCAAGATTGGATGATCAGCAGGGCTTCTCAAAGTGGCACCAAGAGGTCTTAACAGGATCAAGCGAGCTTAAGAACTCCCAAACATTTGATGGTGATATAGCATCAGATGGCATCTCAGGCTGAGATTGGTTGCGAAGGACGTCCCATCGGCTGGTTCTTCAGAAGCGATATACTTGGAGAAAACAGTTGCTGTTTACGAATTCATCTTAACGCATCTTAAGGCACTTGGGCTCTGCGAGAGGAGAGCGATCATCTCCGCGCCCAACTCACTGCCCTGGCGACCGAACTGGCCAGAGCTGCGAGAGCGGATCGACCGAAGATCCCGCAACTCGTTTAAGTCGCCCTCAAGCGACAGCCCAGGTTTCAAGCCGCCCTGGCGGGGGGTAAAGGCAGTCGCCTCAAGCGCGGCGACCAGTCGGGCTATCCCGGCGCTGGCCTGGAGCTGTTGCTGATTGAGCGCGTTGACAAGTTGGTGGAGCACCATCCGGCTGTCTGCCGCCGCTGAGGCACCCTGCTGCAGGGCGTGCATCCAGTACCCCTGCGCCATCAAGTGATGGAGATCTCGCCGATTACGCCGCTTGTGACCTCTCATCGTCTGCACCGCTTGGTGTTGTGCTCCAGCTGCAACTACACCAGCACCGGCGCCACCTTGCCAGCGGAAGTAGAAAAGTCAACCTACAAGATATTTTTCCACAGGAATGAGTGGATTTCCGGTTCATTAAGACTCAGCGGCAATTATCAGATCCGCAAACAGTGAAGGCCGCCCAAGAATAGGTTGCCTAGATGGATCAGGTTGTAAGCGATCGAGTCAGACCGAACACGGCACTGGCGGTAACAGATCGACTTCGATTAACACAAAATTGCGGGTGCTGCGGCTATCGATAGCTGAACCGTCGCTGCGGGCGGTGTACTGGGCCACGGGCGGAGTAACGCCCGGCCGCATCTTCTCAGCCACGAGCCCTTTCCTGTCGTAGTTCTTATCGGCATTGAGTGAAGCAGTAGGTTGAACTGAGGCCTGGTGCATAGGATCAATATCCTTGAGCACGCCCTTGGATGCAGTCGGCTGCCAGTTGGAGTGCTCCCTGGCAAGCATCCCCGGCGGGGCTCACCAGGGTGTTTACTCCCTGCCGCCTGATCAGCTTGTCCACGAACTGACGGCGCAGTTCACCGAGGTGGAGCAAGGCACCACCCAGGGCGCAGACCGGGGGGGCCTGCAGATCAAGGGCTGCGGCCACTGCGGCCACCATGGCGGCCAGGGCCTCGGCGTTTTGGGCCATGATCACGCTGGCTCGGGCGTCTCCCTGCTGCGCCAGTCGATCCACCACAGGCGCCAGCCGGGCGAATCCAGCCGCACCGAAATCAGGGGCCACCACCAGCGCCTTGATAAGCTGCGGCGACTGGGGATTTTGGGGATCGATCTCAAGGGCTTGCCACAGGTCCTCCACCAGCCCAGATGTTGGCTCACGTCCATCAAACATCCGCAGGCTCAGGGCGAGCCCATCACGGCCGATGTCCATGGCGGAACCGGACCCATCGAGCAGCCAGCCCCAGCCGCCGCATCGGTGTTCCCTGCAGCGGGCATCGCGGCCCACAGCGATCGTGCCGGTGCCGCTGATCACCACTATGCCGGCAGAGTCGGCGAAGGCACCCCGCAGGGCCGTACGTTCATCACCCGTGACCACCAATTGCTGTGCGGGCAAGGCCAGCTCCTCAGCGGCCAGCTCCAGCCCCTCCTGCTGCACTGCACTGCCGGTCTCGATGCCACTCGCTCCCACCGCCGCCGCCGCCAGGGGGTCCAGACGCCGCTCCGCCGGCAGCGCCTGCCGGGCCGCTTGCAGGCTTTGGCGCAGGGCGGCGGCGAACCGCTGTCGCCCCGCCGCCGCAGCCAGATGGGAAACCCCCGGCCCCTGCCCCTCCGCCAGGGCGACGCCGCTAAAGCAATCGGCCAGTCGACAGGTGGTGTGGGTCTGGCCGGCATCGAAGCCGGCGATCAGTCCCTCCACGGTGCGCTCGCCCCCCCACCGGCCCGGCCGTGGCGGTGGGCCGCCTCGTTGCCGGCGGCCGACAGGGTGGCCAGGCTGAACAGTCCCAGCAGCTGCACCTCCGGCCGAAAGAAAATCGTGTCCGTTAATCCCTGGACCCCCAGACCCACGAAGACGGCCACCGCCGCCAGGGCGGGCAGGGCCAGCCGACTGCTGGAAGCCCATTGGCCCAGACCCACTTTGCAGGCGCTCCAGAGCAAGCCCAGGCTCACCACCAGCCCGGGGATGCCGGCCTCGACCAGCAACTCCAGGGGGATCGAATAGGCGCTGAGGGCGTTGAACTTGGGCTGTTGGTAGATCGGATAAATCAGGTTGAAGGCGTTGTTGCCGGGCCCAATGCCCAGCCAGGGGCGGTCGCGAATCATCTGAAGTACGGAGCTCCAGACATTGATGCGGAAGTTGTTTGAGCTGTCTTCCCTGCCTGCCACCAGACTCATGACCCGCACCCGCAAAGGTTCGACCTGGGTGACCAGCACCACAAGCACCAGGCTGGCGACTATCAGCAGCAGGATCGGCATGGTCCGCCGCCAAAACGGCGGCCAGGCCCTGGTGTATCTCACCATCAGCAGCAGGCCCAGCACCGCCAGTGATGCCACCATGCCCATCCAGGCGCCACGGCTGTAGGTGAGTACGAGGGCCACGAGGCCCAGCACCAGGGAGGCCAGGGCGAACAGCCGGCGGGGCAGCGCCTGCCAGCGCAGCAGAGCCACGACCGCCAGGGGCAGGATCGGCAGCAGATAGCCCCCCAAAAGGTTCGGGTTATCGAGGCTGCTGTAGATGCGAACCGTGCCCTCGGCCACGGAATTGTTATCGGACCAGCGGGCCAGGGCCCCGGAATCGCCGTATAGCTGGCGAATGCCGAGCACGCTGGTGAGCAATTCCCCCGCCAGGATCGCCGCCACGATGCGGTCCCACCAGACGGGGGCCTGATCCAGCAGCTGGCGCATCAGCGCATAGACCCCTAGATAGCTGACCAGTTTCATCAGCCCCTTGAAGGCCGCCAGGGGCACCGGCGAAAATCCAGTGGCCAACACCGCCACGGCAAGCACCGCCAGCAGCCAGCCGTTGATGGCGTTGAGGCCCCCTGGCCGGGTGCGCAGGGACCAGACCAACCACAGCAAGCCGCAGGCCGTGATCATCAAGGTGAGTCCACCCCGGGTGATCTGGGGCAACCAGCCCATCAGGGCGCAAAGCATTACCCCCGCCACCAAGGGCAGCTGGGAGCTCAGACGACCCGAGCGTGCCTCGGCCAGTAGACCCTGCCAGCGCAGGATCAGGGGCGTGGTGGCGGTGACTGGTGGCATCAGGCCTTGGTCGCGACGCAGGGATTATGGGTGGCTTGCGGATCCGCTAACGCGGCAACGGGGCCGTGGTGGCGGTGATAGCGCACCCGGTACACGGGCAGACCCTGGGCCAGCACAAGCCGTTCCCGTTCCGTGGGGACCGCCAGCGGGTTGGTCTCCAGCCAGGGGAAAGGATCGCTGCATGGGCGCTCAAAGCAACCGCTGGCCTCAACTTGGGCCACCATCGGTTTGATCACCGCCGGCACATCGCTCTGCATCAGCAAGGTGCCCCCTGGCGGCATGGCCAGGGCGAGGGAGCGCAGCAACGCCGGTTGCAGCACCCGCCGCTTGTGGTGGCGACTTTTGAACCAGGGGTCCGGGAATTGCAGGGTCACCAATTGCAATAGCCCCGCAGGCAGATCCTGCAGCCACTCCACCAGGTTGAGGCTGGCGTTGCCAAAGAGATAGCGGAGGTTGGGGAGGCCGGCGGCCTGCCGGTCGGCTTCGGCGGCGACCACCAGGGGGCGACGGATTTCAATGCCCAGGTGGTTGCGATCGGGGCAGCGTTCGGCCATCGCCAGCAAAAAACGTCCTCGCGCTGCGCCGATGTCCAGATGCAAGGGGAGGCAAGGCTGGGCGAACAGCTCTGCCGGGCTCGGCAGCGCCAGGGGCTGTTGGTAGATAACGCTGAGGGGGTTGACGTGTTGGCGCACCTTCAGCCATCCAGGGTGCGGCCAGTTGGCTCAGCCAAATCAGCCAGCCCCCCGGCTGGGTTGGGCACCAAAAAAGCCCAGCTAGCGGTGTAACCATGCAGGTGGGTGCTCTCGCCTGCCCCCAGCGGACCGATTTCACCATTGCAGAACAGGCCGGCGATCGGCAGCTGGGCGAAGGCTGCGCGGCAGAGGCCCACATCGCCATCGGCCTCTCCATAGAGACCCTCGCCCCGGCCCAGGCAGGCAAACAACAAGGCCGCCAGGGGGGCGGCCTGACGATCGGCTTGGCGGGCCAACAATTGGCGGGCTTCGTCGCGGGAGGCGGCAGCATCCCGCAATTGGAACTGCACTTTCTGGCCGACCCGCATGCGCTCAGCCACCGCGACCGCCCCATTGCGCGGATCAACCCCCAGCAGATTGCGCACCAGGAAGGTGGAGGGCTCCACCAAGGTGGGACTGAGGCTGAAGTCGTTGCGGCCCACCCCCAGGAACAGCGAGTGGCGCACCTGTTCCCGCTCTTTGGGACTGAGGTGGGTGAGGATCGCCTGCAGCGCCTCGACGGGGCTGCGCTGGCGTTGGCCCTCGCTGCTCACCTGCAACACCACGTTGCGTTGGGCCTGTTCCACCTCCATCACCGGGCCAATGGGCCGGCAGCCCTGGGCCAGTACAGGGTCCAGCCGCCAGGCGCCACCGATCAGGCAGCCGATGGCGCCGCTGCGCACGCCGTCGTCCAACAGCAACGAGCCATGCGGTGCACTGTGCTGGCCGGCGATGCCGCCCAACTTGATGGTTTGGGGATAGGCGTAATCCAGGCCACTGATCAAATCGTTGATTCCCTCGCTGGTGGGATCCACCAGCAAAAGCATGGAGTTGGCCATGTTGGGAGATACACCGACGGCGGCATGCCAGGCCTCGGCGGGTCCATCTAGATCCGGAAGCTCCCCGGTGTCGATCGAAAATGGATGCAGGCGGACTCCGGGCAGGCGCAGCAGCATGACGCTGAGGGCCGGTTGGCGTTCAATCTCATGGGGGACCTCCCCGGCGGCGGTGCCCACCACTCCCGCACCGCAGCAACCCAGCCATTTGTTGGCATGGAGTTTCTGCCGTAGCAGGGGCATGAGCCTGGGCAGGTCACTGGCATAGTCCGCGGCGGCGAAGACGAGGGCCAGATCAGCCGGGCCACAGCCGGCCAGTTGGCGGGCGACCTGATCCACCGCCCCTTGCAGGGACACATCCCGCCCGAGGGCGGTGCGACACCAGGCACCGGGATCCCGCCGGGGAAGCCAGGGAAAGGGAGGAAGCGCAGCCATGGCCGGACCCTATCGCCCGAGGGGTGTACGGATAATGGCGCCTAACCGAACCGTGCGTCTGTGCCGCCTCAGCTCTATCGCTCCCTGCTTTGGATGGATGTGCGCCTGGGTGTCTTGTTCGCCCTGGCTCTTCCTTTGGTGCTGCTGATCTGGGCCGCCCTGCGTCGTGAAAAGGCCATGCTGCGATTGCTCGACCTTTACTGGAAGGTAAGCAGTCTGTGGCTGGTGGCGGTGCTGCTGCTCAGCGCCGGCAAGGCGGTGGCCTATCCGTTGCTGGTGCTGGCTCCCCTGTTGATGGTGGCGGTGTTGTGGTTCTGGGTAGATTTGAACGAGGAGCTGGCCGACATGCCCCCCTGGCGGGCGCTGCCCCTGACGTTGCGGATCTGGCGCTGGGGTCTGACGGCCTACGGGCTTGCCAGTGCCGTCTTTGCCGCCACAGCCCTTCCCTGCCTTAACGGAGCCCTGGATCGACCCTTCTGCCAGGTGTGGCTGGAGGCCCCGAAGGGGTTGCATGGAGTGCTCGAGGTGGTGATTGGTTTTGTCTTTGGGGGCAGCTGGAGCCAGGGGGTGGCCAGTTTCCTCGGCTTCCTTGGACTGGTGGCCTATGGGGTGGGGCTGTTGCAATGGCTAGTGGTGCGTCTGCCGCGCCTGGGCCGGGTGGCGGGTGAATTTTGAGCAGCA
>Ga0114975_10003301_pt1 | contig 10763 bp, 8 predicted proteins | sample S_130626_EF_Meta_FD_87031 | JGI IMG/M metagenome (GOLD analysis project Ga0114975, IMG submission 87031) | Freshwater microbial communities from Lake Simoncouche, Canada to study carbon cycling - S_130626_EF_MetaG | ecosystem: Environmental > Aquatic > Freshwater > Lake | place: Lake...
AACGTTTGATATGATATGGGATAAGATTCTGAATCTATTGACTGACCCTAAAATTTTAGAAGTAAGAGTAGTAAACAGCATTTCCAGCTCTATTCCTAAATGGGATATGCCGTCATCTCCTGAGGCGAATATAAAGTGTATTTTAGTAGGTGGTAATCTTCTCTCACGAGGACTTACAATTCCTAATCTCATAAGTAGTTATTTTATGAGACAGCCAGAGCAGGCAGATACTATGTTACAAATGTCGCGATGGTTAGGATATAGAAAAGGAATATCTTATCTAATGAGTGTCTACGCAACTCAAGCATGCCATGAGGATCTTATGGCAATTGCAGCAGCGGAACAGGACATAAGGAATCAGATTTTTGAAATGCAGAAACAGGGAAAAAAGCCCATTGATTTTCAGTTTGTTGTAAGAATGCGTGCTGGACTAATTCCCACTCGAACAACTGCTATGGCAAATGCTGATATTCAGTCTCAAACTCCAAATTTTGCTGGGAGACTCTTAGAGACATTTTGCTTCAACCAAAATGACATGTCAGCATTGAATGCAATAACCGAAAGTAATATTCAGATATTACAACGAGCACTACTAAATGCTGCACCGGCAAAACGTTCCAGTGAGCGACATACAAACTTCTGTATTAATTCGAATGCAGCGATAGCCCTCTTAACTGATTTGCATATAACTGGAGATGAGCCTGCATTGGGAACAAACTCAAAAGGAACAAATCTACGAGATCTTTTAATCCAATACATTTCAAAACGAATTGAAGATGGTGAATTAACAGATTGGGAAGTGGTTATATGCGGACTACAAAGCCCCGTGGACTATCCCAAGATAGAGTTTTCGGGTATAACTTTTAATCCAGTTCAACGCGGACGTGAATCTGGCTCAACTAAAATTAAAAATGTCGGTATTGGGCGCGATGAATTTGACTCACTTTGTGGAGAAGAGCTTACAAGAATTAACGAAGAAATTGAAAAAATAAAAAAAGTAGATCCAAGTGGTTGGTCCGAATCGGATGGTTCAAAAGTTCGTTCTCTTCGTCTTCCGTCGAAGGGTAAGATTTTTGTTTATCCGATTACAAAATATAGCAATCAAAACAAACCTGGTTCTGAACTCTTTTCATCTGATCTTCTAGATGAAGCTCCAAATGTCTTATTGGCATTTGGTATATCACTCCCAGGTTCGCGTAAAGCCGATCAACAAACACTAAAAGGTTATATTAATGAGACTACAATTTAATAACATCTGTGATTTTAACCCAAAATATCTCTGACGCTTTGTATGCAGTTTTCGGCAGGTACACCTTCTGATATTAATTTATGTACAGCACGGTGGCAGCACGGGCAAAGCATTGCAAAGTCTTCAGGTTTAGTTCTACGAAATCCTTCTGCCAACGGCTTCCGGTGATGTGCTTCAATAATATCAATACCTTTGTAATCTTTTTCAGGAATTTTTCCGCAAGTTTCGCATTTGATCATTCCAATCTCTGATTGTTTGCGCGCTAAATCTTTGGCTAATTTGACTACATTTTTATCACGTTCGGTGATCAGGTGATTGCGAAGTATTTTGTTACCTTCAGTATATTCGATATCATTAGGTATTTCCTGACCACGATTTTTGGTGTCGACAGTAGGTAGGGGACTGTCAATAAATTTCATTACTTTTGGTAAGACTTCTATATTTTCCGTAATCTCACGAAAACATAGATTATCACCTCTCCGACTTCGAAAGGCACCATCTCCATTGGCGACGTGTTGCCATTTTACAGCAATACTGTGGATTTCATTTTTATCTAGATATTCCTCGGAAATTTTTGCAGGCGATCTGAATGTATATGGACCAGATATTATTCCCCATGCATGTATATTTTTATTATCAGTCTCCAAGAATATCACATCACCAATACTTGCCTCATTTGCCATTCGCCATACCTGTGCACCTAGTAGTCTTCCATATGGTCTCCACAGGCTGTACTTCTTACCTTCAACTCGTGCATCATCTATACTTAAATTTCGGGGATTAAAATTTGCTGGTGAAAAACCATATTCACCTTTGGAAAAATAAATATCATGAATTTTCATTGCTTTTGCTAACCAATATTTACGACCAATTGTCTTAGATGGAGGGTGTTTCATTTGTTCAACATAATCTATTAATTTACTTAGTGCAATTATCATTTATTTGAGACCGAATTATTACCTGACTTGTTTTTTCTCTGTACTAACTTAATTTCACATTTTCTAATTTAATTTAAAATTAATATTTCTTGTAAATTTTTATTAGTTATGGTGTAAGTAATCTTCATAACTACTAAAAAATTCTCATATTTGCTTACCAGACATAGATGTTTATCACACTTTTTCTATAAAACTAAATTAAGCGAATATCTAAAAGTCTTGGTTGATAATTTATGAGTAATAATATATTTTTTAAAAAATACCAAAATGGTTAACCTACAATTCCACAAAATTACTGATATAAGTAACGTTGATGATATCATGTCATCGCGCAGAGTCTATGTTGCACAATTATCAATTGATCAGATTATTGATATTAATACCGATGAAAATGTCCGCAACTATACCGGCGAAAATAAAAAAACAGATGTTCACAAGAAGATTCTCCAAACTCTGATGAATAATTCTGAAAGATTTTCAGTTCTAAATGGAGGAATTGTTGTTGTAACTGATGAAGTCACAATCGACGAAAAAAATCAGACAGTTAAATTAAAAAGTCCTAGTATAATTAATGGTGCACAAACACAGGGCGTGATAAAAGAGTTCATAGCTTTGTTAACTGAGCAGGGTAAAATTCCCCCAAAAATATTTGTAAAAGTGGAAATTATTCAGACATACAGTGAGGATTTGAGACGTGAAATAACTATAGCTAGAAATCATCAAAACAAAGTTCAAATGTTATCAATTTATGGAGTGCAGGGCGTTTATGCTGATTTATCAAGTGCAATTAAAAAACATTTAACCAAATTTAAACTCCAAGAGTCTGAAGATGAAAGAAGTGACGACTATATTCCGGTCGATAAACTTGTTCAAATCTTAATTGCACTAACTCCTATGAGTTTAGGAGTGCCAGATAGTGTTGATAAGGTAAATAGAACTTTTTGTTACAGCTCTAAAGCTAAATGCCTCAGACTATATGAGACTATTTGGCGTTCGACAGATGATTGTGATGACGCACAATTTCGTAATCAGTGTAAAAAGGTTTATGATGCATATATTAAAATTGCTCCGCAGGCTTGGTTATTGTATAAAAGATGGCAGTCTAATCCCTTATTTATAAAATTTATTCGAGAAGATGGAGAAGATCGTGAAGGCTTTGATCGTTCTCATGTTTTTGATAAAAAAACTGGAACTGTTTTAATTTCAGACGGTATTCTGTTTCCCATATTAACTACTTTATCTAACTATGTTGTAGTTTCCCGTCAGTCTGGATGGACAATTGATATCCCTGCTGCTGTAGAAAAGAAAATTATTGAATCAGCGCTGTTCGCATACAATCAATTTTCTGACTCTAACCCACAATCGATGGGTAAGTCTAAACAGGTATATGCTTATATCAACAAGCATCATAATTCTAGATAGTTTTGATATAGTTAAGTCTGTAACATAATTAGTTTGTTATGTTGTTATAACTTGCTATAGAATTATAATATATTAGGGTAGGGCCTTCGTTATTATTTATGCAAATTAGGCCGTTTCGTGTATTACATACTGCTGACTGGCATCTGGGTAAGATGCTTAATGAGCAGTCGCGTGAACCGGAGCAAAAGCTCTTCCTTGATTGGCTCCTGAAGCAGATCGTCGACCTGGAGGTCGATGTTGTTTTAGTAGCTGGTGACGTATTTGATACAGCTAATCCTCCCCAGTCCGCCGAGGCGCTTTATTATAATTTCGTAGCTGATCTTAACAGAAACTCATCGGCTAAGTTGGTTTTAATCGCGGGTAATCATGACTCTGCTAACCAGTTAGAGGCCCCTAGGCAGGCTCTTAAGGCTCTTAGAACTCATATTGCTGGTGCACTGTCGGATAATGTCTCCGAAAGGGTCTTAATGCTGCCTTCGGACAGTTCACCCCAGGTGGCCTTGGCTTTGATTCCTTTCCTCCGAGAGAAGGACTTGCGGACTGGCAGACTAGGAGATCAGCAATCGGCGGTCAGCAAAGAGATTACGCAGGGAATTAAGCGCGTGTATGATGAGACGGCTGATTACATTAAACTTAAAAAACTATCCTGCCCAGTTATTGCTACAGGACATTTAACTGTATCTGGTGCCACCTCATCCGATAGCGAAAGAGAGATACACATTGGGGGATTAGGTTCGGTTGATTCTTCTACATTCTCAGAGTTATACAGCTATGTAGCGCTAGGCCATTTACACCGTCCACAGAATCCTGATAAGGCTAATCGCGTGAGGTATTCGGGATCGCCAATCGCGTTAAGTTTTAGCGAGGTCAGCGATAAAAAAGAGATAAGGTTATTGGAAATCACCGACAACAAGATTGAGCAGAAGTCAGTGCCGATCCCTGTTTTCAGAAAACTCATCCAGGTTGAGAGTGATTTACGCTCGTTAGAGGATAAACTTTTAGCCGAAGTGGGAGCTAAGTCGTCAGGCTCCCAATTAAAGACCTGGGTAGAGGTCATTCTGACAGGTCACACCGGCCAAGATGATGCTAATAGCTTTGTTCGTACAATTACTGCCGGAAAGCATTACGAAGTTCTTAAGGTCATGCTGAAAGAGCAGGTTGAGTATGATAATTCTAGTATTGGTAGTCATGGAGACGCAGAGCTGGATGCATTATTAGATCACCCTAAGAAAGTTTTTGATTACTTACTCGAACAACATCCCGAGATTGAAGAAGAGCAAAAAAAGAGGCTCCGTTTAGCTTTTGTTAAAATAATGGACCGTATCAAAACCTAGTCATGAAAATACTTAAAGTTTCCATCAAGAATCTAAACTCTCTTAAGGGTAGTCACGAGATAGACTTCAGCAAAGAGCCCTTTGTGTCTGCTGGTTTATTTGCGATAACTGGGGCGACCGGCTCGGGTAAGACCACTATTCTGGATGCCATTACGCTGGCGCTTTTTGGTAAGGCTTCTCGTTACGGCAATGAGGCTAATCCTGAGAATATGATGACACGGGGCGCAGGAGAGTGCTCGGCCGAGGTTGTTTTCGAAGTCAAAAAAGCCGAATATACTGCACAATGGTCATTGCTCAAGGCTAGGGGCAAGTCTGACGGTAAAATTCAGCCACCAGAAAGAAAGCTGCTTACAAAGCAGGGCGAGATTCTCGCGAGTCAGATTAAAGATGTAACTAATAAAATAGAGGAGGTCTTGGGATTAGATCACGAACGTTTCATGCGCAGTGTAATGCTTGCGCAGGGCCAGTTCTCTAAGTTTCTCGCATCGAAACCTGATGAGCGTGCACTGCTTTTAGAAAGTCTTACTGGATCAGAGGTATACAGTGAGATTGGTAGATTAGTTTATGAAAAAACTGGTGAGAGAGATCAGGGGATCCAAGAGCGTGAACGTCAGATCCAAGAAATTATACTTTTAGACGAGACACAGATTGACGAGATAAAGTCAAAAATCGCTGGTTTTGAATTAGACAAAAAGCGAATGCGCGAGGAGTCAGATGCTAACACAGGATTAAATGCTAAGATCCAGCAGCTAGAAAAAGCGCAAGGCGTTGCCGATAGTGAGTCCGAAAATATTAAAGAAACTGAAGCACAGATAAAATCTAAAGCTAACGAATTTAAAGCTCTAGCCGATCACTCAGAGACTGTTCCTTTTACTGAAGCACTGACGAAACTTACAGGTGCTGAAGAAGCGTACCAGGGTCTACAAGAAGAGTCATCGCAGTCGAAAGATGCATTAGACGTATCTATCGAAGAACTTCAGTCAACAGCCGCCGATTTTAGAGCTACATTTAATTATACGCTGAAAGAGAAGAAAGATTCACTCGCTGATGATGAGGCTAAACTTAAAAAAACCCAGAAAGAGTCTGATGTCATCGCTCAATGGATTGAAGATCATAAACAAGATGCGCTGCTTGCTTCAAAGTTAGGTCAGCTCACAAAGCTATTATCTAATCGAGATAATTCTAAGGAAGATTTTGAAACTAAGTTCAATCAATGGTATGAACAATTTAAAGATTACAATACTGAGTCTGATTGGAAGAAATTAGAAAAACTCGATAAACTAAGCAAAGAAATATTATCAAAACATACTCAGGCGACTATCGCGGCTATTGATGCTATCCTTCAGGGTAAATCTAAGGAAAAGATATCAGCTAAGAATGATCTTGCTGATGCGACGCGCGCTAAGGAGGCAGCACTACTAACTGAAAACTATGATAAAGTCCGCGGGACTTTAGAAGAAGGTTGTGCATGTCCGCTTTGTGGCTCCACGGATCATCCTTATGTTAAAAGTAGCCCTAAGGTATCGGCTAAGAGTCGCTACGAGAAAGATATCGAGGCTGCTAATCAGAGAATCACTTTGCTCGATAAAGAGATTACATCGACCAGCTCAGTTTTAACATCTGTTAAGCAATTAGCTAAGCAGTTATTGGATTCGTTCTCGGACTACGTTAGTGATTCCGAGGCTTTAGTGCAGCCTATGAAAACCGCCGGCTTTGGATTAGATGACGAACTAGATGACCTTCAGGAGAGGGCAGACGCTTATTCGCAGAAGAAAGAGGAGTTCACTGAAATGCAGAAGGATTTAAGGGATATGCAGGCATCTATTAAGGCCATTGCAAAGGAAATTGAATCTTTAAGTAAGGATGAAGACACCGGGGTTAAACTACCCGATGGCATTAAATCCAAACCGCGTGGGGATGAGGATTTAGATTTTGATGACGCTCGCGAACAATACCAAAAAGCACTCTCCAAGTATAACACCAAAAAAGCAGTCTATGAGAAGAATCTCAACCAGTTGAAGTCGGCTGAGGCTGCTGTAAATCTTGTAAGCAAGGCATTGGATAAAAAACTAGAAAATTCTAATTTTAAAAATGTAAAGGCCCTGCGTGAGGCTCAATTGCCAACTAAGGAAGTGGATCGATTAACAAAATTAAAAAATAGCTTAGATAAGCGATTAAATGATTCGCAGGTCTTATTGAAATCAGCCCAGAAAACTATTAGTGAATTAGTTGATTCAGGCGTCCCTACCGGAGCTGCTGCAGAAAAAATTAAGACCCGTCATACCGAGTTATTAAATACTCTAGAGCTTATAACACAGAATGAATCCTTTGAAAAATCTCGGTTAAAAGACAACGAAGAGCAGCGAAAGAAAAAGAATCGTTTACTTGCTGAGATGAAGGAAGAATTGAGTGAGGTTGAAGTTTTGCGTAAACTTAGGGACTTGATAGGATCGAAAGACGGAGCCAAGTTCCGCAAATTTGCACAGTCTATTTCATTGGAGATACTCACCAGACGTGCGAACAAACACCTACATCGACTCAATGACCGGTATACCTTGCTATTAGAGAAGGGGGACACGTTGGAGTTGCAGGTTGAGGACCACTATCAGGCGGGCAGTAAACGCCCCTTGGCGAGCCTTTCAGGTGGTGAGAGCTTCCTCGCCAGTTTGGCTCTGGCATTAGGTCTATCTGATCTCGCAGGCCGCTCCGTTAAAATTGACACCCTGTTTATTGACGAAGGCTTTGGTACTCTTGATCCTGAAACGCTGGAAATCGCATTAACCGCGCTGGATTCTTTACGTCAGGGTAATAAGTCAGTGGGGGTTATTTCCCACATCGATCTACTTAAAGAACGTATCACGACTCAGATTGTGGTTACCAAGAGTTCATCAGGTCACAGCACCCTTAATATTGTTTCATAACTATGAGCAAAAGAAGTCCTAAAGATCGTTTCAAGGTTACAGCCGATATTCGCAATATCGTCGTCGATTCTTCGGAGTCGGCAATCCAAGTTAAATTCGTAAACGCCACAAATGATAGGCAGTTTAGGCCTCCGGTAACTAGGTTGGCCATGAAGAAGGGGAAGCTTAATATTTCACGGAAAAATCTAAGACAAAAAATTTCAGAATCAGATAATTTTGAGATAGCTAAAGCGGAAGTTACTAAGGCGCGTTTAACTAAAAACGGTAGCTCAATTGAATTAGTAGTAATGGAAGATGATGAATCAATTGCTTATATAAGTATTGGACGCGGTACAATTTCGATTGGTCGATCTAGGAACGATAAAGAAAAATACAAGTGGGATCAATTACACCGAATTCTTTCTTATGGTCATAAAGTTGCTACAGAACTAAGAGCACGTAAGCATGATACCATTAAACTTTTAGTGCTTAATGAAAACAACTGCGTTGTAGTTGATGAGGATTCGGCCGATGAAGAATTTGATCTACCCGATAAAAATAAAAAACATAAGAGCTCCCGTCGCCTGATTCTTAATAAAAAGAATAAAGTAATCAGTATGAGTAAGTTGGACTAATTGAGGGGGTACGGTGACAAGGGGTTGTATAGGGGCGCCACGCAGTCGCGCCCCTATCTATTTCCGTAGTATTAGGAGGAAACTCGTGATGTACTTTTACTTCTTTTAGGAGGATAAAAGTAATACAAGTTTCCTCTCAAAACTTATAACTTAAGTAATTTAAAGACAACGACTTATGACTATTTTTTGATTGATGCTTTTTGGTTAATTTGCTGTAATTATTTTTATGCAAAATAAATCAAAGAAGAATATAGAACATCATTATCTTACGGACGCTGACGCCATGAGTGTGCGCACTGCTTTGGCGAAATTTGTCGAAGAGGTTTCGAACGCATCGATATGCATGCTTTCGCCTAATGTATTTCGTATCAATACGAAGGACGGCTGTGTGAAGCTAAATATGTTATCGAGTAGTGGCTGCACGCGAATTGCGATGTCGTTCAAGTCATTCGCAATATCACTTTGGCATAAGTTAATGAAAACACTGACCCGCTGTTTTCTCTTACGTTCAGCAGCTCCGATTAAGATTAAGGATAATGTCGTCGTTGAATCTAAGCCCGAGACAAAAGCCAAGATGGTCGCTGATGTTGTATTAGACTACATTAATAACAAAGTAGATAACACGCGTTTAATTTTCAGTGATAAAGCTATCGATCAGGCGCTGAACTGTTCATTTCGTTACACTAAAAAATTAGAGTCTGTCCTGCATCGTCTGAATATAGCAGCAAATGTCATGTACGTGGGACAGCATCGCGGAAAGAGTCTTCACAATTTCTTTCTGAAGGATGTTGGATTACCGGTGACTTTTAATCTTTCAGACACTCAGGAGCAGAAGTTCGGAGAAGATTATGATGCTGAACATGGTGGACGTCTTGTCCGAGGTCGAATGCATGTGACTATCGGATCAGGTAATAATGAAGCCGAATGTATGTCGGTCCACTTTATCTACTGTGAGGACTGCAAGGCCATCGTGATTACCCGATGCGGCGCTCATGGTCGTACCGCTCGATAATAAATTTCATCCACACACTAACATGAAAAAACAAAATAAGATCACTAAAACTAAAACCGTTAACACTATCCGTAATCTGAAGTTTACCGAAAAGAATGGGGAGATTGTTAAGATCTCCTTTAGTTTTGGCCCGCACTTCAATGTAGTTGTTACCACAGGCCGTAATGCATCCATGAGCTTAGTCGCCACTCACCATGGTGTTAAGCTCAGCGCTGCAGAACTTAATGACGAGCTCGAGGTAGCTATTGGCAAGTTACGCAAAAGCTTCCCGCTTAATTTAATAGATTAAGCGTGGCCGGGGGCCGCGAGGGGATTTGTCCTGCTAGGTGCTGATACACCGGTAGACGCTACTAGGTATTCAGGTTTGTATCAAGAGATCGCTGATTTCCTTCTTGAGTGTGGTGCAACCTTGTTAACATAGAGTTTATATAAGAAAAAGCTTTTGCCTTTAATCTATTTATACCCAAAGTGGTTCGAGTTAAAATATAATGTCTTACGAGATTAGAGTTTTACTTAAACCTCCGACAAGTGATTTTAAATATCTCACTATCGAGTTTGAAAGGAATAAAATGCCATGGGGTATTGATCTAGAGGTTGGTAATCCGCATTTCTCTTTTGGTAGAGACAAGGCTAAGATTGTATTAGAGTTTTGGGATTTAATTGAAGAATATGTTAAAAGTAATGGCTCGATGCCCGAAATTTGTAACCATCAGCGCCGTATTCTTGATGGAACAAGCTGGGGTGGGTATGTTACTGTGGTTAAGGAGCCAGAGTTTTATCGTGATCAATATTTAATCGAGAAACATTATCTAAAATTCTCATATAATGAAATGACTTGGGGCTTCGGACTAACTAAAGCCAAAGCAGTTGTTCTGTATAAAGAACAAATCCAATTCGTTGCCGATAATGGTTAAAACGAGACCGTGTTTATGGGACACGGTGACAAGGTGGTTAAGACTGTAGGATGAGTTCTTTGCGGCGTGGGAAGTAGCCAGTGATGCGATTGCGCATGAGTTCGTTGCTGAGGATGCCGTCGCATTTGGTCATGCCAAGGGCCATGCCCATAAGATCGGGGAGTCGGCCGAATTGTAAGCGATGGCGGACGCCGAAGAGCTCGATGTTGAAGAAGTTGCTTGGGGATTCGAATCTACCGAAGCCAGGATGGAAGTCTTTAATGATGGGCCCAGGTGTAGCGCTGGGTGGGATGTCGCCCTGATAATAGCAAATGGGTGCACCGGTATCGAAAATGAAGTTACGAAGTCTGCTCTCAATC
>Ga0114975_10003303_pt1 | contig 10758 bp, 11 predicted proteins | sample S_130626_EF_Meta_FD_87031 | JGI IMG/M metagenome (GOLD analysis project Ga0114975, IMG submission 87031) | Freshwater microbial communities from Lake Simoncouche, Canada to study carbon cycling - S_130626_EF_MetaG | ecosystem: Environmental > Aquatic > Freshwater > Lake | place: Lake...
AAGTTGGTTGGTTCCGAAGAAGGAGTTGATTACGGAAGAAAGGGTACGTGCGTTGATCAAGTCTACTGGCTTGAAGTCTTCGTTGTCACGTACGTTCATTCGCTCACGGATGGTTCTAGCCATACGAGCCAAACCTACTCCAAACTGGCTGTACAACTGCTCGCCTACTGTACGTACGCGTCGGTTGGACAAGTGGTCAATATCATCGACCACAGCTTTGGAGTTGATCAAACCGATCAAGTACTTAACAATAGAGATGATATCTTCTTTTGTCAATACAATTTTCTCAGGCTCGATGCTCAAGCCCAATTTCTTATTGATACGGTATCTACCTACTTCACCCAAGTCGTAGCGCTTGTCCGAGAAGAACAAGCTTTGAATTACTTCTCGTGCAGTTGCTTCGTCTGGTGCTTCTGTATTTCGAAGTTGACGGTAGATTACTTCTACTGCCTCTTTCTCAGAGTTTGAGTTGTCTTTTTGTAATGTGTTGTAGATGATGGAAAAGTCAGCCACGTTCACATCTTCCCGATGAAGGATGATGGATTTTGATCCCGAATCGAGGATCATTTCAATGTCTGCATCCGTGAGGATGGTATCTCTTTCCAACAAGACCTCATTTCTGTCGATAGATACCACTTCACCGGTATCCTCGTCCACGAAGTCTTCTACCCATGTTCTCAAAACACGTGCGGCAAGTTTTCTACCAGCAGCCTTCTTGAGGGCTGTTTTGGTAGCGGAAACTTCCTCGGAAAGTCCGAAGAGATCCAATATATCTTTATCAGAACCATAACCTATGGCTCTAAGAAGAGTCGTAACTGGGAATTTTTTCTTACGATCGATGTAGGCATACATAACATTGTTGATGTCTGTTGCAAATTCGATCCAAGATCCTTTAAAAGGAATAATACGGGCTGAATACAGCTTGGTACCGTTGGTATGCTTGCTTTGGGCAAAGAAAACCCCTGGGGAGCGGTGCAGCTGGGAAACAATTACACGCTCAGCTCCATTGATGACGAAGGAACCCTTCTCAGTCATGTAAGGTAAATTGCCTAGGAATACTTCCTGTTCGATTGTTTCAAAATCCTCATTGTCCTCATCGTGGCAAAGCAATCTTAATTTTGCTTTTAGCGGGACGGAGTAGGTCAATCCACGGTCGATGCATTCTTCCACGCTGTACTTTGGTGGATCTACTGCATAGTCGATAAATTCCAAAGTGAAATTCTCTCTGGAATCACTGATAGGGAAATTTTCAGCAAAAACTTTAAATAATCCATCAGCCCGACGTTTTTCTGCAGGGGTATCCAACTGGAAGAAGTCTTTGAATGACTGTAGCTGAATATCTAGAAAATCGGGATAGTCTTTGACCACCTTAATGGAGGAGAAGCTTTTCCTTGCGGTTTGATTCTTGATAGCCAAGGTAGTGTATAGTTTAATAGTGAAATTAAATATTAAAAATCTACTATTTTCGCTTAAAATAATGCAATTTTAAACCCCTGCATAAACAGGAAAAGACCTGACTAAAATAGTCAGGTCTTCGAGCAAATCTCTATCCTTTTTGGACAGAGATGAGCAAATTACTTGATCTCTACTTCAGCACCAGCCTCTTCAAGAGACTTCTTCAATGCTTCAGCTTCGTCCTTAGCAACGCCTTCTTTAACTGGCTTTGGAGCTGCGTCAACTAGGTCTTTAGCTTCTTTCAAGCCAAGGCCAGTCAGGTCCTTCACCAATTTCACGACAGCAAGTTTCTGAGCACCAGCTGCTTTCAAGATTACGTCGAATGAAGTCTTTTCTTCTTCAACAGCAGCCTCAGATGCACCAGCTCCACCACCTGCTACTACTACAGCAGCTGCTGCAGCAGGCTCGATGCCATACTGATCCTTAAGGATGTCTGTCAATTCCTTTACTTCTTTTACAGTCAAGTTTACCAACTGTTCTGCAAGTTGTGTAAGATTTGCCATTGTATTAATTAGTTAATTGTTTTTGAATGATTTTGATAAGATTAGTTTCCGTCTCGCTCGGCTAGGGTCTTCAACACACCTGTAAGGTTGTTTTGACCTGATTGCAAAGCAGAAACGAGGTTCTTCGCAGGAGACTGAAGCAAGCCAATAAGCTCTCCAATCAATTCCTCCTTAGACTTGAGGGTAGAAAGTACTTCCAAGTTAGCCTCGCCCAGAAATACATCTGAATCGATACCAGCACCTTTAAATACAGGTCTAAACTCTTTTTTTCCTTGTTTTTTTCTAAAGTCCAGCAATACTTTAGCTGGTAGGTTGCTCGTCTCTTTTGAGAACAAAATTCCCGAGAACCCTTTTAAAGCTCCATCTGCAAGCTTAGAATAGTCAGCATCCAAATTTTCAAGTGCTTTTGCGATCAAGGTATTTTTGTACACTTTGTACTCTACACCTTTTTCATAGCAAGTTCTTCTGAATGCGTTCACTTCTGCTACAGAGAATCCAGACGCGTCTGTGATATAGAAGAAAGGGTTCTCTTTCAATTTCTCAGTCAGACTGTCGATAATTACTTTTTTCTCGTCTCTAGTCATGATTAAATTCCTTGAATGCTACCCTTATCTACTGATATACCAGGAGACATTGTGCTGGATAAGTGAATGCTTTTGAAATATGTACCTTTTGAAGAGGAAGGCTTTAATTTCGAAATGGTAAGGATCAGTTCTTTTACGTTATCCTGAATTTGTTCAGGAGTAAACGACACTTTACCAATACCTGCGTGAATGATGCCAAACTTATCAACCTTGAAGTCGATCTTTCCAGCTTTCACCTCTCGAACTGCTTTTCCTACATCTAGGGTCACCGTTCCAGACTTCGGGTTAGGCATCAAACCTCTAGGGCCCAATACTCTACCTAGTCTACCTACTTTTGCCATGACGTTGGGCATTGTGATGATCACATCAATATCTGTCCAACCGCCTTCTATTTTGGCAATATAATCGTCCAAACCAACGTAGTCTGCACCTGCTTCAGTAGCTTCTGCATTTTTGTCAGGAGTGCAAAGCACCAATACTTTGATGTCTTTACCAGTACCATGAGGAAGGGCAACTACCCCTCTTACCATTTGATCTGCTTTTCGAGGATCGACGCCCAAACGAACGTCAACATCTACGGAAGCATCAAACTTCGTCATCGTAATTTCCTTAACCAGTGAAGAAGCAGCCTCCAGGGAGTACACTTGGCTTGGGTCGTACTTAGAAAGAGCTTCTTTTTGCTTTTTTGTTAACTTAGCCATTGTTGTTTATTTATACTTCCCAAGGGGCCTTACCAGAAACTGTGATACCCATGCTGCGCGCGGTACCCGCTACCATTTTCATGGCTGATTCTACTTTGAAAGCATTGAGGTCAGGCATTTTCGTCTCAGCAATGACCCGCACCTGATCCCAGGTAACAGATCCTACTTTCTTTCTGTTTGGTTCCGCAGAACCTCCCTTTACTTTTGCAGCTTCCAACAGCAAATTCGCAGCCGGTGGAGTTTTTACTACAAAATCAAAAGACTTGTCAGAATATACTGTAATCAATACAGGCAATACCGTTCCCATTTTTTCTTGGGTACGCGCATTGAACTGCTTACAGAACTCCATGATGTTCAAACCCTTGGAACCAAGAGCTGGACCTACTGGAGGTGACGGGTTAGCCTGGCCACCTTTCACTTGTAGTTTTACATAACCAGTGATTTCCTTAGCCATTGCTTAGTCTTGTTTTTCTACTTGTATAAAGTTTAATTCAACAGGAGTATTGCGGCCGAAAATCTTAACCATAACGTTAAGCTTTTTCTTTTCCTCAAAAATCTCCTCAATTGTCCCAGTAAACCCACTGAAAGGACCGTCCATTACCTTCACGGCCTCTCCAACTATAAAAGGGGCTTCTTGCTTCTCGGCAAACTCATCAATCTCTTCAACCTTACCTAAAATACGATTGACTTCTGATTGACGTAATGGTTCAGGGGTTTTGGAAGCTCCCCCCTGGTTTGATCCAAGAAAACCAATTACTCCTGGGATACTCGTAATTACGTGATTGGCTTCACCATTCGATAAGTCCGCATTGACCAATACGTAGCCAGGGAAGAAATTCTTCTCCCGTACACGCTTCTTGCCATTGCGCATCTCATATACCTTCTCAGATGGAATCAACACTTCAGGAATAAATTCAGCAATCTTCTGTCTGAAAATTTCATTTTCCAGATAGTTCTTCGCTTTCTTCTCCTGTCCTGCGACTACTCTGAGTACGTACCACTTATGTTCAGCCATCCTGTAATGCTATTAGAATAAATCATAAAACCATGTCATGATATTCTCGAATCCTAAATCTACCGCACCAATGAATAGCGCAAAGATTAGCGATGCTACCAATACCAAAATGGCACTGTTTTGAAGAAACGAAAACTTAGGCCATGTCACCATGTTTTTCATTTCGTCATAAGACTCAAGGACAAAGTTTTTGATATTCATAGTCTATATTCTTAGTGCACGGGCAGAGAGATTCGAACTCCCATCAATGGTTTTGGAGACCACTATTCTGCCGTTGAACTATGCCCGTGTGAAACGAACGATCCAAAACGGAACGCAAAATTAGGAATAAAGTCTTTAGAAACAAATGCGATCCCAAAATATTCTTTGGGATCGCATCCAATGTTCTAAATAGGGATATTTAGTCGAGAATTTCAGTTACCTGACCGGCACCCACAGTACGACCGCCTTCACGAATCGCAAATCTCAAACCTTTTTCTAGTGCTACTGCAGCCAACAAGTTTACCTCGATGGTTACGTTATCACCAGGCATTACCATTTCTACGTTTGCTGGAAGTGTGATCTCACCAGTTACGTCAGTAGTTCTTAGGTAGAACTGTGGTCTATATCTGTTGAAGAATGGAGTGTGACGTCCACCTTCTTCTTTAGAAAGTACGTAAACTTCAGCCTTGAAATGAGAGTGAGGCTTCACAGTACCAGGCTTACAGATAATCATGCCTCGCTTGATTTGTGATTTTTCAATACCTCTCAACAACAAACCTACGTTGTCACCTGCTTCACCTCTGTCAAGGATCTTGCGGAACATTTCAACACCAGTTACAGTAGACTTCAAGCCTTCTGCACCCATACCGATAATTTCAACTGGCTCACCAGAATTGATTACACCTCTTTCGATACGTCCTGTAGCAACAGTACCACGACCGGTGATAGAGAATACGTCTTCAACTGGCATCAAGAAGTCTTTGTCGATCAAACGCTCTGGAAGTGGAATGTAGCTATCTACCGCATCCATCAATTCCATTACTTTCTCAACCCACTTCTCTTCACCGTTCAATGCACCAAGTGCAGAACCAGCAATTACAGGAATGTTATCACCGTCAAAGTTGTAGAAAGAAAGCAATTCTCTGATTTCCATTTCTACTAGCTCCAACAATTCAGGATCATCCACCATATCCACTTTGTTCATGAATACTACTAGTTGAGGTACACCTACTTGGCGAGCCAAAAGGATGTGCTCTCTAGTTTGTGGCATTGGTCCGTCTGTCGCTGCTACCACAAGGATAGCACCGTCCATTTGAGCAGCACCTGTTACCATGTTTTTCACGTAATCCGCGTGACCAGGACAATCTACGTGTGCGTAGTGTCTCTTTTCAGTTTGGTATTCTACGTGAGAAGTATTGATTGTAATACCTCTTTCTTTCTCTTCTGGCGCGTTGTCAATAGAAGAGAAATCTCGTAATTCAGAAAGACCCTTCTTTGCCAATACCGTGGTGATGGCTGCAGTCAAGGTGGTCTTACCATGGTCTACGTGTCCAATGGTTCCGACGTTTACGTGCGGTTTGGAACGGTCGAAATTAGCTTTTGCCATGCTTGAAAATCCTCAGTTTAAGTTTTAAAATATGTTTAGATAATAAATTCTGTGTTGAGCCAACGACGGGAATTGAACCCGTGACCCCTTCCTTACCAAGGAAGTACTCTACCCCTGAGCTACGTCGGCTTTCACTACGCAGTGTACTCCGAAAAGTACAGAGCGGGAGACGAGGCTCGAACCCGCGACCTGCAGCTTGGAAGGCTGCCGCTCTACCAACTGAGCTACTCCCGCTTATACCCGATTGCTCGGTAACTTTTTCGAACTGCAAAACTACAAAATAAATTTGTTTTTATGCAAGTCGTGGGGGAAACAGGATTCGAACCTGTGAAGACATATGTCAACGGATTTACAGTCCGTCCCAGTTGGCCGCTTTGGTATTCCCCCAACTGCGCTAAAATTTTAGTCGATTTTCTCCTAGGAACTTTAACGGACTGCAAAATTATAGCCTTTTATCAAAGTATCAAAGTGAGTTCCTGAAAATTGGAAAAAAATTCTCCAAACACCCCTCAATCTTTTAAAAATCAAGGAATTAATTTTCCTCTTTCAGTAATTCTAGGTAATACGAATAATAGGATTGCAAGTCCTCAGACTGTTCCTTCTCCGCTATCGCCACCATTTTGTCCAACACACCCTCCTCCATCACAAAACCCAACAAAGTTTGAAATGCCCCTAATCGCAAGAAATCCTTGGTATTGTACTCCAATACAGTAAATAAATGACGAAGGGCCTTTTCCTTTTGGGTAACCTCCACTTCCAAGTAATAACTCCCGTAATACCCCATAAAGTAATACAAGCCCTCTCCACTCAACTTGGAAAAGGTCTGCTCAAACCAAGGCCCCTTGCCAAGGATCTTATTCTCCAGGTAATACTCCGCCAACCCAACTGACATCCTAAAATTGGTCTCCCGCTCAAAGGTCTCCATCCATGAAAGCTCCATCGCCGGATCTGCTACTCGCGCCAAACCCATCAATGCCGCACCCGCAACTAAATAGGAAGGGTCGCGCGCCAACCGGGTAAATGCCCCCCGGTACCCCGAAGGATTCCATTCGGCAAGCACCTCCAAAGCACCCGCTCGAACCTTATTGTTCGTGTCTTCCTCTGCTAATCGATAAATTTTTTCCTCTAATTCTGCTAGGGATTCCTTCAATTGATCACCTGCAAGCAACAACGATAGCCCGCGCTCACGAATCGCAGCAAAAGAATCTTCAAGAGTCAAAGGCAATACAACACGCAATTCTTCAGCTGCTTCACGAGAAACCAAACTATCCAATGCGGCGTAGCGCGCCACTCCTAGCTGCGATTCCTTAAACTGCTGCAGGTACTGCGCATTGCTCATTACTTGATTTCCCTTCATTAGTATTTCCTGCCCCTCATTCACATAGACCAACGAGATCGGATTACCATTTTCTAAGGCTATATCCTGTTCCGCTTGAGTTAGTTGAACTGTTTTGGTTTTCCGTACCGTTCCCTCGTACCAACTGACCGTGATGGGCAATTGGAAAACTGGGAATTCATCGAGGTCCTGCACCTGCGAAAAACGCAAAAGCAAATTCTCAGGCTTGGAATAGTCAACCTCAATCTTCAATTCCGGATGCCCCTTTGCAAAAAACCACTGATTAAAGAATCCATTCAAGTCCTGCCCACTGACCTGCTCCATGGCTAGTCGTAAGTCATGAGCCTCCACCGCTTGAAAGGCATGCTTTGTTAAATACAAGTTCAATCCCTTAAAAAATGCGGCATCCCCCAACTGACGGCGCAACATGTGCAGCACCAAGCCTCCTTTATTGTAACTGTGTGCATCAAAAAGATCCTCTGCATCGGCATAGTTAAACCGAATCAATTCTTTCGGATCAGTCTCTGCTTCGGCAAAATAACCCTCCTTCTCAACCACTAACTTTAAATCTGCCTGATCTTGGCCATAACGATGCGCATTCCATAAGTACTCACTGTAGTTGGCAAAAGCCTCGTTCAAGGTGAGATTGGACCAGGATTCGGCGGTAACCAAGTCCCCAAACCACTGGTGAAAAAGTTCGTGCGCAATGATGTAATCCCATTCGGAATCTAAGGCCTCGCGCTCATCTAATAGTAACTCCTCCATAAATATGGAAGCGGTGGTATTCTCCATCGCTCCAGACACAAAATCCCGAACTACAATCTGATCGTATTTTTGCCAAGGAAAAGGAACTCCCAAAGTTCTTTCGAAATAACCGATCATTTGAGGAGTGGAAGCAAAAACCTTTGCCGCACCTTTTTCAAATCCTTTCTTTACGTAATATCCCAAAGGTAAATCCCCATGGGAAGCAGTCACTTTTGCAAAATCTCCCACCGCAATCGCTACCAAATAGGGGGCATGGGGCAGGTCCATTTTCCAATGATCTTTTCGCAACCCATTTCCCAAGGACTCCTGCTTGAGCATGCGCCCATTGCTGATGGATACCATGCTGTCCGGCACGGTCAACCAAATGTCATGTGTGAGGCGCTCATTGGGTCGATCTATCGTTGGAAACCATTTGCTGCTGTGCTCCGTCTCCCCCTGGGTCCATAGCATGGTTGGCTTACCGGGAATGGTGTCCATGGGGTCGATAAAGTACAGCCCTTTGGTATCGGTTATTGCTGCGGACCCTTCGCCAGAGTTTCTTTCTGGAAAGGCCACATAATTGACCTCTAATTCCACGGTATCCCCAACGGAAGCTTCCTCAGGCAAGTAAATCTGGATTTCCTGATTGTCATAGCGGTAAGAAAGTGTCTCTAGCTGCCCGTTATGGATTCGGACCACTCGCCCAAACTCAAAATCTTGGGCATCCAAAACCACTATTTTTTGCGGATAGAAATAAGGCGTTAAACGAAGTTTGGCCTTGCCAATTACCTGCTGATTTTTCCAGTCAAATCGCAGGTCCAAATCCATGTGAAGCAAGTCCATGCTTCGCGTCGCAGAAGCTTGATAGGGTAATTTATCCGATGGCTCCCAAAAAATTTCTTCTTCCACCGCAAGCGTATCTACCTCTACCGACCCATCGGCCGACAGCATGGCAGTTGATTTACAGCCTCCCAAACCAATTAAAAGCACAACGAACACAAGTGTAAGGCTTGAGCTTCTTAAATTAATTTTTGGACAAACAGGTTTTTGAATCATATTTGAAGAAATTCTAAGTGGCCAAACCTTGGCTACTTCAGTTGGAAAAACAAAATAGCAAGAATGTTTTCAGTTATCCTTCAAGACAGCACCTATTCGGTAGAAAAAAATGATGGTACTACTCGCGTCAACGAGCAAACTATCACCTGGGATCTCAAATGGATAGGCGATCGCAAAATTCACCTGATCCAAGGATCTCGGTCCTTAGAAGCAGAGCTGCTAGCCGTGGATCTGGAGGCTAAAACACTTCAAATTCGATTGGGGCACAAAACAACTACGCTCCAGGTAAAGGATCGATTTGACCTACTGTTAGAAAAAATGGGAATGAATGCCGCTGGATCTGGTAGTTTAAAAGAAATCAAAGCACCCATGCCAGGCCTGATCTTGGACCTGAAGGTAGCGCCTGGAGATGTAGTCAAAAAAGGAGATGTAGTACTGATCCTAGAAGCCATGAAAATGGAAAATAGCATCAAGTCCCCAGGGGATGGAGTGGTGAAAGAGGTGAAAGTCTCACTCAAGCAATCCGTAGAAAAAAACCAGGTGCTTATCCAATTCTAATTGGGTTGCCTCTTTTTCTAAATTAACAGGAGAATCTAGCCTCATTTTTAGTAGCCATTCAAATTTCTAAAAGGAAGAAAGTATATTTGCCGGGTTGAATAAATGATTCAGCCAACAGAACTTCCGGAAAATTGATTTTTTAGTCAGTTTTCCACTTTTAGCGAGAACGAATTAATCCAAGTTATACCTACCGATACATGAAATACAAACGCATTCTGCTCAAGCTCAGTGGAGAATCTCTAATGGGCGAAAAAAAATACGGCATTGATCCAGCAATGTTGCAGCAATACGCAGAAGAAATTAAAAAAGTGAAAGATTTGGGTGTGGAAATCGCCATCGTCATTGGAGGAGGTAATATTTTTAGAGGCGTGCAAGCTGAAAAGTCTGGCATCGACCGAGTTCAAGGGGATTACATGGGCATGCTCGCCACCCTAATCAATGCGATGGCACTTCAAAGTGCTTTGGAACAGATTGGACTCTACACCCGCTTGATGTCTGGAATCAAAATTGAAAGCGTTTGTGAACCATTTATCCGTAGAAGAGCAATTCGTCACCTTGAAAAAGGTAGAATTGTGATTTTCGGTGCAGGGATCGGTAACCCTTATTTCACCACAGACTCTACCGCTGCGCTGAGAGCTATTGAAATTGAATCCGATGTGGTACTGAAAGGAACACGTGTGGATGGGGTCTATACTGCAGATCCAGAAAAGGATGCCACCGCCACAAAATATCAAAACATCACCTTCACAGAGGTTTACAAAAAAAACCTCAATGTCATGGACATGACTGCTTTTACACTTTGCCAAGAAAATAACCTCCCCATCATCGTATTTGACATGAATAAGTCTGAGAACCTTACCAAACTAGTTCAGGGGGAACAAATAGGAACGCTGATTACTGTATAAACCGAACCAGACTCATGGAAGAAATCGAATTGTATTTAGACGAAGCCAAGGAATTGATGCAAAAAGCTATTGACCATACGGCTTCAGAATTAGTAAAAATCAGGGCAGGCAAGGCCATGCCAAACTTATTGGATGGAGTTTTTGTGATGTATTATGGGTCTCCGACACCCTTATCTCAGGTATCTTCTGTGACGACACCTGATGCACGGACCCTCGCCATCAAACCTTTTGAGCGAAATCTCATCTCCGAAATTGAAAAGGCCATCGTCAATGCTAGCTTGGGTCTGGCCCCTCAAAACAACGGAGAAATCAT
>Ga0114975_10003304_pt1 | contig 10756 bp, 21 predicted proteins | sample S_130626_EF_Meta_FD_87031 | JGI IMG/M metagenome (GOLD analysis project Ga0114975, IMG submission 87031) | Freshwater microbial communities from Lake Simoncouche, Canada to study carbon cycling - S_130626_EF_MetaG | ecosystem: Environmental > Aquatic > Freshwater > Lake | place: Lake...
CAATGTGCCGGGTTCGATCGGTCAAGCGCAGGATCCGGGCCGCGTGTTTCCCGGCAAGAAAATGCCGGGTCACTATGGCGCGGTCACGCGGTCGGTTCAAAACCTTGTCATTGCTCGAATCGACACGGAGCGGGGGCTGTTGCTCGTGCGCGGTGCCGTTCCGGGGCATGACGAAGGCCATGTTGTGATTACCGCGGCTGTCAAAGCCCCGGCCAAGGCCTAAGCGGGGATCACCATGGAACTCAAACTCCTCGATGATCACGGGCAGTCGTCGGCTACGGTGGGCGCCTCCGATACGGTTTTTGCTCGCGAGTTCAACGAACCGCTCGTGCATCAGATCGTCATCGCTTATCAGGCCAACGCTCGCAGCGGTAATCGCAAGCAGAAGGACCGTGAAGAAGTCCGCCATTCGACCAAGAAGCCCTTTCGCCAGAAAGGAACCGGTCGAGCACGGGCGGGTATGACGTCATCGCCCTTGTGGCGCGGCGGCGGCAAGATCTTCCCGAATTCGCCGGACGAAAACTTCTCGCAGAAAGTCAATCGCAAGATGTACCGGGTCGGCGTCTGTTCGATCCTGTCGCAGTTGGCCCGTGAAGATCGCCTCGCGGTGATCGACGGGTTCGTACTGGATGCGCCCAAGACCAAGCTCCTGGCGCAAAAAGTCAAAGGGATGGGACTGGAGTCGGTGTTGGTGATCGTCGATTCGGTCGATGAGAACCTGTATCTGGCCTCGCGAAACCTGCCCAATATTGCCGTGGTTGAACCGCGGCATGCCAATCCGATGTCACTGGTGCATTTCGACAAGGTGCTCGTCACCCGGGCTGCCCTGGCTCAGTTTGAGGAGATGCTGGGATGAGCGCCGCACAACAAGGAGCGGCCGGGCACAGTGCTGCGCAGCATCGCGAAGAGCGACTGTTGCGCGTGCTCCTCGGTCCGATCGTTTCCGAAAAGAGCACCATGCTCGCCGAGAAAGTCGGCCAGATCGCATTCCATGTGGTCCCGGATGCAACGCGTGCCGAAGTCAAGGCCGCCGTTGAAATGCTGTTCAAGGTTGAGGTCAACGCCGTCAACATGCTCAACATCAAGGGCCGCGCCAAGCGCTTCGGGCGCTTTCACGGACGTCGCGACGATGTGCGTAAAGCGTACGTCCGTTTGGCGCCGGGCCAGGAAATTGACTTCACGGAGGTGAAGTAACATGCCCGTCGTTAAAGTCAAACCGACCTCGGCCGGACGCCGGGCGGTGGTCAAGGTGGTTTCGCCGCACCTGCACAAAGGTGCACCCTTTGCGGCTCTGGTCGAAAGCCAGCATCGCACCGCGGGACGAAACAACAATGGCCACATCACCACGCGCCATCGCGGCGGTGGTCACAAGCAGCACTATCGCCTGGTGGATTTCCGTCGCAACGACAAGGATGGGATTCCTGCCAAGGTTGAACGGCTTGAATACGATCCGAACCGTACTGCCCATCTGGCACTGCTGTGCTATGCCGATGGTGAGCGTCGCTACATTCTGGCGCCCCGGGGTGTCGCGGTCGGTACGACCCTGATTTCGGGTGCGGCTGCGCCGATCAAGGCAGGGAACACGCTGCCGATCCGTAATATTCCGGTCGGTTCGACCATCCACGCGGTCGAGATGCTCCCCGGCAAGGGCGCCCAGCTGGCGCGTTCGGCTGGGACCTCGGTGCAACTGCTGGCCCGCGAAGGTCTCTACGCCCAACTGCGGTTGCGTTCGGGTGAGATTCGGCGGGTCCATGTCGATTGCCGGGCGACGCTCGGTGAGGTCGGCAACGAGGAACACAACCTGCGTCAGATCGGTAAGGCCGGTGCTGTGCGCTGGCGTGGTATCCGTCCGACCGTTCGGGGTGTCGCAATGAACCCGATCGACCACCCGCATGGTGGTGGTGAGGGCAAGACCGGCGAAGGCCGGGTGCCTGTCAGTCCGTGGGGCCAGCCGACCAAGGGCTATCGCACGCGTCGCAACAAGCGCACGACCTCGATGATCGTGTCGCGTCGCAAGAAATAACGGGAGCCGAAAACTATGGCACGTTCCGTCAAAAAAGGGCCGTTTGTCGACGACCATCTGCTCAAGAAGGTCGATGTGGCCCTGGCCACGAAGGACAAGCGCCCCATCAAGACCTGGTCACGCCGGTCGACCATCCTGCCCGACTTCATCGGTCTGACCATTGCCGTGCACAACGGCAAGCAGCATGTCCCGGTGTTCGTCAACGAAAACATGGTTGGACACAAGCTCGGCGAGTTCGCCCTGACGCGCACCTACAAGGGGCACGTTGCGGACAAGAAGGCCAAGCGCTAACCAGCGCATCAGAAACGTATCGGCATTGCCAGGGCATTGCCCAGGAGCGCCAAGGAAATCATCATGGAAACCCGAGCGATACTCAAAGACGCGCATCTCTCTGCCCAGAAGGGCCGGTTGGTCGCTGATCTGGTCCGCGGCAAGTCGGTCGAGCAGGCACTGAACGTGTTGACGTTTTCGCCCAAAAAGGCCGCGTTTATCATCAAGAAGTTGCTCGAATCGGCGATTGCCAATGCCGAGCACAACGACGGTGCCGACGTGGATGAATTGAAGGTACGTACGATTTATGTCGAAAAGGCGACTTCGATGAAGCGATTCATGGCGCGTGCCAAGGGTCGTGGGGCGAAGATCGAGAAGCAGACCTGCCACATTTATGTGACGGTCGGCGATTGACGCCGGAACGGCGTCGGCCTTGCTCCGTGCTTCGTATCACTAATTCGCGGCTTCGTTTACGACAGCCAACTCAACACTAGAGTCAATACCAGGGTCATCCATGGGACAAAAGATTCATCCAACCGGATTCCGGCTTGCGGTCACCCGCAACTGGTCTTCGCGCTGGTATGCCGGCCGAGGCACCTACGCTGCCACGCTGCATGACGATATTCGTGTGCGCGAATTTCTGCGCAAGAAACTCAAGAATGCGTCCGTTGGGCGGGTCGTCATCGAGCGACCGGCCAAGAACGCACGCATCACGATTTTCTCGGCTCGACCGGGCGTGGTGATTGGCAAGAAGGGCGAGGACATCGAGAACCTCAAGGCCGAGCTGCAGAAGATGATGAAAGTGCCGGTGCACGTCAACATCGAAGAGATCCGCAAGCCCGAGACCGACGCCCAGCTGATTGCGGATTCGATTACCCAGCAGCTCGAGCGTCGGATCATGTTCCGCCGCGCGATGAAGCGCGCCATGCAGAATGCGATGCGCTTGGGCGCTTTGGGGATCAAGCTGATGAGCTCCGGACGTCTGAACGGGGCGGAGATTGCACGGACCGAGTGGTACCGCGAAGGCCGCGTGCCTTTGCACACCTTGCGTGCTGACATTGAGTACGGTTTTTCCGAGGCGAACACCACCTACGGGATCATCGGGGTGAAGTGCTGGGTCTACAAGGGCGATACCCTGGGCCGCAACGAGCTCGCAGCGGCGGAGAAAGAGGCTGCACCGACCGAGCGTGACGATCGTCGCGGTCGTCGGGGTGCGCCGGGCGGTCGTGGACCGGGTCGTGGCGAAGGTCGCGGTCCACGGGCTGATGCCGCAGCACCAGGTGCCGGAGCTCCAGCAGGAGCACCGGGAGGTTCTGAGGGTCGGCCTGCCGACCGTCAGCGCGTGCGTCGGGCAGCGCCTGCTGCCGATGCCGTCAAGAGCGAATGAGGACTAGGTCATGCTGCAACCGGCAAGACGGAAATACCGTAAAGAACAAAAGGGTCGCAACACCGGTCTCGCGACTCGCGGTGCTGCGGTGTCCTTCGGGGACTTTGGCCTCAAGGCTATCGGTCGGGGTCGGCTCACGGCTCGTCAGATCGAATCCGCGCGGCGGGCGATGACTCGCCACATCAAGCGCGGTGGACGCATCTGGATCCGCATCTTCCCCGACAAGCCGATTTCGCGTAAGCCAGCCGAGGTCCGCATGGGCAACGGCAAGGGCAACCCGGAGTACTACGTCGCCGAAATTCAGCCGGGCAAAGTCCTGTACGAAATGGACGGAGTGGCCGAGGATCTGGCGCGCGAAGCCTTCCGACTCGCCGCGGCCAAGTTGCCGATCGCAACGGTCTTTGTCAGCCGGATGGTTGGCCAATAGGCCAGCGCACCTCTCTAGTTCCAGATCAGGATCGACCTTGATGAAAGCCACCGAACTGCGGGCCAAAGACGCCGAAGGCCTCAATAAAGAACTCAAAGAGTTGTTGCGGGCGCATTTCTCGCTGCGCATGCAGCATGCCACCCAGCAACTCACCAACAACAGTCAAATCCGCAAGGTGCGTCGCGACATCGCCCGCGTTCGCACCGTGCTCCACGAAAAGGCGACAGCGGTATGAACGAAACCGTGCACGAGACAGCCACGACCAAAGCCACCAAGCGTTCGCTGGTTGGGCGCGTCGTGAGCGCCAAGATGAAGCAGACCGTGACCGTACTGGTCGAGCGCCAGGTTCAACATCCGCTGTATGGGAAATACCTGACGCGGTCGAACAAGTACCACGCCCACGACGAAAGCGATGCGATCAACGAAGGCGATATGGTGGAGATCATCGAGGTCCGTCCTATTTCGCGCACCAAAACTTGGCGCGTGGTGCGGGTCGTCGAGGCCGCACAAGCGATCTGATGTCGCTGGCCGCTCGGGCGGCCACCACTCTAGGGTGGCAGCAGCGCAACAAGGGTTGTGTTGCTTGACAAAGCAGATTTTGTTTCCTAAACTAGAGGGCTTCGTTTTCGATTTGTCACCCGGACCTGGTCCCGGTACCCAAATCGAAGAAGATACCCCCGCTCTACGGGACCAAGACTGACCGATTTCCTCGGGTGCGCCGCACCGGAGCCTTCGGATCAAGTTGGGAGAAATTTCATGATTCAAATGCAGTCGACGCTTGACGTCGCCGATAACACCGGCGCTCGGTCCGTCATGTGTATCAAAGTCCTGGGTGGTTCCAAACGCCGCTACGCGGGCATTGGTGATGTCATCAAGGTCAGCGTCAAGGACGCGCAGCCCCGTGGCCGCGTCAAGAAGGGCGAAATCTACAACGCGGTCGTCGTTCGGACGGCCAAGGGCGTCCGCCGGGCGGATGGATCGCTTGTGAAGTTCGATGGCAACGCCGCCGTTCTTCTGAACGCCAAGCTCGAGCCGATCGGCACGCGCATCTTCGGACCGGTCACGCGTGAGTTGCGCACGGAGCGGTTCATGAAGATCGTGTCGCTCGCGCCCGAAGTGCTTTAAGCCCAACAGAGCCGGACCGGGAGCGGACGCATGGACAAGATCAAGAAAGGCGACGAGGTCGTCATCATCGCTGGCCGCGACAAAGGCAAGCGGGGCACGGTCAACAGCCGGGTCAATGAGACCCATTTGATGGTCGAGGGCGTGAACCTCGTCAAGAAACATCAGAAACCAAACCCCATGAAAGGGGTGACGGGTGGCGTGATCGAGAAGTCGATGCCAATCGATCAATCAAACCTGATGTTGCTCAATCCGGCAACGGGTAAGGGCGATCGCGTGGGTTTTCGCGTGCTCGAGGACGGCACCAAGGTGCGTGTCTTCAAGTCGAACGGCGAGCAGGTTCGGGCCTGACGCGCGTCTGCGCATCGGCACCGTTATCCGTATCAGCACCAGCTAGGACAGGCAGGACTGCAACATGGCGCGTTTTCAACAACAGTACCGAGATCGAGTGGTACCCGAATTGATGGAAAAATTCGGCTTCACCTCGGTCATGCAGGTACCACGTTTCACCAAAGTGACCCTGAATATGGGCGTTGGTGAGGCGATCTCCGACAAGAAGCTCATCGAGGCTGCGGTGGCCGATCTGACCCGGATCGCCGGGCAGAAGCCGGTCCAGACCAAGGCGCGCAAGGCAATTGCTGCCTTCAAGATCCGCGAAGGCTACCCGATCGGCTGTATGGTCACCTTGCGCGGCGAGCGCATGTGGGAGTTTCTTGACCGTCTGGTCACGATCGCCCTCCCCCGCGTTCGGGACTTCCGCGGCATCTCCGGTAAGTCCTTCGACGGTCGTGGCAATTACAACCTCGGCGTCAAGGAACAGATCATTTTCCCCGAGATCGAGTACGACAAGGTCGATCGAGTCCGAGGCATGGACATCAGCATCACGACAACCGCTCGCAATGACGAGGAAGCCAAGGCGCTGCTCGCGTCCTTTCGCTTTCCGTTCCGCAACTGATTCTGCAGGCGAACCTACTATGGCAAAGACATCGCTGATCGAGCGCGAAAAGAAGCGCGAAGCACTGGTGAAGAAATTCGAAGTCAAGCGTGCTGCGCTAAAGGCTACGATTGACAATCAGAAGCTGTCCGACGAGGTGCGTATGGATGCGCGTCTGGCGCTGCAGAAGCTGCCGCGCAATGCGAGCCCGACTCGGCTGCGCAATCGCTGCGCATTGACGGGCCGGCCTCGCGGCACGTTTCGAAAGTTCGGTCTGGCGCGCAACAAGCTGCGCGAGATCGCGATGCGTGGAGAGATCCCCGGCATCGTTAAGGCCAGCTGGTAATCCAGTCAGGCCACGGCAAGTACTAGGTCGGAGACCAACTTATGAGCATGAGCGACCCGATCGCCGATATGTTCACGCGCATCCGCAATGGGCAGCGCGTTGAAATGCAGTCGGTGGCAATGCCTTCTTCCAAATTGAAAGTTGCAATCGCGCAGCTTCTCAAGGATGAGGGCTACATTGAAGATTTTTCGGTCCGTCATGATGGGCCGAAGTCGCAGCTGGAAGTTCAGCTGAAATACTACGCGGGACACCCGGTGATCGAGCGCATCGAGCGCGTCAGTCGTCCGGGCCTGCGGGTTTACAAAGGGCGCGAGAGCTTGCCCCAGGTCATGAATGGCCTGGGTGTCGCGATCGTTTCCACGCCGCGCGGACTGATGACCGACCGCCATGCCCGCAAAGCGGGGATGGGTGGTGAAGTCATCGGTATCGTGGCCTGACGCGCAAGGAGGCCAAGATGTCCCGAGTCGCAAAAATGCCGGTGGATCTGCCCGCCGGCGTCAAGGCCGAAATCGGTCTTGAGCAGATCGTTGTTCAAGGTCCATTGGGGTCGCTCCATCAGCGCACCGATGCCGGTGTCGAAGTTCGCCATGAAGGTGGCGCGCTCCAAGTGGTTGCCTTGGGCGAGAGCCGGTCTGCTCGTGCCATGAGTGGGACGATGCGAGCGCTGCTGGCCAATATGGTCCATGGGGTGAGCAAGGGCTGGGAAAAGAAGCTGACGCTCGTCGGCGTGGGTTACCGGGCTCAGGCCCAGGGCACATCGCTGAACCTCTCGCTCGGATTCTCGCACCCGATTGTTCACAGCATGCCCGAGGGCATTACGGTGACGACGCCCACGCAAACCGAGATTTTGATCAAGGGGACCGACCGCCAGCGTGTCGGCCAGGTGGCAGCTGAGATCCGCGCTTATCGTTCACCCGAGCCCTACAAGGGCAAGGGCGTGCGCTATGCGAATGAGGTTGTCGTGATCAAAGAAACCAAGAAGAAATAACCGGCGGGTCTGACCATGTTTGACAAAAATGAGCAGCGGCTGCGCCGCTCCCGCCAGACCCGATTGAAAATTCGGGAACTGTGCGTTGGACGGCTTGCAGTGCATCGTACAAACCAACACATCTACGCGTCGGTGTTCGACGAGGCGGGTGTGCGGGTTCTGGTGACGGCTTCGACCGCTGAGAAAGAGGTTCGTGAGCAGTTGGCCGGTAAAAACGGCAGCAATATCGAGGCCGCCAAGTTGATCGGTGAGCGGGTTGCCCGCAAGGCGCTGGCCGCTGGCATCGCTGAGGTGGCGTTCGATCGCGGCGGGTTCCGCTACCACGGTCGCGTCAAGGCGCTTGCCGAGGCTGCCCGTGAAGCTGGCCTCAAGTTCTGATTCGAATCAGAATTTTCTGATTCGCTGAATCAAACAAGGAATAGACGATGGCGAAAATTACGCCCCGTATGCAGAATGAAGAGCGCGATGACGGGTTGCGCGAGAAAATGATTGCGGTCAACCGCGTGACCAAGGTCGTCAAAGGTGGTCGGATCCTGGGATTCGCCGCGCTGACCGTGGTCGGTGACGGTGACGGACGCGTTGGCATGGGCAAGGGTAAGTCCCGCGAGGTTCCGGTCGCCGTGCAAAAAGCGATGGACGAAGCGCGACGCAAGATGGTGAAGGTACCGCTTCGCAGCGGAACAATTCACCATGCAGTGACGGGCCGTCATGGCGCATCGCGGGTCTATCTGGCCCCCGCGGCCCAGGGTACTGGCGTGATCGCCGGTGGTCCGATGCGCGCTGTGTTCGATGTCCTCGGGGTGCAGAACGTGGTGGCGAAATGCCATGGCTCGACCAACCCTTACAACCTCGTGCGTGCCACCCTCGACGCGCTGACCCGGATGACGACGCCATCCGAGATCGCAGCCAAACGGGGTAAATCGATCGAGGAAATCCTCGGCTGAACGGCGGGGCGGAGAACATACGATGGACAAGAAGACACTTCGCGTGACGCTCGTCAAGAGCCCCGCTGGTACCCGGGGCACGCACAAGGCGACGGTGCTCGGCCTCGGGCTGAAGAAGATTAACCAGACCCGCGAACTCGAGGACACGCCAGCGGTGCGTGGCATGGTTCGCAAGGTGGCCTACCTGGTCAAGGTGGACTGACATGATGAAACTCAATTCTCTCTCGCCCGCCGAGGGATCCAAACACCCGAAGCGCCGCGTTGGTCGCGGTATTGGTTCGGGCCTTGGCAAGACGGCGGGTCGTGGTCACAAGGGGCAGAAGTCGCGAGCGGGCGGCTTTCACAAGGTCGGTTTCGAAGGGGGTCAAATGCCCCTGCAGCGCCGCCTGCCCAAGCGCGGTTTCAAGTCCTTGTCGGCTTGGCTCACGGTGGAGATTCGTCTCTCGGATCTCGAGCGTCTAGAGGCCGTCGAAATCGATCTCCTCACGCTCAAGGCGTCGGGCCTGGTCCATGGATTGGCGCGGGCTGCTAAAGTCATTCTGTCGGGCTCGCTCAGTCGCCAAGTGACGCTGCGCGGCATCGGCGCGACCAAAGGGGCTCGAGCCGCCATTGAGGCAGCAGGTGGGTCCCTGGTCGATGCACCGGTCGAGTCAGATTCGGCTGCTCCCAGCGCCGTCTGAACTCAGATCTGTTGTGTTCACCCGCGTGCAACCCCTTAACGAGACCAGCAGGTTTTGGTGACTCCAATCCCATCCTCTGCTGGCCCGGCCAAGGCAGGAAAGTTCGGCGATCTGAAGAGGCGCCTGATTTTTCTGCTACTGGCGCTCGTGGTGTATCGCGTGGGGGCCCATATTCCGGTGCCCGGAATCGATCCCGACCAGCTGGCTCAACTCTTCAAAGAGCAGTCGGGCGGCATCCTCGGCATGTTCAACATGTTTTCGGGTGGGGCGCTCTCGCGGTTTACCGTTTTTGCGCTCGGGATCATGCCCTACATCTCGGCCTCGATCATTATGCAACTGCTGACGGTGATTGTTCCGCAGTTCGAGGCGATGAAGAAGGAAGGCGAGGCTGGACGCCGACAGATCACCAAATACACCCGCTGGTTCACGGTCGGACTGGCGAGTTTCCAGGCCTTTGGCATTGCCGTAGCACTCGAGTCGCAGCCTGGGCTGGTCATCGACCCCGGACTGGCGTTTCGGTTCACTACGGCGGTGACGCTGGTCACTGGGACCATGTTTCTGATGTGGTTGGGCGAGCAGATCACCGAACGCGGACTGGGCAATGGGATTTCGATCCTGATTTTTGCAGGGATCGCAGCCGGCCTACCCAATGCGGTCGCCAGCATGGGCGAGCTCGTCAGGACGGGTGCACTGCACGCGGCGGCGGCGCTCTTTATTGTGTTGCTGGCCGCAGCCGTGACGGCAGCGGTCGTGTTTGTCGAGCGTGGCCAGCGCAAGATCACCGTCAACTATGCCAAGCGCCAGGTCGGCAATCGGATCTACGGCGGACAGAGTTCGCATCTGCCGCTCAAGCTGAATATGGCTGGTGTTATTCCGCCGATCTTTGCGTCGTCGATCATTCTGTTTCCTGCCACGCTCACGCAGTGGTTCTCGGCCGGAGAGAACATGCGCTGGCTCAAGGATATCGCCGGGATGCTGTCGCCGGGGCAACCGGTTTACATCTTGCTGTACGCCGCAGCGATTGTATTTTTCTGCTTCTTCTACACGGCTCTTGTCTTCAACAGCCGCGAAACTGCGGACAATCTCAAAAAGAGTGGGGCTTTCGTTCCCGGGATCCGGCCTGGCGAGCAGACGGCGCGCTACGTCGACAAGATTCTGATGCGTCTCACCCTGGCGGGTGCGGTCTACATCACCTTGGTCTGCCTATTGCCCGAGTTCCTGGTGTTGAAATGGAATGTGCCGTTTTACTTCGGTGGAACGTCGCTGCTGATTATTGTCGTGGTGACCATGGATTTTATGAGCCAGGTGCAGGCTTATGTGATGTCGAATCAGTACGAAGGTCTACTCAAAAAAACCAGTTTCAAGGGAGGGCGACGCTGATCGCTTCCGGCGATTGGGTTAGCCAGAGGATGGTGAATGTCCAAGGATGATGTGATTCAGATGCAAGGGGAGGTCCTCGAAAACCTGCCCAATGCAACGTTTCGGGTCAAGCTCGAGAACGGCCATGTCGTGCTCGGTCATATTTCCGGAAAGATGCGTATGCACTACATCCGAATTTTGCCGGGTGACAAGGTGACGGTCGAGCTCACGCCGTATGACTTGTCGCGTGCCCGTATTGTTTTTCGCTCGAAATGA
>Ga0114975_10003306_pt1 | contig 10751 bp, 5 predicted proteins | sample S_130626_EF_Meta_FD_87031 | JGI IMG/M metagenome (GOLD analysis project Ga0114975, IMG submission 87031) | Freshwater microbial communities from Lake Simoncouche, Canada to study carbon cycling - S_130626_EF_MetaG | ecosystem: Environmental > Aquatic > Freshwater > Lake | place: Lake...
CCGCGATGTCTTAGAGCGAATCGGCGCCACGGTGGTGGCCGTTGATGACGCCGTTCTCGATGACCCCACCGTTCTACAAACTGCCAACGGTGGCTTGGAAGCCCTCCAGAACTGCGACCTTGTTATCAAGAGCCCCGGCATCCCCCGTCGTCGCGACGATGTTCTCGCCCTCGAAGCATCAGGTGTCCCCGTTACCTCGGCGACCGGTATCTGGCTCGCGGGCACTGATCGCAATCTCGTCATCGGCGTTACCGGTACGAAGGGCAAGTCGACGACGACCTCACTGATTACCTTCATGCTCCGCGCTTGTGGGGTCGAGGCCCGTAGCGCCGGCAACATTGGCCTCCCGCCTTTTCTCTCACCCGATGCCGCCGACTCGTGGACCGTCTTGGAAGTATCGAGTTTTCAGGCCGTGGACATCACCGACGCCCCAGGAATCGTGGTGCTCACCACATTGGGTGAAGACCACATTGACTGGCACGGCTCACTCGAGCAGTATCGCCACGACAAGTTGCAACTGACGCGGGCCGAAGGCCATCACCTCACCGTGGTGCCCGATGATCCCGAACTACTCCTCCATCGATCCGAGATCGGCGGAGAGCTCGTTACTGTTGCTGAAACCGACCTCGAACTCGCGACGACGCTAGGACTCGTTGGCGCACACAATGCGAAGAATGTGGCGCTCGCCCTGCGCGCCACGGCCAGCGCACTGCACCGTCCGGTTGAAGAGGTGCGGACCGCCACTCTGCGAGAGGCCTCAAGTTTCCAACCATTGCCCGGACGGCTCACCTTGGTTCACCGCACGTACCGCAACGGCATCACGACCGACTTTCTTGATGACGGCTTGGCCACCAACCCCCTCCCAGTCATCGCCGCCGTCCGAAGCTTCCCCGGTTGCCACGTGGCCCTCATCGTTGGCGGCTTTGACCGCGGTGTCGACTACCAGCCTCTGGCCGACGGGCTCGCCGACGCTGATGCCACGCTCACCGTCGTTGCCATGGGTGAGGCCGGTCTTCGAATCTGCGACGAGCTCAACCGTCGCGCTCCCAACCTCACCACCATGACCGCTGCCGACATGGCCACGGCCGTCACCTATGCGACTCAGGCACTCCAGGTGACCGGCGGGGTGGTCCTGTTCTCACCGGGCGCACCCAGTTTTGATCACTACCAAAACTGGCGCGAGCGCAGCGACGACTTCACGGCAAACGCCAGCCGCTTCTAACTACACCTCGTCGAGGAATACGACACCCGTCTCGCGAATTGTCTCCACCGAGATGGACCGCTTGGTCATTTCATCTCGTAAGAGTTGAAGGTAGACGCCCCGCGCCGTTCCCACGCCGCGATTGGTTCGTTCCCGCAGTTCAATCCCAATGAGTTGCGCTGAATTCATGGCCGCGAAGGCCGCGGTCGTTTCGGCGGTGAAAGTCTCAATGTCTAATTGTTCTGAACCCATAGCCACAGTGTGCGGGAGCGCTATGACGAAATATCGAAAGGGATCGAAGTCCGGCCCTTAATTTCTTGAGGAATATCCGCTCGTTATTGGAGCCTGAGAGGGGATTCGAACCCCTGACCTACGCATTACGAATGCGTTGCTCTACCAACTGAGCTACCCAGGCAGGACTTCTACTTTACCCCACCCGGTCTCGGACTCCTAGAGGCGGGATAACTGGGTGAAGAGGTTGGTGAGCAGCAGTGATTCGTTGGCGTTAAGCGAAAGTGCATCGGACGACGAAGCGATGGCCTCAATGCAGGCAATGGCACTGCGGGCATCGGTGCGGCCCCGGGCGTCGCCATCGGCTACGCCCTCGAGAGAGGAAATCATGCGCTCGCGATACGTACGGGTCAGAGCGGCCAGTCCGAAACGGAGTTCGTCAGTTCGAAAACGACGCTGCTCGCGCTGGTGTCGAAGTTCAACTTCCTTGACCCCCCCAACCCGTCGGCGTCCTGGTCCTTCGGCTTCACTCTTGAACTGATCGAGCTCCTCGGCGTGACGAGCCTTGAGAGGCTCGACGGCCCCCTCCAGTGCGGCCAGCGTGGCGGTGGCCAGTGAGGCCGGAGAATTGGTCGTCAGCATTTCGGGGAGGCGACGCCAGACGGCGAGACGATCGGCGAGCTGGGGATCGTTCGCGAGCAGGCGAGCTCGGTCGAGATTCCCGGCCGAGGCCTCCGCGCTCGTGCGGGCTTGGACTGCTGGAACGCCTTCGCGCTCAAGCACTAAGAGGATGTCCTCAGTGGAGAGTGAGTGAAAATTCACCTCGACACACCGAGACTCGATGGTGACGAGGTGTTCGGGCAGTTCGTCGGCCAACAAAATGAAGATTGTGCGCCGCGGTGGCTCCTCCAGCGTCTTGAGCAGAGCCGGGGCCGCGTTGGTCGAGAGTTCGATGGAGGGCAGAATCAGTATCTGGTGGCCCTGATGCAGCGGTCGACGGCGGGCGACTCGCTCGGCCTCTCTAATCTCATCGACACTCCACTGCACGCCGGCCCGCGCCACAATCGACACATCGGGGTGCGATCCCCGCAGCACGCGGGTGCACTCGTCACACGTGCCACAGCCGTTATCGGGACATTCCAGTGCCGCGGCGAAGGCCACGGCCGCTTCGAGCTTGCCGGCGCCGGGTGGTCCGGTGAAGAGATAGGCGTGAGAGGGCTGTTCGGCGTAACGGCGCAGGGCATTGACGACACCGACCTGCCCCACAAGGGAGGAGAAGACGTCGCTCACGCAAACCAACCAATGGCCGCCAGGGCCGTGTCAACACGTTCGGTCACGGTGTCCTCGGTGTGGTTGCCATTGATCACGATCCAGTTCGGTTCTTGTTCGGCCAGCGTGAGGAAGCCTTGACGAACCCGCTCGTGAAAGTCGACGGTGGCCGACTCGAAGCGATCCTGCAGCGAGGGAGCGCGCCGGGCGTGAGCGACCGCTACCGGGATATCAATGACGATGGTGAGGTCGGGGCGACAAGTGCCAATGGCCACGTCGGTCGCTGCGCGTAACGAGGCGAGATCCAGCTCTCGGCCGTATCCCTGATAGGCCAAGGTCGAGCCGAAGAAGCGATCGGAGACCACCGACTGACCCGCGGCCAACGTGGGAGCGATGACGGTGTTGACGTGATGAGAGCGGTCGGCCAACATCAAGAGGGCTTCGGTCTGCGGACTCATCGGTTCGCTGGCGTCCAAAAGACGCTGGCGCAACATGACCCCGAGCGGTGTGTCGCCCGGTTCGAATGTAAAGCGGGCGTCAACGGCCTTCGCTACACGCTTGGCGTGCGTCGACTTGCCACAGCCGTCAATGCCCTCAAAGGCAATAAAGAGGGGTCGGGTCGGGCTCACTCGCCGGAGAGGCGACTAATGAGATCGGCGTTAGTCGCCGACTGATCGGCACCCTGGCCCTTCGCCCCGCGACCCGTACCACCCGTCGCCTTCTTCGTGGCCTTCTTGGCGGCCGTAGCTTTCTTGACTCCCGCCTTCTTCGCCGGGGCCTTCTTGGCGGCCGCCTTCTTCGCCGGTGCTTTCTTCACGGCCTTCTTGGCCGCCTTCTTCGCCGGGGCCCGTCGAGCGGTGGGGTCGGCATTACGACGCTCAGCCAACAGTTCACAGGCCCGATCAATAGTCACCGTTTCGGGCGTGTCGCCAATGCGCAAGGTGGCATTCACTTCACCGTCGGTGACGTAGGGACCAAACTTGCCCGTCTTCACGACGACCTCTTTGCCCGTGATGGGGTCCGGACCCAGTTCGCGGAGCGGACCGGCAGCGGCACGACGGCCGCGCAACTTCGGCTGAGCCAGCAGGGCTAGTGCCTTCTCGAGATCGACGGAGAAGATTTCGTCTTCACTCTCCAACGATCGAGAGTCCTTGCCCCACATGACGTAGGGACCGTAGCGACCGTTGGTGGCGACAATCATCTCTTGATTCTCTGGGTGCGCCCCAATCTCACGCGGCAGAGAGAGCAATTTCTGGGCGTCGTCGAACGTAATGGTCTCGATCGACATAGTGGAAAAGAGTGAAGCCGTCTTGGGCTTGGTGCCGTCAACGAGTTCACCGAGTTGCACGTAGGGGCCGTAACGACCGGCCTTTAAATAGACGGGCAATCCGGTGGCCGGGTCGGTACCCAGTTCGCGATCACCACTCGGAGCGTCGAGTAGCTCGAGGGCTCGCGTTACGGTCAGTGAGTCGGGCTCGGTGGCTTCGGGAATCGAGACCCGTCGCTCGCCGTGCACCAGGTAGGGGCCGTATCGACCGGAGCGGACCGAGACGGCCTCGCCGTCGGGCCCCGTACCGAGGGGTAGCGAGTTAATGGCCGCGTAGTCAAAGTCCAGCTGCTCGGTGACCATCGCGTGCAGGCCACGCTTGGCGAACTCGGTCGGGGCCGCGGCGTCACCGAAGTAGAAGGACTTGAGCCACGGTTCGAGTTCACGATCCCCCGAGGCGATGGCGTCGAGCGAGTCTTCCATGGCGGCCGTGAACTGGTAGTCCACGAGGTCGGCAAAGTAGGTGGAGAGCAGATTGACTACGGCGAAGGCCTTGAAGGCCGGCACCAGGGCCTTACCCTTCTTCCAGACGTACCCTCGGCGGTCGATGGTCTTCATCACCGACGCGTACGTCGACGGGCGACCAATACCGAGGTCTTCGAGCTTCTTGATCAGCGTGGCTTCGCTGAAGCGATCTGGTGGCTTGGTGTCGTGCCCCTTGGCGTCCGCTAGAGCCACAGTGGCCGTGGAGCCTTCGGTGAGAGGTGGCAAGAGCCGTTCCTGATCGGCCAACTCACTCTCGGGGTCGTCACTACCTTCGACGTAGGCCCGACGGAAACCGGCGAACTCGATGCGCAGACCATTCGCACTCAGACCTACTTCCGTGGCTCCGGGTCGATTCGGCAGATCGTTCAGCGTGGCGAGCAGCCGGACGCGGTCGCTCGTCAACTTGGCGTCGACCATCTGCGACGCAATGGTGCGCTTCCAAATCAAGTCGTAGACGGCGTACTCGTCACCGGAGAGCTGCGACGTCGCCTCTTCGAGGGATCGAAAGGTCTCACCGGCCGGACGAATGGCCTCGTGGGCCTCTTGGGCGTTCTTGACCTTGCGGTCATACGTGCGGGGCACATCGGCCACATAGTCGTCGCCAAACATCTCACGGGCGTGAGTGCGGGCGGCGTTGAGCGCTTCCTTCGACAAGGTGGTCGAGTCGGTACGCATGTAGGTAATCCAACCCTGCTCGTAGAGGCGCTGGGCGGCCCGCATCGTGCGCTCGGGGTCCATACGGAGTTTGCGTGAGGCTTCAATCTGCAGCGACGACGTCATGAATGGCGCTTGGGGCCGCTGCGTTCGCGGGGACGACGTGATCGAGACCACGTTGACGGTGGCGCCCGTTAACTGCGTGGCGAGTGCGGTGGCGTCGGTCTCACCCAGAACAACCACGTTGGCCGAGGCGTCCAACTGACCGGCGGCGTCAAAGTTCTTTCCGGTAGCCAACGAGCTCCCGGCGATCGTGTCGACGGTGGCTTCGAAGCGGTCGTTGCTGACCGACGTCATGGTTGTAACTACGTCGAACCACGCGGCCGAGGTGAACTTCATTCGCTCGAGTTCGCGCTCACAGACGAGGCGCACGGCGACAGACTGCACGCGGCCGGCCGAACGGGCCTTGTCCACTGCGCGCCACAGCACTGGGGAGACTTCGTACCCAACGAGGCGGTCGAGGAATCGTCGCCCTTCCTGGGCGTCGACCAAGTGGGTGTCAAGGTCGCGGGTTTCGCTGACCGCCTTTTCAATGGCCGCCGGGGTGATTTCGTGGAAGACCATGCGCTTAACTGGCACCTTGGGATTGAGGACCTCAATCAGGTGCCACGCGATGGCCTCGCCTTCGCGGTCTTCGTCGGTCGCGAGGTAGAGCTCTTCAACTTCCTTGAGGGCTGCCTTCAGTTCCGACACGATTTTCTTCCGGCCCGAGGAAACGACGTAGACCGGCTTGAAGTGATCGTTGACATTGATGCCGAGTCGGGCCCACTTTTCCCCCTTGACGGAGGCGGGAATATCGGCCGCACTCTCGGGCAGATCGCGGATGTGACCGACCGAAGGCTTGACGATGAAGTCCTTGCCGAGCATGGCCTGAATTCGGGTGGCCTTCGCGACAGATTCAACAATTACGAGCGCACGCGCCATGGCCACCACCTTTCTCGGACTTTCAAAACATACAACGGACGCAAGTTAACCGAGCGCGATACAAAAAAATAGGGGCGGGCTTGCGCCCGCCCCTATCTGTTAAATCGACTACTGGTCGGCCATTGATGCAGCGCCACGCTTGGAGAACAAGATGGCACCGATTACTACAACGGTCGAGACAATCGCGATGGAGTAACGAGTTCCGCTGTTGTCCATGTTCGTAATAACCACGGGCAAAATCAACAGCGAGACCAGGTTCATCACCTTGATCAGTGGGTTCAACGCGGGACCGGCAGTGTCCTTGAAGGGGTCACCCACGGTGTCACCGATAACGGCGGCCTTGTGAACTTCAGAACCCTTACCGCCACCGAAGCCGTCTTCGACGAACTTCTTCGCGTTGTCCCATGCGCCACCGGAGTTGCTCAAGGTGTTGGCCATGAGCTGACCGGTAATGATTGAGACGGCCAAGAAGCCACCGAGGGCCATGTGACCGAGACCGAAGCCAACGGCGACGGGGGTCAAGATGGCCAGCAGGGCTGGGGTGGCGAGCTCGCGCTGCGAAGCAGTGGTGCAGATCGCGATGACCTTGCCGTACTCAGGCTTCTCGGAGTAGTCCATGATGCCGGGGTGCTCGCGGAACTGGCGACGTACTTCCTCCACCACGGTGCCGGCCGTGCGGCCTACGGCGCGAATGGCGAGTGCCGAGAACAAGAAGGCCACCGAACCACCGATGAGGGCAGCGATGAAGGTCTTGGGGTCAGCGATGTTGATTGGAATCTCGCTGAACACGTCACCGACAACACCGGTCTGCTGACCGATGGTCTCGATGAAGGAAGCGAAGAGTGCTACGGCGGCGATAACGGCCGAACCGATAGCCACACCCTTGGTGATGGCCTTGGTCGTGTTACCAACGGCGTCGAGGCTAACGAGAACCTTCTCAACGTCACCTTCGAACTCACCGGCCATTTCGGCAATACCGGCCGAGTTGTCCGAAACGGGGCCGAAGGAGTCTTCAGACACGATCATGCCGGCGGTCGACAAGAGGCCGATACCGATCAGTGAGACGTAGTAGAGCACCTGCTGTACGTCGCTACCACCGAGGGCAATAGCTGCGGCGAGGGCGGCGACAATCGACAGAGCGGCCCAGAAGGACGACTCGAGACCGAATGCGATACCGCTCAACACGGTGGTTGCGGGACCAGTCTTCGCCGACTCGGCGATTTCCTTCACTGGGGTCTTCTCCGTGGAGGTGAAGTACTCAGTGATGAAGGAAGCCAGGAGGGAAAGACCAACACCAGCGACAACGGCCAAGAAGACCTTGGTCGAGTGCACGTAGTAGTGAGCCACAAACCAGGTGGCACCGATGGTGAGAATCGAGCTCAACCACACACCACGGTTAATGGGCTGCAACGCATTGCGGTCCTTGGCGCGTGACTTCACGAAGTAGATACCGATGATGGAGGCAATCACTCCGATGGCGGGGATGATCAGCGGGAAGAGAACGCTGGTCGAGCTGTGGGTCGCCGAGTAGCCCAAGATGAGGGCGGCGATGATGGTGATGACGTAGGACTCAAAGAGGTCCGCCGCCATACCGGCACAGTCACCGACGTTGTCACCGACGTTGTCAGCGATGGTCGCGGCGTTGCGAGGGTCGTCTTCAGGGATTCCCGCTTCGACCTTGCCGACCAGGTCAGCACCGACGTCAGCGGCCTTGGTGAAGATTCCACCACCGACACGCATGAACAGCGCCAGGAGCGAAGCACCGAAGGCGAAGCCGACGAGCACGGTGGTGGCGGAGTTCTGGAAGATAAGGAAGATACCGGCGGCGCCGACGAGGCCGAGGCCCACGCAGAGCAGACCAGTTACGGCACCGGTGCGGAAGGCGACCTTCAATGCTTCGTCGGTACGGCCGGTGCGAACAGCGGCGGCGGCGGTACGAACGTTGCCTCGAACGGCGGTCGACATACCAATCAGACCAACGAGGCCCGAGAAGATGGCACCGACGAGGAAGCAGAGAACGCGGTAGAGACCGTTGGCGCCCTGAGTCATCTCCACCATGCCGTCAGGTCCAACGACCTCGGTACCGGTGAAGTAGATCAACACGGCTAGCGGTATGACGATGACGGCGATGGTCTTGAACTGACGCGACAGGAACGCTTCGGCACCCTCTTGGATGGCCTTGGCGATTTCGCGCATCTTCTCGGAGCCTTGCTCAGCGGCGAGGACGCCCTTCATCAAGATCAGACCGACAAGAATGCCGATTACGCCAGCGGCGAGGACGAGGTACAACCATGTCTTATCGGTGGACGAGAGGGCGAAGTCTTGATACCCGCCCTCTGCCAGATGAAGTAGTGGATTCATACTGGGTCGTTACTCCTTGGTAGGGGAACCGCAAAACGGTTCTTGTTGACCCAAAGTCGGGTCAAGCCGGTAAAAAACTAGTCCGGTTCGATACGGAATCGGCGTATTTAGTCCTCGTCGGAACTGGCTCCGGCCACAATCTCGTATTCGGGGTTCATAATCACCGCTTCACGGTTAAAAGAGGTGACCGTTCCCGAGACCAGCAGGCGAACGCCGCGCTCTAGTCCTGGTACCAGTTCCCGGCCCTGGAAGACCAGTTTGATTGAACCCGTGGAGTCGGTCAGGAGACAGGACATCGACTGCCCGGTGGCACTCTTCTCGACAGTGATTGACTTCACGCGTCCCGCCAACTTCGCCTTTTGACGCAAGGTAACGGCACCAATCTCACCAGCGTGAGCTTCGGAGCGACGTGTATCAAGGATCTCGTCGGCCTCCAGGTGGGACTCTTCGCGATGCCCACCACGAACCACAACGTCGGCCGACGGGGCGTCAACAGACTGGGCCGTGGGGACCACGGTCTTCATGCGGTAGGGAACGATGGTGGCGGCGGTGCGGGGCACGTGCATGACGGCTGACGCAATCGTGTCGGCCGTACGGTCGTGGAGTAGACGCTGGATGCGGGAAGTAAATCCCCGACGAGGCAAAATCACCATGGCGAAGACCTTGGGGTCACGGACCATGTCGGAAACGACTTCAAGAGCCGCGCGGTCAACTCGGCGGTCTTCGCACTCCATGATTTCGAGTGGGATCGAAGAGGAGGCCGACTCGTGGCGACCCCAACGCTCTTCCAGGGTCTTGGTGACGGCAGGGTCGATGTCAAAGTGAATCGCACGAATGGTTGAAGAGCTCAACGTCTTGCAGTAGGCGAGGGCCCGCTCGGTGGCCAAATCGTATTGGTCGACAAAAACCACGATGCGATTGTGAGACGTAGTCAACGTCCCGGCGCCACTCCCGGACTCGAAGGCCTCTTCTTCCTGCGAGTACTGCTTGTGGAGGTGAATCAGGCCCCAGAACATGAAGGGGGCGGTGCAGACCACCATCCAAGCACCTTCGCCAAACTTCACGACGCCGAAGATCAATGCAACGACGAAACAGGTGAACGAAGACAGGCCGTTGATAACAAATCCCAACTTCCAACGCTTCGCGCGCATCGTCCAGTGGCGCTTGGCCATACCGGCCCCGGCCATCGTGAAGGCCGTGAAGACGCCAATGGCGTAGAGGCCAATCAGCCCATTGACACTGGCGTCGAAGATAAAAATCAAAAACAAAGCGCTCGCGCCCAACCAGATGATGCCGGTCGAGAAGGCCAGACGGTGACCACGCTTGGTGAGCTGGCGCGGGAGATATTTGTCGGTGGCAACAAAGTTGACGAGGAACGGGAAACCGTTAAAGGCCGTGTTGGCGCCGGTGTAGAGAATCGCCACGGTGGCGAGCTGGACCAAGAGGTAGATGATGTGGCCAAAGCCCTGGGTGCCAAAGACGGCCGCAACTTCTTGCGAGACCACCGTGGGCGATCCGGCGGCGTACGGCAACGCGTGAGTCCAGGTCGCCAGCAACGTGGTGCCAACGAGCAGGAAGCTCAAGATACCGGCCATAATCAACATGACCTTGCGGGCGTTATGGGCCTCGGGCCGCTTGAATCCAGAGACCGCGTCCGAGATGGCTTCGAGGCCGGTGAGCGACGAACCACCGTTGGCGTAGGCCCGCAGCAAGGTCAAGAAGGCGACACCGAACAAGAATCCGTTGCCTTGAGTGCCGAGGTGGCCACCGACAAGCAGTTCGGCCGCGGGCTGCTTGACGAACTCAAGCGAACCTGAGAAGTGCTTGTAGACGCCGACGAAAATTGTCAGCGACATCATGGCGATAAAGAAGTATGACGGGAAGGCGAAGAAGGCGCCAGCCTCCTTCAACCCGCGCAAGTTGACGTAAATCAGAATGAGCACAACGGCCACCGTGATCCACAACGTGTAGGGCAACAACGTGGGGAAGGCGCTCGTCATCGCCGCGGTGCCGGCCGAGCTCTGGACGGCGACGGTCACGATGTAGTCAATCAGCAGTGCCACGGCCGTGATCTGGGCGGTCTTGGGACCGAAGTTGTCACGAGTGACGATGTAACTACCACCCTTGATGGAGTAGGCCCCGATGACGTCGAGGTAACTCAGGGTCACCAAAACCAAGACGCCCAAGATGACGAACATGATGGGCACGAGCAGCGAGAAGGCGGCCAGACCGATGGCC
>Ga0114975_10003307_pt1 | contig 10751 bp, 8 predicted proteins | sample S_130626_EF_Meta_FD_87031 | JGI IMG/M metagenome (GOLD analysis project Ga0114975, IMG submission 87031) | Freshwater microbial communities from Lake Simoncouche, Canada to study carbon cycling - S_130626_EF_MetaG | ecosystem: Environmental > Aquatic > Freshwater > Lake | place: Lake...
ACTTTGAGTCGTCTGGACCCGAAGTTGTCTTCTGAATCTGCATCAAGAACTCGACGTTGGACTTAGTGCCCTTCATCTTCTCAAGCAGCAGTTCGAGTGCAGCTTGTGGCTCTAGTGCGTGCAATACGCGACGTAGCTTCCAGACAATGTTGAGCTCTTCTGAACCCATAAGGATTTCTTCCTTACGTGTTCCTGAAGCAACAACGTTAACTGCAGGGAAGATTCGCTTGTCAGCCATACGGCGATCAAGAATCAATTCCATGTTTCCAGTTCCCTTGAACTCTTCGAAGATAACTTCATCCATACGAGAACCTGTATCAACCAGCGCGGTTGCAAGAATCGTTAGTGACCCACCATCTTCAATATTACGAGCAGCTCCGAAGAACTTCTTTGGTGGATAAAGTGCTGCAGAATCAACACCACCAGAAAGAATACGACCCGATGCAGGGGCAGCGATGTTGTATGCACGACCAAGACGAGTAATTGAATCAAGAAGCACAACTACATCGTGACCTAGTTCAACAAGGCGCTTTGCGCGTTCGATTGCAAGCTCTGCAATTGTTGTGTGGTCATCTGCAGGGCGATCAAAAGTTGAAGCAATAACTTCACCCTTAACGCTGCGCTGCATATCTGTAACTTCTTCTGGACGCTCATCAACTAGAACAACCATCAAGTGACACTCTGGGTTATTTGTTGTGATTGCGTTAGCTATTGATTGAAGAACCATTGTCTTACCAGCCTTTGGAGGCGAAACGATAAGACCACGTTGACCCTTACCAATTGGTGCGATCAAGTCGATAACACGTGTTGTAAGAACATTTGGCTCTGTCTCAAGGCGCAAACGCTCCTGAGGATAAAGTGGAGTTAGCTTTCCGAACTCAACACGGTTGCGTGCTTCTTCGGGAGTCATACCGTTAACTGTTTCAAGAGTAATAAGTGCGTTGAACTTCTGCTTAGTTTCACCTTCACGCGGTTGGCGAACTTGGCCTGTTACAACGTCTCCCTTGCGCAGACCGTTCTTACGAACCTGCTGCAATGAAACATACACATCGTTTGGTCCCGGCAAGTATCCAGCGGTGCGAATAAATGCGTAGCTTTCAAGAATATCGAGCAAGCCGCCTACTGGAACTAGAACATCATCTTCACCAATAACTGGTTCACGCTCTTCACGTGGCGCACGGTCACGGTTGCGATCGCGGTTACGGTCACGTCCACGACTACGGTCATTGCGGTCATAACGATCGTTGCGACCACCGCGGTCATTGTTGCCCCGGTCATTATTGTTCTGTGACGCTGAATCCTCATCACCATCATCATCAGAATCCTGATTGTTGTTGGAAGGTTTTGAATCCTTCTTGCGGTTGTTGCGTGCTTCGCGGCGTGCTTCGCGTTCAGCTTTTGCAGCTTCGCGGTTCTTTGCTTGCAAATCAGCGATCGCTTCTACAAGTGCGTCTTTTTTCATCTTAGCTGCGCCATCGACACCCAGTTGAGTTGCAACTGTCTTTAACTTCGGAAGGGTCATGGCAGCAAGCTCTGGACTTTGTGAGCGAACTGGTTCAATTTCTGTTGTCATGAATATCTTTTCACTATCGGTTCTAGGGCTTAAATCCTAAAGAACCTGGGATTTTTGTTTTTTATACTTTTTTTGGGACATTGTCTGATGTGTTACTGGCCGCTAGATGTGCCGTTCAGATGTGAGAAGGCTAGCAGGAGAGGGCGCGAATTCGCAAAATTAAGCGGTGATGACGCTTACGCCTGTGCGTGAAATACCCAGAGAAATCATGTGGAACTTATCCCCGGCCGCACGTTCTAATTCAGCAGCCTCTGAATCTCCCCCTGTATGTAGAACCAGCACTGTTGGACCAGCACCTGAAATAAAGGCGGCCACACCAGCTTTACGAAGCTTTGTCATGAGCGCAAAACTATTAGGCATCGCATCCTTGCGATATGCCTGATGCAAGTAATCTTCGGTCGCACCCAACAAAAGATCTGGACGATGTTGCAAAGCTTGAACTAATACTGCAACGTTGCTTGAATTCTTGACTGCGTCAGAATGTGGGATTGATTCAGGCAACATTCTACGAGCCTTTGATGTTGATAGTTCAGTTGCTGGAACAAATGCAAGAACACCGATACGTGGATCAACTTCAAAGTTTAAGGATTGTGCAACAACATGACCGCGTTGGGATTCTTGCCAGGCCAAGTTTGCACTCCCATAAATAGCCGCTGAAACATTATCAGGATGGCCTTCCATTTCATTTGCAATGTTCAAAATATCTTCAAGAGACATACGTTCATTGCCACCAAGAACAAGTGCTCGTGAAAGTGCTAACCCGCCGACGATCGCTGCAGCAGATGATCCCAGACCACGACCATGTGGAATCACGTTTAATTGGCGTAATGATATGCCACGTGGGCGACCACCTAAGAAATCAAAACCTTTATGCATTGCTTTGATGACTAGATTCTTATCTGTTGTCGGCACATTCTCGGCACCTTCACCAGTTACATCAATATCAACACCTGGCTCATCCATTACCTGTGCCATGTATCGATCATGCATACTCAGCGCTAATCCAAGGCAGTCAAAGCCGGGACCTAAATTCGCACTTGATGCGGGTATTTGAACCTGAACAGGTTGTGCCTTAAATGTTGGCTTCATTCTTATGCCAGCCCTAATGCTTTTGCGGCAATCTTCGCGTTCACCGGAACAACTACAGGTTTTTTAGCGGCATCTAGCGCATATGGAATATCTTTCAAACCATGTCCAGTAACTGTGATGACAATTGTCTTTCCTTGTGGCAATTTTCCAGCTTTCTTATGCTTGATCAACCCTGCTAGTCCTGCAGCAGATGACGGCTCAACAAAGATGCCTTCTTTAGCTGCAATTAAGCGGTATGCGTTCAGGATTTCGCGATCAGTCACAGAGTCAATGACTCCACCTGATGTATCGCGGGCATCAATTGCCTGCTGCCATGAAGCAGGATTTCCAATACGGATTGCAGTAGCAATGGTTTCTGGATTTTTAACAATCTTTCCCTTAACAATCGGAGCAGCACCTGCTGCTTGAAATCCGTACATCATTGGCAACTGTGTGGAAAGACCATCCTTGTAGTACTCCTTGTAACCCTTCCAATATGCAGTGATGTTTCCTGCATTACCAACCGGCAGAGCGTGAATATCTGGAGCATCACCAAGCATGTCTACAACTTCAAAACTTGCAGTCTTTTGTCCTTCGATTCGGTACGGGTTAACAGAGTTAACAAGTGCGACAGGATAATTCTCTGAAAGCTCTTTTGCTAGCGTTAAGCAATCATCAAAATTGCCATTGACCTGCAAAATTGTTGAATCATGAATAACTGCTTGTGCCAGCTTTCCCATTGCGATCTTGCCCTTAGGAATTAATACTGCTGGGCGCATTCCTGCCTTAACAGCGTAGGCAGCAGCGGAGGCAGATGTGTTTCCTGTTGATGCACAGATAACAGCTTTAGCACCATCTTCTGCAGCCTTAGAAATCGCCATTGTCATTCCGCGATCTTTAAATGAACCTGTTGGATTTAAGCCTTCGTACTTGATCCAGACATTGTTTCCTAATAGTTCTGAAAGATTGCATGCATAAATAAGTGGAGTGCCACCTTCACGCAAAGAAACAATCGGAGTTTTTGCACTTACCGGAAGACGGTGGCGGTACTCCTCAATAACTCCACGCCACTGGTGCGCGCCGCTATCTTTTTTAGTGAAAAGACCCATTAGACGGATGCTCCCTCGACGCGAATTACGCTCTCGACCTTGCTGACAATATCCATTGTCTTCAATTTTTCAACGCAAGCATCTAATGCATCCTCTGTTGCTGCGTGTGTTACGACAATTAATTCAGCATCCTCGCCAAGACCTGATTGGCGCACAGTTTGGATCGAAACGTTTTCACTAGCAAATGTTTGTGCAATCGATGCCAAAACACCTGATTTATCAGCAACATGCAGGCGTACAAAGAATTGAGATTTCACCGCACCGATTGGGGCGATATCAAGGTCTGCGTAATCTGATTCCCCATAACCAACAGTTGAATAAGCAGCATGGCGGGCAACTGCAACTAGATCACCAAGAATTGCTGATGCTGTTGGCGCGCCACCTGCTCCGCGGCCGTAGAACATCAACTGGCCAGCTGCTTCAGATTCAACATAGATCGCATTAAAAGCGTTACGAACAGATGCCAGCGGATGCGCCAAAGGCAAGATCACTGGATGGACTCGGACTGAAATTTCATCTTTAACTGTTAGTTCGGCAATTGCTAATAATTTGATCACGCTGTTCATTGATTTGGCAGCAAGTACATCTTCTGATGAAATATGTGTAATACCTTCGCAATACACCTCATCGATTACAACGGTGCTGTGAAATGCAAGGCTTGCAAGGAGGGCGGCTTTGGCTGCTGCATCATGTCCTTCGATATCAGCTGTTGGATCCGCTTCTGCATATCCAAGCTTTTGCGCTTCCTTTAAGACCTCATCAAAGGCACGGCCTTCTTCATGCATCTTTGTAAGAATGTAGTTTGTTGTGCCGTTAACAATTCCCATTACGCGAGTGATCTGATCGCCGGCGAGTGATTCGCGCATTGAGCGAATAATCGGGATCGCACCAGCAACTGCTGCTTCGTAATACAAATCTACTTTTGCCGCATCCGCTGCATTAAATAATTCATGTCCATGAGTTGCAAGCAACGCTTTATTTGCAGTGATTACAGATTTACCATTTTTGATCGCTTCAAGGATTAAAGATTTGGCAGGTTCGATTCCGCCCATGACTTCAATAATGATGTTAATGCTTGGATCTGAAACTATTGATTGAAGGTCGGTTGTAATCAAAGAGGAATCAACACCATCGCGCGCACCTGCTGTGCGAACGCCAACTTTGCTTAACTTCAGCAGCGCACCCGAGCGCTCTGAGAGCTCTTGTTCATCATCTTGAAGCAGGCGGGCAACCTGGCTGCCGACAACACCGCAGCCGAGCATTCCAATTGTGATTGTTTTGACGCCCGAATTCATGACGCTATTCTTTCATAGAAGCGTAGATCGGCGTTAAATGTCGAGCCCGAGCAGATCAGCTTCAGTCTCACGGCGCACAATTACACGAGCTTTCCCATCTTTTACTGCAACAACTGGAGGTCGTGGCACATGGTTGTAGTTGCTGGCCATGCTGCGTCCATATGCGCCAGTTGCAGGCACTGCAAGCAAATCCCCTGGCACGATGTCATCTGGCAAATCAATTTCGCGAATAACAATGTCGCCGGTTTCGCAATGCTTTCCGACTAAACGGCTGGACACATGTGGTGCAGCACTTGTGCGGTTTGCAAGAATTGTTGTGTATTCGGCTCCGTATAGGGATGGACGAATATTGTCGCTCATGCCGCCATCGATAGAAATGTATCGACGATGGGAACCATTTTCTAACGTTACATCTTTAACGGTGCCAACTTCATACAAGGTAAACATTGTTGGTCCGACAATTGCACGGCCTGGTTCAATTGAAACCCGAGGAATTGCAAGATTGTGTGTTGCACAATTTTTGGTAACAGCCGCAGCAAGAGCGTTCATGGCATCGCTTGGATTTACTGTTTCATCTCCTGGCAAGTACGCGATTCCATAACCACCACCAAGGTCTAGCTCGGGTAATTCGCTTTTGAACTCATCACGATACTGAGCAAGCAAGGCAATTAAGCGTTCTGACAAAATTTCAAAGGATTTGTAGCCAAAGATCTGCGAACCGATGTGTGCATGAATTCCACGAAGTTCAAGGTTTGGATGGCTTCGAACCGCGGTAATTGCCGCCCACGCAGCGCCACTTGCAATAGAGAAGCCAAACTTCACATCTTCATGTGCTGTCGCAATGGATTCATGTGTATGGGCTTGGATGCCAGGTGTTATGCGCAGCAATACTCGCTGAACTTTTCCAAATTTTTTTGCAGCAGTTGCCACTCGTTCAATCTCATACAGTGAATCAATAACAATGGATTCGACCCCAATCGATACAGTCTTTTCGATTTCAGCGATGGATTTGTTATTTCCATGTACTTCGATCTTTGCTGGATCAATTGCGCCGGCTAACGCAACGGCCATTTCACCACCAGTACTTACATCGATCCCAATCCCAATGTCCTTGATCCAGCGAGCAAGTTCGGTGCAAATAAATGCTTTTGATGCGTAATAAACAGTGCCCGCATTTGTTCCAAATGAATCTTTGAGTGCTTTATCCCATGCGAGTGCGCGCTCACGAAAGTCTGCTTCATCAATAAAAAATGTAGGGGTTCCAAAATCTTTAGCAAGTTTCTCCGCAGTAATTCCTGAAATAGAAAGTTCGGCACCAGTTGTGACAGATGAAGACCACATGAGCTACATCCTCTCCGGTGCACCAACGCCTAGAAGTTCTAGACCGTTGAAAACAACTTGCTTAGTTGCAGTACATAGTAATAAACGGGCGGTGTGTAGCGCAGACAATTTTTCTTCTCCCATAGGAAGAACACGGCAATCGTTATAGAAGCCGTGATAAGTGCCAGCAAGTTCTTCGAGATACCGGGCGATACGATGCGGTTCGCGGAATTCAGCTGCACTTGCGACCACTCGTGGGAATTCTGCTAATGCACCGAGCAATTCATTTTCACGATCATGCACCAACTGGGATGGATCAAAATCAGCCAGCGCTAATGAAACCCCCAGTTCTTGAGCATTTCGAAGAACCGCAGCAATCCGAGCGTGGGCGTATTGCACGTAATAGACAGGGTTCTCATTTGTATTTCGTTTTAAGACATCAATATCCATAACCATTGGTGTATCTACTGGGTAGCGAATCAATGTGTATCTGGCAGCATCTACTCCGACTTTCTCAACAAGCTCTTCTAGAGTAATGATTGTTCCGGCACGCTTGGAAAGTTTGACCTCTTCGCCTCCTTCCATAATTTTTACGAGCTGCCCAATTAATACATGAATGTTGTACTCAGGGTCATCTCCTGCGCATGCTGCAGTTGCCTTTAACCGACCGATGTATCCGTGGTGATCTGCTCCCAACATGTAAATACAGATATCAAAGCCACGTTCACGTTTATTAATGTAATAGGCGGTATCTGATGCAAAGTAGGTTAGTGATCCATCGCTTTTTGTCATTACCCGATCTTTGTCATCACCAAAGTCAGTAGTACGCAACCAAACCGCGCCATCTACCTCAAAGACATGGCCTTGCGCGCGAAGCTTTTCCATTCCGTGTTCAACTGCGCCTTGCTCATGTAATGAGCGTTCGGAAAACCAAACATCAAAATGTGTATTGAAGGTATCTAAAACACGTTGTTGATCCTTTAACTGCAAAGCGTATGCAGCTTCACGGAATGCAATGAATCGGTCATCTCCTTGTAAATCCACAATTGCGGAATTTTGTGCAACAACTTCTTTGGCTAAATCCTTTATGTACTCCCCTTGATATCCATTTTCTGGAACAGCTTTGCCAAGTGCAGCTGCTTCAACAGATTGACCAAATAGATCCATCTGATTACCACGATCGTTTATATAAAATTCACGTGTTACCTGCGCACCAGCGGCGCTGAGAACTCGCCCAAGTGCATCACCAACAGCGGCCCACCGTGTGTGACCTAAGTGCAATGGTCCAGTTGGGTTAGCACTAATAAATTCCAGATTTATCTTTATGCCTGTAAGCGCAGTTCCTTTTCCATAATTCTCTTTAGCTGAAAGAATTGTTTGAACAAGAGCTGCTTGGCTGGCGCGATTTAAAGTAATGTTAATAAAGCCTGGTCCAGCAATTTCAACCTTTGATACATCTGCAACACCGCTTAATTGGTCAGCAATTATTTGAGCAACTTCGCGTGGGTTTTTGCCAGCAGGTTTTGCTAACTGCAATGCAATAGATGATGCATAATCGCCGTGGTCACGATCTTTTGGACGGTCCAACTTAATGAGCTCTGGGACTGTGCCGGTGAGTGACCCGGTGGCGATGGCTCTGGCGATTGCAGCCTTCAGCGCCTGTTCAAGGATCTCAATCTGCGTGGGCACTGAGCAAGGCTATCGTGCGGGTTTTGGTGAAACTGCCTCTTACCTCTAATCTTGCCTCTTGGTTCGAAGCGAAAGCTTGGAACCATGCGGGAGTGGTGAAATGGCAGACACGCAGGTCTTAGGAACCTGTGTCTTCGGACGTGCGGGTTCAAGTCCCGCCTCCCGCACACATCAATAAGCAGGAAGTTACAGTTCACACATGGCAAAGAAATCTGCAGCCAAAATCAAAATGGAAGCCGCTGAGATAAAGCGCGCCGCTACTGCACGCCGAGAAGAAAAGAAATCAAAAAATATCTGTGCTGTTACAAATGGCGATGTTGATTTGGATTACTACGCATCGGTCGATCAGGTATGGGTTGAACTTGGATTGGCTGCACCTGCACGTCGAGCGCTCATCGATGATGGATTGTTCAAGCTCTCTGATCTTCGAAAGACATCATTGGCCGCGGTTAAGGAGCTACATGGCATGGGACCCAACGCGATTCGCATTCTAATTAGCGAAATGAAAAAGGCAGATCTTTCCTTCCGTAAATAATCCAAACGTTGAACCATGACTAGTTAGCAGTTGCAAATAGTTCGCAACTTTTCATTTGTTTATTGATGTGATTGAGTTTGCCCTGTTCACGAGTCCTACGTATTAGCCCCGGCTTAGTAGGCGGCAACCCTCCAACGCGGTGGGGTGCTCCGGGTGACGAACTGGTCAGGAAACTGACAAGCGCGGTATTGATTACTTTGGTTATAGCTTCTAAGTAATTACCTTACTTCGTTTGCAGCTGAATGACACCTACTGCGATTGAGAGAGAAATTAATGTCAAACAACTGGTCCTTTGAAACCCTACAGATTCATGCAGGTCAGACACCCGATCCAACAACTGGTGCGCGTGCTTTGCCGTTGTATCAAACAACTGGTTATCAATTTCGGGATACAAAGCATGCAGCTGATCTGTTTTCATTAGCTGAACTTGGAAACATCTATACCAGAATCATGAACCCAACGCAGGATGCTGTTGAGCAGCGTATTGCAGCACTTGAAGGTGGCGTCGCCGCACTTCTACTTGCATCAGGTTCTGCCGCAACAACATTTGCTATTTTGAATGTTGCAGGGGCTGGCGATCACATTGTTTCTAGCCCAAGCCTTTACGGTGGAACCTACAACTTGTTCCACTACACACTTCCAAAGTTTGGTGTTGAGGTTACATTCGTTGATGATCCAAGCGATCCGGAAAGTTGGCGCAAGGCTGTTAAGCCCAATACAAAGGCGTTCTTTGGCGAGACTATTGCCAATCCAAAGAATGAAGTTTTGGACATTAAGACAGTTGCAGATATCGCCCATGAAGTTGGTGTTCCACTAATCGTGGACAATACCGTTGCAACTCCATATTTGATTAAGCCAATTGAATTCGGCGCAGATGTTGTAATCCACTCTGCAACTAAATTCTTGTCAGGTCACGGAAATGCTGTTGTAGGTGCGATTGTTGATGCTGGAACATTTGATTACGCGCAGTACCCAGAAAAGTTCAAGGGCTTTAATGAGCCAGATCCAAGCTACAACGGCATTGTCTACGCACAGGCACTTGGAGTTGGTTCTGCATTTGGTGCAAATCTTTCTTACATCTTCAAGATTCGTTTGCAACTACTACGCGATGTAGGAGCAGCTGTTGCACCATTTAACGCCTGGTTGCTTGCTCAGGGACTTGAGACTTTGTCATTGCGTATTGAGCGCCATATTGAAAATGCCAAGGCGATCGCAACCTGGCTTGAAGCACATCCAAGTGTTTCAAAGGTCAATTACGCCTCCCTTGCTTCATCGCCATGGAACAAATTGGCAACTAAGTACGCGCCAAAAGGATCAGGCGCGGTTCTCTCCTTTGAACTTAAGGGTGGCGTTGAAGCGGGTAAGAAGTTTGTTGAATCATTGAAGTTGTTTAGCCATGTGGCAAACATCGGAGATGTTCGATCACTCGTTATCCACCCAGCAACTACAACGCACTCACAGCTTTCAGCTGATGAGCAGCTTGCTGCGGGTGTGACTCCAGGTTTGGTTCGCTTGAGTCTTGGCCTAGAAAACATCGATGACTTGAAGGTAGATCTTGAGATTGGTTTTGCCGCAGCTAAGTAATTGGCAAGAAATGTAAGAATTGAAAAAGGCCCCGACAGTCGACCATCGGGGCCTTTTTCTAATTCTTGCAATTAATTGCTGAATGCGTACGCAATCAAAAGAACTCCGAAAGCACCTAGCAAAAACTTGATTTCACGACGGGCTAAAACCTTTAACGCCGCTGGCACAAATGTTGCGCCAATAATTAATGCACCAGGAATAAAAATTATGGCGCTTCGAACCGCAACATCACTTTCGCCCCACTGATATCGAAGATTGATCAGACCACAAGCAAACAAAAGATAGCCACCCATGCGGTAGTTATTAATCCAATACTTATCCATAATCAGTGTTTCCAATCCTCTTTGGGTCAAACCTTGTTCACCTGTTGCTCAGTCTAGAAAGCAAAACAGGGGCGCCGCTTTCGCGACACCCCTGTTTTTAGGATTCTTAGTTAGATCCTAATTACTTGCGTAATTAGTGATCGTCCTTCATTCCTTCTGCCATTGACTTCATGCGTGCAATCTTCAAGATTGTTAGACCGAATACGCACTTAGCCAAGATGTCAGCAAGTGTGTAACCAACCTGAACAGCTACGA
>Ga0114975_10003308_pt1 | contig 10748 bp, 1 predicted proteins | sample S_130626_EF_Meta_FD_87031 | JGI IMG/M metagenome (GOLD analysis project Ga0114975, IMG submission 87031) | Freshwater microbial communities from Lake Simoncouche, Canada to study carbon cycling - S_130626_EF_MetaG | ecosystem: Environmental > Aquatic > Freshwater > Lake | place: Lake...
CAAGTGGTCATTCCCTTGATTATACAAATATAGTTTTATGTGGGTTATGTATAGATTAGTATGGCAAGACGATTTGATTATGGTACATTTTTTAGATATTATACTGATCCTCTCAACGTCACTCAGGATGTAAGCATGCAAATAAACTATTACCATGATAATAAACATCTCATTGGTGAAACCGGAATCACCTACGTTACCATTGGTGGAGACAAATATTATATCAAAATCCACCCTCAATCTCGCGATACGTTGTGTGATGGTATTCATTTTACATTGCCCACCATGTTTCTAACTCCACGTGGACCAGAATTGTGGGACAATCATTATCATTTTGGCATGAAAAATATCAAATCACGAAATCAAACCCGCCGAGGCAGAAAACTGGATGTGGTATATTTTCATAAAACGACCCAAGACCCCATCAACACCAAGAACAAATATCCAAAAAATTGCTATTTTCTTCCCCATGAACCCATAGATAATATTACCAAGATTGCCGGAATCCATTGTCTAGAAACCACCACGAGTCAGATGGGAAGCAACAACAAGTTTCCTCCGGGTAGCAAAGATCTCCAGGTCATTGAGGAACTCATCCGTCGGCCGTTTTACGGGATCCATTACGGAGGTCATTCGCGCCGACGTACCAAGAAACGGAGGGGTCGGACTCTTCATGGGACTCGGCGACGCACCGTCTGACGGGGAGATCCTATACATTCCTTGGACATGATGCCGTTCTTGGGGGACCGCATCATGGGTGGGTTGGTGGGTCGGTGGGGGCGTTTTGCGTTCCACATGGACCCCTCTCAAATCTCCCGCTAGAGTATATATTTTCTTTCCGACAGTTCTACCCCATTCGTCATGGCTTCTACCTTTACCCCGGTAGCCAATTTCGCCTCGGGTTTAGGGAAGTATGACTCGTCACTCGTAAATACGGGTGCGTTTTCCGATGCGTCTGGGATCATCGGCACCGCGGATTTGTCTTTGAACACCGGTAGCTACCTTGTGAATAATAATCCCAATGTGGTCTACCAGGGCACCGGCAACGGCTTCACGGTGACGGGCTGGTTCAACCCGCTCGGTGGTGAGGCCGTCAACGCCACCCCCATCGTGGACATTTCTACCAACTCTTCCTACCAAATCGTGGTGTGCTGCTCCGGTACGTCGGTCGCGCCTTGCTTGAGCGCGGCCTACAACAATGTGTGGATCACGACACAAGGAACCACCGAGACCCTGAATTTGAACGCCTGGAATTTCTTCTGTTATACCGTGTGCTGCAGCGGGAACCTGGCCGTGCAGAACCTGTATGTGAACGGGATTTCGCCGTCGGCGTCCAACCCCACCGTGGCCACCAGCACCGCCGCCACCTACGACCTGTCGCTCCAGTTCCTGCGTACCATGGTCGCCTACGGCATCACGCCGTTTGCGAATTCGTTTGTGGGCAAACTGGACGATTTCCGCTTTTACAACCGTGTCATCACCCCCATGGAGTACCGCGTGCTTTACGGCTACTCCTATGGAAAAATGGGGGTATCTGCGCTCATCCCGGCACTGGGGTCTGTGTCCATGGGGGTTCCTTATATTTCGGGATCTCTGCCGGAACAACCCTTTACATTTTCCACCACGGGCACGTTTTCGTACCTGCAGGTAGCGCGCACGTCAGGGGGCGTGACGGCCAATTTTTATCTTTCGGCCGGGGCATTGACGTTGGCAGATGGTGGGAAAGCGTACATTTGGACCGATCGCAGTGTCTTTGGAGGGACACAATATTCATATACTTTTACACCCTTTATCTTGGGCGTGCCTGGTGGAACCAGCGCTACTTACGTCTCTATCACCCCGGTCGCATTTAATATGCCGATTTCGTATATTTCATATGCAGGGACCGCCCAATACGTATATTCCGCAGCGGCCAACGGTATTTTAACAAATACGTCGGTCTACAACGGATATACCTTTTACAATTACGCTTTTTTGAACACTGCTTCCACTTACATTGTCAATTATTCATGTTATGCATCCACCCGTGTCTATATGTTGGTGGTGGGTGGAGGTGGTGGCGGCGCCGGATACACCGCCAGTGCTGGTGGCGGGGGTGGTGTGGTCATGATGCCTTTCACTGTACCTTCGGGAAGCGGAACCATCACCATCAATGTGGGTGCGGGCGGTTCCGGCTCTACTAATAATAACAACCCATCTGCCGGTCAGACTGCGGGATACAATACCACCGTGAGTTTTTCCAATCCGAGCATAAGCTCACTTGTCGCTTACGGTGGCGCAGTAGGAGTTTGCAGAGGCCAAGTTGCAACTCTTCTTTCTGCCAACGGTACGACATGTGGCAGCGGTTCTGGTAGTGGCTGGAGGTCAACTTCTACGTTTTATGTTCCAAGCACCAACAATTATAACTTTACCAATCCTGGGGCTTATTGGGCCAATCCTCCGGATCATGCCGGTGGAAGCGGCGGTGCAGGTACGCCTGGTTCCCTAACAGGCTATAATATTCCAGGTTCGGGACTTCAATGTACCTTGCCGGGTATTAGTACGTTCACCCCTTCGGGATATGCACAATTTGGAACCTATTACTGGGGAGCAGGTGGGGCAGGCGCACCTGCATCAATTAATCCAGGACCTGGCCCCAACGGTGCAGCAAACACGGGGGCAGGGGGGGCAGGGGTTTGGACGGCTTACAACGGTGGCAACGGTGGCAGTGGTATTGTTGTTTTGTCTATTCCTCAAACCTCTCTTGCGAGTGATGTTTCGGCCATCTTGACTCCTTTGCAACTCGCCGACGCCTCCAATATCCCGGTCATGTCCAATCCTGCCTTGTCGGCCACGGCCTACAAGTCCGTTAATGGCGCCTTTTCTTGCAAGTTGGTCAACGCCTCCTACTTTGGTCCGACGATGCTCCTTCGATACTCCACTGACACGACCGGCAGCTACACCCAGAATTTATACGCCGACGTGTATGGCAACCTGTTCACGGGCTACGGCAACACCGGCATTCCAATCAGCAGTTGGCTCGCCGCAAACGGCGCCAACACCACTTACGCCTACGTGGTCAAGTGGTACAATCAGGGGATGAACGTGGCTTTTGGCTCGGCCACCCAGTACACGCTGGGATCGCAGCCGATTTACGATGTGGCGAACCAGCTGATTAACTTTGGTGATACGAACGCGGCTCACGGGGTAGCTGCACCCCAAAACGGCTCCTTAAATTTGCCTGACGCAGCCGTCCCTTACAACGATACTTCGTATTCTATCGTGACAAGAGTCGGAAATAATAGTAATGGGAGTTATATTGTGGTTTTTGGTAATGTAGCCAACAACCAGTGGTTACATATGGGAGTAAGAGGATCGCCTGGGTATTATGTTTTTTTGGGATGGTTTGGTAATGATTTGGATAGTACTACCACTTTTACACCAGGTTCGGTTCTTTCCACCACCTACGATGGAGCCAATCGCGTCCTGTTTTCCAATGGTACACAGATTGCGTCGGATGTTAAATCGGGTAGGTCGCAACCCATGACTGGCAATTCTATTGGTTACAATGATAAATTTCAAGTGTGTAATCTGTTCATTCACAATATTGCAATTACCCTCAACGATCGCAAACTTATTGAAGCCACCCCTTACGTGGCCTCTACCGCCATGACTTCACCTGCCGGCGGTCATAGTGTGGGATTTTATGCTCCCCCAGCAGGTTCACCCATCACTATCAGCACTATTAGCTTCTCGTACCCTTTTAGTGGCTCTCTCGTCAACGGTACGTCGGTCACCAACAACATTACTTACAATGTGTATACATTCACTACAGTTGGGACCTATATTATCACCTATGTGCGCAATACGAATACGCTTATTTACGTGCTTGCCGTGGGTGGTGGCGGTGGTGGAGGAAACAGCTGTGGTGGTGGTGGCGGTGGTGGTGGTGTGGTCATGAACCCGGTATTAATTACGGGTAGTGGTACCATTACAATCACGGTAGGAAGTGGTGGTTCTGGCGTTAATACATCCACAACCCCCGTGAATGGTTCCAATACCACCGTGAATTTTAGTAGCAATCCCAGCTCAAATATCATTGCCTGGGGTGGAGGTTCCGGAGGAACACAGTCGGCAAATGCCCAATCCGGTGGTAGTGGCGGAGGTGCCGGTCTCAATTCCACGAACGGTCTGTATCTGGGAGGCAGTTGCAACAATAACAACAACAATCACGGTAACAACGGTGCTAATGGTTTATCCGGAGGGACTCCTACCTCTTACAGCGTGTTTACGATGGGCGGAGGCGGAGCCGGTTCAATTCCTTCCCAATCGGCTGGTGCTAATAATTCTAGTGGAGGCACCTTTTCTACTCTTTATACACGTGGAAACGGCGGCAACGGTATCCAATGTGGATTGCCCGGTATTAGTACATTTGCGCCCAATGGAACCGCTTATGGAAACTATTATTGGGGTGGCGGTGGTGGTGGTGCTAGCAACTCTACAGCTTACAGTGGTTATACATACGGCAATGGTGGTTTGGGTGGAGGAGGTGGTGGCGCCGCTGTGAGCGGCAATAGTTTGATTCAAAGTTCAGGTGGCGGAAGTGCACTCAATGCAGGTGCAAATGGTGGCACTAGTAACGGTAATGGCGGAAGTGGTGGTTCAAATACTGGCGGCGGTGGGGGCGGTGGATGGACTGGAACCTCTTCAGGCAGCGGCGGTTCCGGTATTGTTATCATTGCCTTTCCTCAAAGTGCCATCACCTCCAATGCTCAGGCGGTACTTACCACTATTCAATTGAATACTGCCTCTTACAAAGACGTTTTGACCAATCAAGGTCTCTCCGATCCTGCTTACCAATCCATCAAAGGTGCCTTTGCGTGTCGCCTGATCAACTACAACTACTTTGGACCTATTATGCTTCTGCGCCATTCTGCCGACCCAAGTGGTATTTATGCTCCTCAGGCGTTTTACGCAGATACTCAAGGCAATTTCGGTACAAGTTATCTTGGTACCGGTACATCGCTTCAAGCCTGGTTGAATCAAAATGCTGCCGACATCCGTTATGCCTATGTGGTCAAATGGTTTGATCAAGGTATGGATATTTGCTTTAATAATGCCATCCAATATACACTGGGTTCACAGCCCATTTTTGACTGGCAAAATTCCGTGATCAATTTCGGATACACGGGAACTGCCGGGGGTGTTCCCGCCGCGCAATCCAACTGCTTTTTTAATTTACCCAATACTGCCATCCCGTATGGCGATGCCTCTTATACGCTCATTACCAGAAATTGGAATTTCTCTGGTTCCAACAATTATTTCGTATGGGGAGGCACCAATGCAGCCACCGGTAACGCAAATGCAATTAATTACAACGGAACGCAATATATCCAGATCTGGCAAGGAAATGACTTAGGTGTAGCTTCGGCGTACACGGCGAACACGGTGATTGCTGCGAAATATGCTGGTTCCAATGGGCTTCGGTACATCTATGTTAACAACGATATTTCTAACAGTGCTTCAGGTACAGGCGCCCGCCTGCAACCATCGACCAATAATTACATTCAATACACTGGTCTCGGTGGTTATGGCAACTCCCAGATGTACAATCTCTATATTTTTGCCTCGGCTCTCAGTGATCCTGACCGCGTCATTATTCAAAATACCCCCACGACCGTAAATATTTGTACCAATGTTTTGTCCGGATATGCCAATCCTGCCGGTAATGTTTCTATAAGCTCTATTACTTCTCAACTACCTGTCGCCAATTCTACCATTTTATCCGGGACGTCGGTAAGCAACAGTTTTACGTACAATTGCTACGCTTTCTTGAGTTCTAATACCACATACCAACTATCCTACAGTTGTAATACAGCCACTCGCGCTTACATACTAGCGGTAGGCGGGGGAGGTGCGGGAGGCTCTTCTATATATAATTCTGTTTGGGGAGTCGGACAATCCGGAGGCGGCGGCGGCGCCGGTGGAGTCGTCATGATGCCGATTACCATTCCTTCAGGTAATGGAACCATGACAATCATTGTCGCCAACGGAGGCGCCGCATCCATGAATATCAACGGAGGCACGAGCGCTGTATTATTTTCCAATCCTAACATACCCAGTGTCCTAGCTCTAGGGGGCGGTGCGGGAGGCTCTGCCAACGCCTCCTATGGAAATGCGTACACCCCACAACCCAGCGGATATGTTCCAACTACAAACTGGAATAATAGCACTATAAATTCAGGCTGTATTGGCGCTTCCAATGGGGGTGCAAATATTAGTGGCAATCCAAGTTCATATATTGCAAATACAACCCTGTATAATAACTTTGGCAATGTAGCTTACGGTATCCAAAGTGGTGGAGGGGGAGCAGGTACACAAGGTTCATCTGGGCAGGGTAGCGTTTACACAGTCGGAAAAGGTGGAGATGGTCTAAGATGTTATTTGCCCGGAATCAGTAATTTTACTCCGCCCGGATATGCCACATTCAATACGTATTACTGGGGGGGCGGCGGGGGTCCGGGATATAATCAAGGCGGCATTGGCTATTATTATAATGGCTATATCCAAAAAGCGTGCAATGGTGGTCTTGGAGGCGGAGGTGGCGGTTCATGCATGTATCAAGGTTCCATTTGGAATTATATCTGCCAAGGAGATACCAATGGTATTTCTCCTGGTGTTAACGGCGGTCTTTCAAACGCACCTTACGGTGGAAACGGCGGACAAAACACTGGCGGTGGCGGAGGAGGTGCAGGAGGGGGTACATATATCAACGGTGGTGCGTTAGGTGGTACGGGCGGTTCTGGAATTGTCGTTATTTCTATACCTCAGGTTGCGGTTGCAACCGATGTATCTGCTATTTTAATGCCTAATCAATGGACGGATCCATCCAATATACCCGTTCTTAATAATCCCGCATTGTCTTCTTCTGCTACTCAATCCATCAAGTGTGCTCTCGCATTTAAGCTTTTGAATGCCAGTTATTTTGGCCCAACCGTCTGTTTATGTCTTCCTTGGGACGGTTATTATAACACTACTCAAAATTTCTACGCCGATGTCTACGGTAATCTGTATACCGGTTATGGAAATACGGGAATGTCTGTTCAGGATTGGTTAAACGCAAATTATACCACTACTCAAAACTCTACGGGTTCTATAGCTTTTCACGTATTCAATGGTACTGGGGGGCTCATGTACGATTGGACGGCCACCGGTACGGTTACGAGTACTAATAATGTTGCTGTGACACTTGCAAATCCTACCACATCCGGAGATTGGCAAGTGGCCGCTTTAACATTCAGTAGTTCGGTATATTACGGAAATATGTACAAAATTGGTACCTTTTTGGGAAAAACCTTGATGTTTGATGTGTATTCTGCATCCTCCATATGCGGTATGTGTTTTGCCTGCAACTCAAGTGGAGTCGGCAACGGAATCGTCATCAACACAAATAGCTCAGGGTACTCGGGGTTTGGAACAACTACCAGTTTTACATCTAGTCTAACGGGTAACGGCAATCCGTTTGTTCCGACCGCCGCCAATGGTAACGGTGTTGTTGCTTCACTCGCCACAAATACATGGTACTCTGTAAAAGTAGTTATCTCAGCTACAGGTCTGGCCAGATGGTATTTGAGTACTACGGGACAGGCTGGTAATTTTACCCCACAACCCCCCTATTCCGGATTTCAAATCAATAACAATGGTACCTATGGCGGGTTGTTTGGTGACGGAACCAATACCAATTATTTTGCCGGCATCCGTGTTTTTAATAACTCTCCCAGTCATGCAGGTGTTGTGAAATGGTACAATCAAGGCATGGATATTTGCTTTAATTCTCCTTGGACTACTGGGTCAATAGGTTCATATGATGCCATAAATCAATGTTATTACTCGGATTATTCCGCGTGGAGTAATTATAATCGGATAGGCGCTGCTAATTATTTTCAGGGTGCAGGTTTTGTTGGTCCCCAAGGTGCTTACTATATAACTCAAGGAGCATTGCCTTTCGGTAACAGCAATTATAGCTATGTGTATCGTCTAGGGAATACTCCTACTGCTGCATTAGGAAGTCAAGGCGGTATTATACAAGCAAGCGGGTTTGCTATTAGTAATTATGGTAGTTCAACTGTTGTAGCCATCGGTGGTTCTAATGTCACGAGTTCAAATAGCACGCAAAATGCGGCTATCACTACCACATATAACGGGGCTACGGAGTCTATCTATACGAATGGTGTTGCATTAGTAACCGCCACATATACAAATCGTACCCAAGGTGCTACTACGGGGTCTTTTCCAGCGAATTATTTTAGTTTTTATGGAGGGTCCAATGTCTATTTTTACGGTCAAATGTACAATCTCATGTGGTTTTCCACCACTATCAGTCCCGGTGACCAATCTATCCTGGAAAATACCCCCTTTTCTCCTTCCACGTTTTCCACCGGTAATAAAGTCTTGGGTATTGCCAATTCTACCTCCGCATACAATGTCAAAGTTTCCAGCATTACCTACTCGTACCCTCTGATTGCTACTATTAATAACGCTACTTCTACATACAACGACATTACTTACAATGTTTACACTTTTACCCAAATCGGAGGAACCTATACAATTAATTATACTTGTGCGGTTCAAACCATGATATATATTTTGGCCGTGGGAGGAGGCGGCGGCGGTGGCGCTGCGAATTCCGGAGGCTCCGGAGGTGGAGGAGGCGGTGTTGTTATGAATTCTGTATTACTACAACAAGCTCTAACATCACAAACCATTTCAGTAACGGTTGGTATTGGAGGTTCAGGAGGATTTGCTGGAATTAATACCGATAAGTACAACGGTTGGAATGCTTGTAACGGAGGGAACAGTACAGTGACATTCAATGCTTTCGGAGGTCAAAATATTACCGCTCTGGGCGGAGGCGCAGGTGGCATGTCGGGCGCAGGTACCGTGACATTATGCTACGCACCCCCGACCGGAGGCGCCAGTTCAGGAGGAGGTACCGTTTGCCCATCAAACACTGCCGTTAATTACGCCCCGAACACCCCGAATACGTTTGGAAATAATTTCGCCAATCAAGGTGGTACCTGGAACAGCTATTCACCAACATTAAGTGCTGGTGGTGGTGGGGCGGGTACCGCCGGTAATTACAATTCAAGTTCCTCTTTCCCCGGTAACGGCATTCAATGTGGATTGCCCGGTATTGGGACATTTGCTCCCAACGGAACCGCTTACGGAACCTATTATTGGGGCGGAGGTGGCGGAGGAAGTCCATTGATCACTGGTGGATTGGGTGGTGGTGGTTCCGGATTGAACTCGAGCTATATTTCTAGTTATTCTTCTGCGGCACAAGGCGGTATCAATGTTCCTACTACCGGTATATATTTTACTAGTAGCGCGGGTGCACCGAATACGGGTGGAGGTGGTGGAGGTAATAATGCAACATCCGGATACGGCGGAAACGGAGGTTCGGGTATTGTTATTATTTCTATACCTCAAACTGTCGTAGCCAGTAACAGTGTCGCGGTGGTTCCTTCCACAACAATAAAGAATGATGTCTGGACCACTACGGGTCTGTCTTCTATTGCGCAAAACGCCGCCAAGGGTGCCTTCGCCTGCCGCCTGGTCAACTACAACTACTTTGGGCCTGTGATGACCTTGCGCTACTCTACCGATGTCTTCGGCAACTACACGGCCAATTTCTACGCCGACGTGTGCGGCAACCTGGGAACCCAGTACCTCGGCACCGGCACCTCGGTCGCCAACTGGCTCTACAATGCCGGCGCGAATACCAGCTACGCCTACGTGACCAAGTGGTATAATCAGAGCATGGACGTCTGCTTCAATTCGGCCACGCAGTACGCCTTGGGTTCGCAACCCATTTACGACGTGGCGAACGGGGTGTTGAACTTTGGGTACCAAGGGTTGGGAGGCGGGGTGATTGCGCCGCAGACGAATGCGTACTTCAATTTGCCCGTGGGATCCGTGCCGTTTAATGACCAAAGTTTCACCATCACGATGAGATTTTTAAATGTCAACAGCAACGGCTGGAATTTTGGTGCAGGAGCCACCAATGCTAGTCAAGCCAACTCCATAGGCTCTACTAGTACTGGATTTTTTATAACCTGGTACGCCAACGATCTTACGGTAAACTCTGGACCGAATCCCGCCAACACCGTCTTCACTGAAAAATATGCGTCTGGTTCTAATGGCTTGCGATATGCATATGTCAACGGGACAATGTACAGTGGAGGGGCGGGTGCTGCTCGGCAGCAAGTACCCACCGGTAATTTTATCATGGCACAAGGAGCGACGACTACCGTATTTACGCCAACTGGCTACGGTAACAGCCAATTATATAATTTTTATTTATTCAGTTCAAGCGTTGGCACCACGGATCAAAGCAATGTAGAGCTGACCCCCTACCAATACTCCATCGCCAATGCGCCCACAACCTATGCCTTGTCTTGCACGCTGCCCCCCGCGGGCTCCAATGTATTCATTTCGTCCATTACCTGCCCTTTGAACCAATCGTCCACGCTTTTGAGTGGCACGTCGGTCTTCAACGGCATCACGTATTACAACTACGCCTTCTTGGGCACGGGGCCGTCATATTTGGTCACGTATACGTGTGCGACGTCGACGCGCATCTATGTGCTGGCGGTGGGAGGTGGTGGTGGTGGCGCTACTGTGGGAGGAGGGGGAGGCGGTGCTGGCGCTGTGGTGATGAATCCATTGACGTTACCCGCCGGTTCGGGTACCATGACTGTCACCGTGGG
>Ga0114975_10003309_pt1 | contig 10748 bp, 11 predicted proteins | sample S_130626_EF_Meta_FD_87031 | JGI IMG/M metagenome (GOLD analysis project Ga0114975, IMG submission 87031) | Freshwater microbial communities from Lake Simoncouche, Canada to study carbon cycling - S_130626_EF_MetaG | ecosystem: Environmental > Aquatic > Freshwater > Lake | place: Lake...
AGAGAATATAAAATTATGTAATCTATAAATTTCATCACAAATATTTTAAGTGTTGCAAATCTAAAATAACCAACCCAATAATCTATATTTTTATTTAATTGAAGGTGTATAAACCTTTTTAAAGTTGTAAAAGAAGCTAGATGTTACAATGGTTTTATTTATTTTCAATCATTTCACAAGTAATTTTAGCACTTTTTAAGCAAAGAGGAATTCCTCCGCCAGGATGAACGCTACCACCAACAAAATAGAGCCCTTTATAATTATTAGAAAAATTAGAATGACGAAGAAATGCAGCTAGTTTAGAGTTTGAACTGGTGCCATATAACGAACCTAAATAACTGGATGTTTTTGATTCAATTAATGATGGATGAAGTACTTCTTCCACTTCGATAAATTTTTCAATATCAGTTTTAAAAATTCGATTTACTTTATTGATGATATTCCTCTTTATCAAAGGAATTAAATCATCCCAATTCATAGAAGTTTGAGATGGAACATTTACCATCACAAACCAGTTTTCTTTACCAATTGGAGCTTGAATGTTGGGTTCGCATTTAGAAGTAATGTTGATATAAATAGTTGGGTCGTCAAACAAATTTTTATCATCAAAAATTGACTTAAACTCTTTAGAATAGTCATCGCTAAAAAGTATGTTGTGTAAATCAAGTTGTTTAAATTCAGCATTAATTCCCCAATAAAAAATAACAGCACTACTACTTCTTTCTTGCTTCAAAATTTTTGCAGCAGCATTTGAATTGTTTAATAAATTTTTATAAGTAAAGTAAACATCAGCATTGCTTACAATACATTGAGCATAAAAGTTTTCGCCATTTACAACAACACCACTAACAGTATTATTATGGCTGATAATTTTATCAACACCCAAGTTGAAATTAAACACAACACCTTTGTTAATGCATAAATTATATAGTGCTTTTGTAATAGCAATCATTCCTCCTTTTGGATAATAAGTTCCATCATTATGTTCAAGATGTGGAATTAATGATAGCATCGCAGGAGCTTTATATGGGCTACTGCCATTATAAGTTGCAAACCTGTTAAACAGTTGAACTGTTTTAGGGTTTTGGAACACGCTTTCGTTGTATTGATTAAGACTGTTATTTATGTAAAAAAACTTTACTTCCTTCAAAGCTTTTAGAACATTTTTATTGTAATAAGTTCTGAATTTATGTAAAGAATTGTTTAGGAAAAACTTGCCGGTACTTTCATATAGTTTTTTTGAATTTTCTAAATATGATTCAACAGCAGTTTCAGACTCATTTGCTTTATTTTTAAGCTCAGCAGCAAATTTTTTTGAATCTGAAAAAGCATTGATAATAGTTCCATCTTCGTAAAAATATTTGAAGGCTATTTCTTGTTTTTGGTAAGAAAAAAAATTGTCAAGTTTTTCTCCACAAAATTCAAATAATTCATTTAAAATATTGGGAGCTGTAAACAAACTTGGGCCTGCATCAAAATAAAATCCTTTTTTTTCAAATGAAGTTAATTTGCCACCAGGTTCGTTATTTTTCTCAAATACAAAAACTTCAAAACCAATGGTAGCAAGTCTTGCAGCCGTTGCCAATCCTGCCACACCAGCACCAATAACAATAGCTTTTTTTCTATTCATTGTTTAGATTAAAGCATATTAAATTTATAACGAATACTTGCTTTAGCCAATATCAAAATTTTTACAGCATCAGGAATTCTGATACGGCTTTGTAGAATATCTGTTGTAGATAAACTCTTTATCTTTTTAAATAGCGCTATATAATATTGATAAGCAAGATACACTCCTAATCTAGACTTAATAGGCAATTTCAAAATTCCTTTAAAGGCATATTCAAAATCGTTTTGAATATCTTTTTCTATTTCAATTTTATCTGCAGTAGTGAAATTATTGAAATTACAATTGGGGAAATACATTCTACTTAAACCCTCATTATCTGCCTTTAAATCTCTTAAAAAATTAATTTTTTGAAATGCAGCTCCTAATTTTTTTGCATAAGGCTCTAACTCATTAAAAAGGTGATCATCGCCATTACAAAAGACTTGTAAACACATCAACCCAACTACTTCTGCACTACCAAAAATGTACTTTTCATACTCACTTTTATCATAGTCGTTTTTAGTTAAATCGAGCTCCATACTATAAAGAAAAGAGTCAATAAAATAGGGCTTTATAGCGTATTTGTTTACAGTATCCTGAAAAGAATGCAATAAAGGGTTAAGACTTATTTTTTGATTAATAGCATTGTGCGTTTGTTGCTTAAACTCATTTAATAAATTAACTTTATCAAATTGGTGAAAGCTATCTACAATTTCATCTGCAAGCCTTACAAATCCATAGATATCATAAATAGGTTGTCGTAAATCTTTGTGTAATAGAAAAATAGCACTTGAAAAACTAGTGCTATACTTTTTTGTTGTATATCTACTACATTCTTTACTAATATCTGTATACAAGTCAATATTCGTGGTCATTTGCTTAGTAAGTGCTTTCTATATTTTATTGCAAGAATATACTTGAAATGTTGAAAAAAATTAAAATGGCAAATCATCTACCAACTCATCTGGTGCAGTAGGTGTATAACTTGGGGGAGCATCTGAAGCTACATCGTTTGAAAGTTTCATTGTTTCTATTCTCCAAGCATCCAGATTTGTAAAGTAACTTTCCTTGCCTTCTTTTGCCCACTTGGTTCCTTTAATATTAAAAGAAACTTTAATATCATCGCCAATATTAAATCTGTCTGGCATTGAAGTTTTATCTTGCACACATTGAAATTTCACGTAATTGGTGATAACTCTTCCTCCAATATCTTCTGTTTTCTCTATTACAAACTCTCTTGTTTTAAAGGTTTCTGACTTTTGAGCAGTATCATATTTTACTACTAATTTACCAGTAATTTCATAACTCATTTTATAAATATTTCTTCAAATGTAGTTTCTAAAAAAAAATACAAACAAAAAAATTTTTTCTGTTGCAATAAATCATAATTTTCAGTTTTATTACTGCCTTATGTATTTATTTAAGAACAAAAAACACAGTTCGTTTCTTTTCGCTACATTATTTATTTATGCTTGCACAACTAAGCCCCCACAAGTAAATTATTTTGATTATAAAGTTGACAAACAAACCAATGTTGATAGCAGTTATATCAAAATGTTGATGCCATACAAGGATAGTTTGGATAAATCGATGAATGCCGTTATTGGCTTTTCAGTTCACGGGTTATTTAAAAAACAACCAGAAAGCCCACTAGGTAATTTTATGGCTGATGCTGTTAAAATAATGGCTGAGAAAAGGTTTGGTAAAAAGATAGATGCTGCATTTGTAAACTTTGGAGGCATTCGTTCTTACTTACCCAAGGGTGACATTACTGTGGGTAAAATATTTGAGTTAATGCCTTTTGACAACCTTATTGTTTTACAAGAATTAAAGGGAGACAAACTAAAATCTTTCTTAGGTAGAGTATGTGAAAAAGGGGGATGGCCAGTTTCTACTGGACTTACTTATGCCATTAAAGATAAATTACCTGTAGATATATTCATTAATGGCAAATTAATTGACGAAAATGCTACCTACATAATAGCCAACAGTGATTACATTGCAAATGGAGGAGATAATTGTGAAATGCTTAAAAACATTCCCAAACAAAACATTAGTTATCTAATGCGTGATGCATTGCTTGCATATACCAGAATGTTAACAAGTGATGCTAAACCCATTGATGCTAAAATTGAAAACAGAGTAGTTTATGCTAAATAATAGAAGAAAGTTTATTAAGAATTCTGCATTGGCAAGTGTTGCTTTTGCAATGCCTACAATGCTTAGTGCTAAAACTAGTAGTGATGAAAAGAAAAGAACACTAACCATTTTACATACCAACGATGTGCATAGTAGGCTAGACCCATTTCCGATGGATGGAAGTAATAATGCTGGTTTGGGCGGTGTTGCAGCAAGGGCTGCTGTTATCAACCAAATTAGAAGTGAAGCAGCAAACGTTTTGTTATTAGACGCAGGAGATATTTTTCAAGGAACACCTTATTTTAACTTATACAAAGGCGAACCAGAAATAAAAGCAATGAGTATGCTGGGCTATGATGCAGCAACAATGGGCAATCACGATTTTGATGGTGGCATTGAAAATTTTGCACATCAACTGCAACACGCTAACTTTCCTATCATCAACTGCAATTACAATTTTAGCAACACAGCAATGCAAGGAAAAACGATTCCTTACAAAATAATTGAAAAAGGAAATGTTCAAGTTGGTATTTTAGGAGTTGGAGTTGAATTGCAAGGATTAGTTCCAGAAAATTTGTATGGCAACACTATTTATGAAGAACCCATTACAAAAGCCAATGAGACTGCTGCTTTGTTAAGAAAAGAAGGTTGCGATTTAATTATTTGTTTATCACATTTGGGAGATAAATATGATGATGCCAAGGTAAGTGATGAAATCCTTGCTAAGCAAAGCTTTGACATAGATTTAATTATTGGAGGACATACCCATAGATTATTTTCTCAACCTAGAAGATACAACAATAAAAATGGCAGTGATGTTTTGGTGAATCAAGTGGGCTGGGCAGGTATGCACTTGGGTAGATTAGACTATAATTTCTTTGGAAAAAAGAAGAAAAAAATGTCAAAAGCCCATACTGTAGTTCTAAGCAAAAAAACAAATTAAAAAAATATTTTTTTTTCAACATAAAACTTCCATATTCGCACTCCCAGTAAAGTTTTTCAACATTTGTTAATAAAAAAAATTTTACTTTGGAAACCTGACTAACTAAAACAACTAATATTACTTAACGTACAAAATGTTCTCAAAATAAAATGCCCCAAACTGCTGAAACCATCTGGAACAATTGTTTAAAAATAATCAAGGATATTGTTGAATGGCAACATTTCAAAACTTGGTTTGAGCCTATTAACCCTGTTGAAGTTAAAGGCAATGTTTTAATGATACAAGTGCCTAGTCAGTTCTTTTATGAATACCTAGAAGAGCATTATGTTACACTGCTAGCAAAAACTTTGAAAAGAGAATTAGGGAAAGATGCTAGATTGGAATATCGTATCATGGTAGATAGTGGCAATGGCAGAGGAGGCACTGTTAATGTACCTGCTACATCAGTTAAAACTTATTCAAATAATGAAATGAGTTTTCCACTTGTGATTGATAGTCCTGTTAAAAATCCATTTGTTATTCCGGGTTTGAAAAAAATGCAAATTGACCCACAATTGAATAGCAACTATACATTTGATTCTTTTGTTGAGGGCGAGTGTAACAGAGTGGCACGCCGTGCAGGTAAGACGGTTGCTGAAAAACCGGGTTCAAGTTCATTTAATCCATTGGTGCTTTATGGTGGAACAGGAATGGGTAAAACTCACTTGGTGCAAGCAATAGGTAATCAAGTAAAAAGATCTCACCCTAACAAAGTGGTTTTATATGTTAGCAGTGAAAAATTCATTAATCAATTTCAAGATCACAGTCGTAATAATGCTATTAATGATTTTATACATTTCTATCAATTAATAGATGTATTGATTATTGATGATGTGCAGTATTTTGCAAAAGCAGAGAAAAGCCAAGATGCGTTTTTTGCCATCTTTAACCACTTGCACCAAAGTGGCAAACAACTTATTTTAACTTCAGACAAATCTCCAAAGGATTTAGATGGCATGCAAGAACGTTTGTTGAGCCGTTTTAGATGGGGTTTAAGCACAGATTTGCAATTGCCAGACTATGAAACTAGGATTGATATTTTAGAAACTAAAATGCGTAACGATGGACTTGAGTTAAGCCCGGATGTTGTGAAATACGTTGCTTATAATATTAACACCAATGTTAGAGAGCTTGAGGGTGCTTTGATATCATTATTAGCTCAATCTTCTTTAAACAAAAAAGATATTGATGTTGAATTAGCGAAAAAGGTTTTAAGAAACTTTGTTCGCACTACTAGCAAAGAAGTTACGATTGATGCTATTCAAAAAATTGTTTGCGAATTCTTTAGTGTGCCTTACGAAAAATTATTGCATAAAACACGTAAAAGAGAGATTGTACAGGCTAGACAAATCACAATGTTTTTAGCGAAAGGATTTACTAAAAACTCTTTAAAAACCATTGGTGAACATTTTGGAGGAAGAGATCATACCACAGTTATTCACTCTTGCCAAACTGTAAAAGATTTAATGGATACAGATACTATTTTTAGAGAGAATGAGCAGGAACTTACACAGAAAGTGCAACTGGCAACTATGTAGTTTATTATATTAGATTAACAGTAAAGGCTCTCAAATTTGAGAGCCTTTACTGTTTTTTGTTCGTTGTAAGTTTCAATTCAAAACTGCTTGTCTGACACGGTGCCAATGACCACTTTTGAGAAGTACGCTATTTCTTTGTGATATCAATTATTTGTGAATGTTGCTTTTACTTTTTGCCTTGACGCAAAAAGTAACAAAAAAGTCAAGGCTTCAGAAAAACAGCTAAAAATCTTTGCATTACGCTATGTCGAAGAAGCTAAGGATGGTGCTTTGGAATATAGATTGAGAATTTGTGCTTATCGGCTATAGCATATGTTTGAACATCTTCGACATTACGCTGCATTTAAAGATTTTTTTTACGCTGTTTTTCTGATGCCAGAAGCCGCTGAATGTTTGAAGGAGCAGTTATTAGCAATGTAAATACATACAAGATTATGAATAAAGGCTCTCAAATTTGAGAGCCTTTGTTGTTTTTATGTGGAAGTTTTAATTTATGAAGTTGTATCATTTTGGGGAGGAGTTTTATCCTCTTTTTTCTTTACTTTCCTTGCTGGTGTTATAATTTTTCTAACGCTTTGGTATTCGTCGTAGAAAGTTTTATTTGATTTTCTAAACGTTACAGCTAGTTTGTCCATTTGATTTTTTAAGATGGCATCTCCTTTTTTAAATAAAGCTACTAAATCAACTGTTTTTGCTGCTTTTTTACTTATTGCTTTTCTTGGATCTGAAACTACTGCTGTGTATTTTGCCATAGCAGTTTGTAGTTCTGTTAAATCAGCTGCTTTTACTCCATATCCTGCAAGTGGTGCAAGATTGCTATTGGCTGCATCGTAAATATTTTGAATGGTTGCAGCTATTGAACCATCTTTAATTCTTTGAAAATCGCTTTGGGCATAATCAACAGATTTTTGCAGCGTATTGTTTTTGGTTTTTTCGGCAAAAGCAAATATTGCTGATGCAACACGAAAAGCTACTGATGCTAGTTCGATTTTTAAAGCTGATTTGTCTTTGGCTGCTCCTTTTGTTTTTTTACTTACAACCGTTTCGTCTTTTTCAATTTCGGTTATTACTGCTCCTAAATCTATAACAGAATTTGCAAACTCGGCTTGGGTGGCAACAATTGTTGGATTGGCATTGCATTGTGATTGTGTTGCTTTGTACATATTGTACTTTGATTCTTGTTTTGCATTCATAATTGTATGTTTTTATAAAGTGAATGAGTGAATTATATCGCTATTTATTCATCTTGAAAAACCAAAAGTGTGTCATTCTTTTTATTTAAAAAATATATAAAATGTTAAAATATAGGTTACAGGATAGTTTGAATTGATTGTTTAATATGTGGTTACCTATACCTTGCTTACAAGTTATTTTGTGGGTTTTGAATTGGTGATTACAGCAGCGACAACTGTAATTACTGCAGGTGTATTTTGAATAACTGAGGTGACAGCTGTAATTGCGGCATTGATATTTTTAATAACTGCACTTCCATTTATCGCTGCAGAGGTGCCATTTTTAAAAACAGTGCAGTCAACTGTAATTACAGCAGGTGCATTTTGCATTGCAGCAGTGATAACTGCAATTACGGCGGTGATAATTGCTATTGTGGAGGTGTTAATTTTTGATGAAGTGGTTTGTTTTGTATTTGATATCAATTAGTTACGCCTCACCCCCAACCCCTCTCCTTAAGGAGAGGGGAGTAAACCGCTGAACATCTTAGATATTAAGATGCATTGAAAGGTTTCTAACGATATTTTTTGATACCATTTTGTGGTTTAGTTATCAACTAAAATAGCTGGGCAATAGCTGAAATAGCAAGCTAATATTATTTTTTTGATTTTATTGTACTGAATACAAATTATTATTAGTTTTATCAAGCCAAAATATATCCCACTTAAAAATTATCTATGAAAAAAAATCTACTTCCGCTAGTTTTTATATCTACAACTTTTTTTTTAAATGCACAGCCTACCATTCAATGGACTAAAAATTATTTTGGTAACAATAGTGATAACGCTGCTTACATAAAACCCACTAAAGATGCGGGATATATTATTTGTGGTAGTTCTGCCTCGAATGATAAAGATGTTACAAAAAATTATGGTAATCTTGATTGCTGTGTTGTTAAAATAAGCAGCGTGGGACAAATGGAATGGCAAAAAAAATCAACACCACCCAACAACTTACAAAGGACATTTATTATATAAAGGCATTCTATAGCAATTGCCAGATTGAAAAATTTTTGTTGCAGTAACAAATTTTATTAACCGCTGTATAAAAAGCACATCCTTGATGTGTTTAACAGTGTACAAACAATATTTTAAACTTGTTGTAGCAAACAACAAAAAATGATAGTTTGTTGCAACCCAAACAAAAGTGTTTTATGAAACAATTAAAATTAATGATGACTATTTTTTGTTGCTTATTTATAGCAACTTATTCTTTTACCCAAAAGGTTCAAACTGTTGCAGGATTTAGTGCCACAAGTGGTTTTAGTGGAGAGCGTAGAGCTGCAACAGCTGCAATGATTCATCAGCCACGCTATTTGGCATTGGACAATGCAGGTAATTTATATTTTTCTGATTATGGTAATCTACCCATTCGTAAAATCAATACTTCGGGCAGCGTTTCAACAGTAGCAAGTGGGGGCAGTATCAGTAGTGCTTTTGGCGATGGTGGTGTATTTAGTACAATTTATTGTTAGTTTTAAAGAACTAATTTCAACACGGTGAGAATGATATACATAAAAGTAGCCTCCCTCCCTAGTGTTGCTAATTACAATTACATCCGTATTGTTAATTTTTCTTGATTTACATAACTCTTTCAATATGCCAAAGTATATCTATTTTTTTATTTCCTTTTTTAGTTTTTATGCTAGCAAAGCTCAAAATGTAGCACCAAAGCAAATTGTTTCTACTTGTTTTGGCGGCTCAAACACCGACTTCGCCAAATGTATTAAACCAGCAAAAGATGGTGGTTATATCATAATAGCCAACACAAACTCAAATGATGGAGATATTGATACAGGCTTTGGAGAATCAGATATTTGGGTAGCTAAATTGGATAGCTGGTATAATATAGAATGGAAAAAAACTTATGGTGGCAGCTTGGGCGAAGAAGCCTTTTCAATATTTCAATCAAAAGATGGTGGCTACATTATAATGGCAAGTTCTTTATCTACCGATGGGCAGGTAACAGGTTATCATCCACCAACACCTACCACTAACGGTGCGGGTGATGCTTGGATTGTGAAAATTGACAGTAAGGGAAATATACAATGGGAAAAATGTTGGGGTGGTGCGAATTCTGATTACATTTTAAATGGTATTGAAACAACTGATGGCGGTTTTGCATTTATTGGTGCTACCGCTTCTATTGATGGAGATGTTTTAGGTAAGCCAGGACACGCTGGCAATATAGATTTTTGGGTGGTAAAGCTAAATCAACAAGGGTCTTTGCTATGGCAGCATAACTATGGCAGCACTTACGATGATGAGGATGGCTACGATTTAATAGAAACTGAAAATGAAGGTTTATTACTTTGTGGTTCTACCAATTCGGTTAATGGGTTATCTATAGGAAATCACGGCAAAGCCGATGCCTTAGTCATTCAGATTGATAAAATGGGCAATGTGTTATGGCATAAATGTTTTGGTGGTAGTGGTGCAGATGCTTTTGAAAAAATAATAAAAAACAAAAATGGAGGTTTTTTATTATTAGGTGGAAGCGATTCAAATGATGGCGATGTGGCAGGTAATCATACCAAAACAGGGCAACAACCTGAAAGTGATGTTTGGATTGTAAGTATAGATAAAAAAGGTTATATGCTTTGGCAAAGGTGCTATGGCGGCAGCAATGGAGAGACTGCTTATAGTATTGATACTAGACAACAGGATGGTGGCTACGTAATTGCCGCAGCAACCGAATCTTTCGATGGAGATATTACTAATAACAAATTTTTAAATGCTTGGGTTTTTGCTATTAGCGAAACTGGTAGCATAATATGGCAATCTTGCTATGGTGGTATTTATGGAAGTAGAATTTTTAGTATCATTTTTACAACTGATGGCGGCTTTCTAGGAGCAGGTATAGCTTACGACGATGTTTGTCATACTCACAAGCCTCCTTATGGAGATATTTGGTTGTTTAAATGTGGCTATCCTCAATTTATACATATTGAAAACAGTAACACCCTATCGCTATACCCCAACCCTGCACACAATACCCTTGGCATCATTACCCGAAATGTAAAGCAAGTTAATATATATAATATATTGGGGCAAATGGTTTTAACTAAAGTGTTAATCAATTATGTTGGCAACTATTTTAGCTCTAATATCAATAGTCTTAATAGTGGCACTTATATAGTAGAAACTATAGATGCCATAGGCAATAAACTTACAGCTAAGTTATTGGTGCTGTAATGTTGTTTACAACAATAACAAAATGTTTAAAACAAAATTTTATAAAAAAAATAAAA
>Ga0114975_10003310_pt1 | contig 10747 bp, 9 predicted proteins | sample S_130626_EF_Meta_FD_87031 | JGI IMG/M metagenome (GOLD analysis project Ga0114975, IMG submission 87031) | Freshwater microbial communities from Lake Simoncouche, Canada to study carbon cycling - S_130626_EF_MetaG | ecosystem: Environmental > Aquatic > Freshwater > Lake | place: Lake...
CGAAAGTTCCTGAAACGTTCTCGGATAGGACCGTTGCCGCCTCCAACGAACCCGTCAAGCGTGCGACCACTCCTCTGGAAGTGACCCTCGCATGGTTAACGCCGCGATCCTCTGACATATCAGATACTCATGCGTCCTTGAAAAACGTCAACGACATGGTGACCGAGGGATTTGATGCGGCGGCCGAAGACGCGCTCAAGCAGCAACTGGCCCATCCCCCGTCCCAAGCGAATTCAACCACGTATGGGATGTTGTTAGAAACAACCGCCCCCGAGTTGGATAGCAACGGCAACAGTCCCGGAGTGATCACGGACAACCTCGGCAACTATTTGGGCTACCATAGTATTCCTAAATGTCATCCGGTGATTTTTCAACACCAACTCTTGGGGTTTTCCACGATTACTGACGCGAACGACCCCACGAACGGCGTCACGACCAGCATCGCCACGCGCGCGCAGTGCCAGTCTTACCAGAACGCGATGGATGCGTCCAATTTGCTGTTGGGTGGGGGACAAGGTCGGTTCCAGGTCCAATATATTCGGTCGGGCAATGAGACCAAGGCGTACAATACGACGCTGGTGGCCATTGGCGACCCGAATTCCTCGTTGAATAACATGGACCTTTCGCAAAACATACATGCGGCAGTGAAGTACGCCATTGAAGCAGTGAACAAGGGCATTTATTACGCATCTTACCCGCTCATTTACACACAAAAGGTGATTCAGAATTTTTCCGGCATGGTGACGGACACCTTTTCGGGGGTCGGATTTTACGAGAGGGTGGCCCCGAGTGACCTGGACCGACTGTGCGTGTACGTGACGATCCAAAACATCATTTGGTACTTTATTTGCATCTGGATATTCTTCAATTGGTACTATTTGATCTGTTACCGTGAGAATGGTCATCCGGTCAAAACGTACGACATCTCGTGGGTATGGCTCAAAGAGCATAATATCTTTCTGAGTTTGTTCTTCAAATATGTGGTATGTCAGGTATCGTTCATCAATGCGGTGATGATGTTTTTCCAGAGGTACGCCAATTTTGTCTTGGGTCCGGTCTGGGGGCCCAAAATTAACGCGATGATTTTGTTTGTCTTGATCGTACTCTTGGTGATTTATGCGGACATGACGACCAAGATAATGAATTTGTTCTTCCAGTCGCTGGCGACGAATATACCTAATTGGTTGGTGGCGTTGCTGATTGCCATGGCCGTGATCTTTGCCCTGTACACGTTTTTATTGGAGGATTGGATTGTACTGGCCCTCAAATTCGGCACCATCATCTTGGGCATTTTTACGATTGTGTTGTTCATTTTGCGGATATTGTGGTCCGTGTTGATCATCTGGGTCGCCTCGCTCCTGATTGCGTTATATTTTATTGTCTACTCGTTGTTTGCCATGGCGATTTATTCGCGGACCTCGGTATTTCAAACCATCCGGCAAATGTTGGAATACATGACGGCCGGCTTTGAGCCGCCCTCGCCGTTCAAATACAGCGTATGCCGCCCGCGGACATGGGGGGAATGGTTGATAGAGCTTCTGAAAGCGATTGTCAGTTTTTTGATACAATACCTGTTTGAGATTATTTTGATCTTCATGCTCATCTACAATATTTACGTGTATGTGGTATTGCTGGGCGACAATGTGAATTTACAGAATGCTATGATTGTCATTACGGTCTTTATCGTCTTGGGTGTCTTGGGATTCATGTACCGCAAACTGTTCCCCATATCCAGTCGGGCCCCTGTAGACGAAATCCACGAGGTTCAGCGGGCCATGGGGGTGTTTTCTACGTCGGACCTGGCCCGGGAGACGTCCACCACGTTGTTTCCGACATTCAAGGGACTCTCGTCCAAGCTGACCAATTTATTCATACCGACCCGAGAAGAGGAAGCCGCGCGGCAGCAACGTAAACAGGCCCAGGCCGGGGGGCCGACTCAGGCTCCTGCCCCGGCCACGGGACCCCGTCCTGGCCCCGGGAACCCCTCCAATGTCATTGGTGGCGTACCGACCAACGGGTCGGTGTAGATTGTAGATACATGAAGGTCTAGAAAGACCACGGAACCGTTTTTTTTCACAGGGTAATATAGAAGTGCATGTCTACGAATCCGCCCATACCCACAAGCAACAAAGCCGTGTATATTGGTAATTTAGGTCAGACTCCGCCCCCTGCGGCCCAGGCCCCACAGGCCATCAATGCTATTCCGTGGACCGCCTCTCCCTCCACGGCTCAGACCCCGACGTATTCTCCGCAAGTGAATGGCGTGGCGGAGTTTGGGCCCTCCCCGGCCACGCCTACCCACTTACCAATCTATACCAACAATCCGGTCAACTACGCGTGGTCGCCGGCCGCGTTGGACCGACAGACCCCGCCCCCCCGGGCCGGCCAGTTTTTGTTGGCCGCTCCAGGTTCTTTTCGTCCGGCCGACGACCTGGCCATCAATTACAGTAAATTGACCGGACTGAGTTATGCTTCCCCCGCGGACGCCCCCCTGGGCGGTTTCTGTCGGACCAACGCGACCAACCCCGGCCAAATAGATTCCGTCTGCAACAGTCTAGACACGAACGTATGTGCATCCACCCAATGTTGCGTGTTGATCGGCGGTTCGGGCGACGGATCGGCCGGTGGCCGGTGTGTGGCAGGAGGAGAAAATGGTCCCGTCATGACGTCGTATTATACCGACCCGACCATTATGCATCGCGACCGGTACTATTACCAGGGCAAATGCTACGGTAATTGTAGCAACAACCCGATAGGAACCCCTTCTTCACCCCCTGTTCCGGCTGCGCCTTTACCGACTGCACCTGCTGCTCCTGCTGCTGCGGCTCCTGCTGCTGCGGCTCCTGCGGCTCCTGCTGCTGCGGCTCCTGCGGCTCCTGCTGCTGCGGCTCCTGCGGCTCCTGCAGCACATGCTGCGCCCGCACACCCCTTACCTCCAGGCACCGGAGGCGTCAAGCCCACGGTCGCGGCCTCCGGTATCAATTATGCGGTCTTGGCCGACGCCGCCATCGTGGCCGGCGCCTTGCTCTTGTAACAACACAACATAAACACAGACGATATAGGATCCTATATCATCTATGAAATTTTACGAAACTCATTTTGAGGATTATTGCAAGTCCGCCGAAAAGTTCCAAGAAACGGCGCTGCGGTCTGGCCAGGATAACGGGGCTATCGTAGTGGCCGAGCCCGACCCCCCACAAAATTGGATTGTTTACGGCCCCTCGGGGGTGGGAAAATATACCCGGACCCTGACCCTGTTGAAGCCGTACAGTCCGAGTCAATTGAAATACGACAAGAAGGTGAAAGCGGCCACCGAGAAGCAATCCTATATTTACCGCATCAGTGACATCCATTACGAGGTGGACATGTCCCTCTTGGGTTGCAATGCCAAGATTATCTGGCACGACATTTACAAGCAAATTGTGGACATTGTCACGATTAAACCCGAGAAGTTGGGATTCATCGTCTGCAAGAATTTCCACGCGATTCACAACGAACTCTTGGAGATTTTCTACAGTTACATGCAACAGCATTGCTACGAACGCGACGACGTCCATCACCCGGGTGTCGTCCAGATTTATTTTATTCTCATCACCGAACATGTCAGTTTTTTACCGAGCAACATTGTGGACCATTGTCAGCTGCTGCGGGTGCCGCGCCCCCGGCGTGACGACATGCTCGCCTTTTCCGGCGTTTACAAAGACAAGGACCCTGAGAAAGTGGCGTCTGTGTTGTCTACGGTGGGCACCGACGACATCATCAATCTGAAGGAGGTGTATTCGTTCGCCTTGGTCGCCCCGCCCCATCACGAATTGCCCCAAGACCATTTCAATATGGTGTGCGATACCATCATTCAGGAGATGCATACCTTGATTGGACGGATTCAGGGGGTCGGCGCCGAAGGCGCCTCCCCCTCTGTTGCTGCCCCCACGACCTCGTTGACGTATTTCCGCGACTGTCTTTACGATATCTTGATTTACAATTTGGATGGCATTGAATGTGTCTGGTACATCTTTAGGCATTTCGCAGTGTCGGGACATTTGGTCCTTGGTTCGCCCCCCATGCAGCGTCTTTTGTACAAACTGACGGTGATTCTCAAACAATACGGCAACAATTACCGGTCTATTTTTCATCTGGAGAATGCCGTGTTTTCCATCTTGGAAGCGGCCACGGCCACCTCCTGAATAGTCCGGTCTGAAATAGTATACTCCTCATCCAAAAACCATATATAAGATTCGGCATAGGAATCTCGTATATGTCTACGGAGACGGAATCGCGTGAGGTGGTACCCCACATTTTGGTGTCGGTCACCACGATTCCGCGCCGATTTGCTCAATCGTTGCCTGCGGTCATTGCGTCCATTCAGCGACAAACCCTGCGGGTCAAAATCATCGTCAACGTGTCAGACAATTATGTGAAATGGCCCGGTACCTCCGTTGGTCCCATTCCGGAGGCTTGGACCCATGACCCCGATATCTTGGTCTATACGACCTCCCGAGATTATGGACCCGCAACCAAACTGCTGGGCGCCATTGAATTCTTGGCGGCCGGAGAGGAACGTCAAGGCATTGTTCCGTCGCAAATTACCCACATATTGACCATTGACGACGACATTGATTATACCGATACCCAGTTTATTCAACGGTTTGTAGACGCCATTGCGAAGTATCCTCGGTACGTGTTGCCCATAAAAAGCATCTGCTTGGGTTGTGCTCCTTACCATCATTGCAAAGGATTGATATATGATCGCGAAGGGTTTGTGGACGTGCCCCGAGGATTCCACGGGGTGGCCTATCCATTAAGTGAACTGGCCCCGGACCGGTTCTATATGTCGCCGGAGTTTATCGGCACATTGATTCCCGAGGTTTTCAACGACGACGACGCCTTTTTCGGTATCATCTTGGGAATCATGAATGTGCCCATTTTTGTCATTAATCATCGTTTAGAAACGGGGTCGGTGGATGCTGGGGAAAGTGCGGTTCAAGAAAACAGCTCCAAGAACCGCATGACAGCCGAGATGGAAATCTATCAATTTGCGGTGCAAAGGGGCTATTTGCCGAATAAACATCGTTTGGCCGCTGATCAAAAAGAAACGGCCCGGGATAGGGCTGGTATGCAACCAGGATGGTGTGCGGGTGGTATGGGAATGATTTTCAACCGTTGACTTCTTTTTACTTATACGTAGTAAAAAGAGGGGAGGGACATATATCTGCATATCTACTACGTAGAAATAACATGCCGCATTCATCCACGATTTTATGGAATGCCACCGATCCCGGGCTTCATTCCAATTTAGGCGAGAACTCGCGCACAGAAACGGAGGTCATTATGTTGCCGATGGTGGTCATCTTCTTGGTGGGGTTCGTGATATTCTACCGGCGGTGCGTTTGACTGGTCCTCCTTCCCGTCCTAGAACAGCCGGTTCGGTACACACATGGACTGGCCGTTGACCCGTTCGCAATGGTAGTTGTGGGCACAATTCAGGTCACAGGACCCGGGCGCATTCGCGATCATGGCGGGAACGCAGATGGCCCCGATGCCTTCAGACGTCTGACACTTCCATCCGGCCATGCAGTCGGGAATACACGTCAGGTTTGCTGATGCACGGTCCGTATTAGATGCGGTTTTTGAAGGACGGGGTAAAATGGTACGTACCGGGGTCTCGGAGGCCCCGGCCCGGTCCCCGGCCCGGGCCCGGCCCCGGGCCGAATCCTTGGGACCACGCTGCTGGCTTCCCGGGGCCGTATTTGTCCGTTCGGTTACGGGACCCCGCGTCACCGAACTTGGTGACAGGGGCCAGGTGGTCTTGTTGTACATCTCGTCAGGGGTCAGTATCCCGACGAAGCTGGTCGCCGCATTGATCCGGTCCGCATCTTGCAAAGCGTCTGCCGTAATCGCCCCAGGACCCCGGTCGGTGACGCGGAACCCTTGGCAGTCACCGTAACATTTGCCGTCACGCCAGTAATAAAACAGGTCCGTTTGCGGCATGGTTTTCCCCCAGTAATTGTTGTAGGCCCGGGCATTGTTGGTATTGGGGAAAGCCGCGCGACACGTGGTACCGTTGACATAGACACAGACATCGGATGCGGCACACGCTTCCGGGTCCAAGGCCCGGCACGCGGTGTCCAGGGTGACCGGACGTACATGCTCTAAACCATGCGGTTCGGGGCTCGTAAAGTCGTCGTACGGTTTTTCCAACGATTGCGAATAATCCGCCAAGACATTGCGCGCACCCCAGTGAGACTGAGGCGCAATCACAGTGCGATCACTGTCGACGTCAGTGATGGGCCTCGCATCCTCTGTATCTTTCCTGAGGCCCGTGCTACTGTCTACCGGAATGTCGCGCTGTGAATAGGGTTCCTTCGGCCCAGCTCCGCCCGGCCCGTACGAGCCGGGCAAGGGCAAGGCGTACATGAGGGCCGCCACACATATCAATGCCGCCACCAAGAGCGTGAAAATCAACACATACATAGATACATATTCCTTAGATTATACATTCACGCCTGCCTGTTGCACTTGGCCCGTTGCACTTGGCCCGTTCCTTTGCCCATCCTCAAATATGCTATATGATCAAGCCTGCGCGATATTAGATATGCATCCCAAAGACGGTAAAACCCGGAGCATCATCAAATCCCATTACCGTCGTCTATGTCTGAAGTACCATCCGGACAAGAATACGGACCCGGGAGCGACCGAAAGGTTCCAAGAAATCAATGAAGCCTATACCGTGTTGTTAAGACATTTACGAGACATGGACCAAGACGAGGACGGCGACAGCGAAGATTCGGACCCGGAACCCGCCGCCTCCCAGGTACCCCATTCTACCAAGGAGTGGATACAGCGGTTGGCGCCCCTGTTTCAATCCATGGGTCGACCGATTCTGCATCATCCGGGATGGCCCGAAATCACGCAGTGGCTTTCTCAAGCGTATCAATCCAATGCCTTGAAGTTTTTGAATACCCTGGACAAGGCGACGCTCCAAGATATTTACTATTTCATTTGCAAGCACCGACGGCGGTTTCCGCCCGTGACCGAGACCATGCTAGAGTACATTGGGAAATTGCTGAATTTGTCGCTGCATACCCGCACCCATCGCGACAAGGTCGTGGTGCTTCATCCCGACCTCAATGACCTCTTTCTGTGCAATGTGATTAAGCACCAAGAAGGCGACCGTAAATACCTGATACCGACGTGGATGGAAGAAACGGTCTTTGATATTGCCCCGGCCGAGGCAGACAAGGGACCAGAGGGTTCTGGTGGTCCTGGGGATCCGGGTGAATTCATCGTGTATTGTGTTCCGGTCTGCCCTGACGGCGTCTCGTTGGACGAAAACCATCATCTCCATGTCCAGGTTCACTGGACGTTCCAAGAGGTACTGAACCGTCCCGAAACCGAACCGATACAGGTGCAGGTGACCGCCTCTCAAGTGTTTGAAATAACCCGTTCGGATTTGTTGATGCGCGGCTACCAAACCAGAATATTTCATCGGCAGGGGGTCCCCATCGGGAACACCAAGGACATTTTTGACGTCTCCAACAAAGGCAATGTCATTTTGCATATTTACCTCACTTAGACGACCCCTTATTGGGAGGTTATTGCTGCTACATTCGGCGGGTTATTGGTTGCCTGCACCAGTGGCACCGTCAGCCTGGGTTTTGGTACCTCGGCTTTCTGGGGTAATGCGATAAATGGCTTGACCGGAGGTTGAATTCCCGTAAACCGGTTCACCACCCCCGCCGCCAAATTATAGATGCGCACATGTTCCTCGACCACCGTCGTCGGTTTAGGCGCTTCCACCACATACGCCGTGATTTTATCCACGTAATTGCGGTCCTGTTTGCGGCGAAAATACGCTTCTTCGTACTCCTTGGTGTACTTGTCCGTGGCATCCATATACGCCACATTGGGCATCACCCGGTCCGAGAGATGGTATTTGACCAGTCCCGGAACGCCTGCCCGTTTATAATAATACAAAAACCGTTCTTGGTGCGCCAGTTGCGATTGCTGCGGTTTCTGTTTTTGTCCGGTCACGGTCACCCCGTGGGAAGCAATGGGCAGCCGGTTCTTGTCGGTAAAGACGATTTTACCGGGGGTGGCGGGGTCCAGGGTCACCTTAAACCCCGACTCGCTGTTGAATACATGAGTTAAATTGCCACAGGCGTCGGCCAAAGCCAAGCCTTCCACATACGTTAACTTTTTCACTTCTTTCGCCATCATATATGATATATGTTCATAGATGATGACCGAGCCTAAACGATGTTCCTTGTCCACCACCGGCCAGCACAACTTGAACCTGCAGATGTATTCTTTCCGGGAAATCCTGGGGCTTTTCCGTCTGGACGGCGTGTCCACGCTCACGGCGGACCATATGAAACAGGCGAAACAGACGGTGTTGCGCATGCATCCCGACAAATCCCGGCTTCCCTCGCAGTATTTTCTCTTCTACAAAAAGGCGTTTGATATGGTGGCCGAATACTACGACAACCAGACCAAGACCGACCGCGCGGTGCCGAGCGAACCGATGCAGTATACGGCCCCGCGAACCAGTGGTCTGTCGCGCGCGGCCGACAACGGGGTCCAAGACAAAATTCGGACCATGAAGGCGACGGAATTTCAGACCACGTTCAACCGTCTCTATGAGGAAAACATGCGCGACCGGGAGGAGGAACGCCGACGCGAAGAACGGAACCAGTGGTTCAAAACCGAAGATGCCACGGCCGATTGGGATACGTACGCCCGTCAGGGTGGCGATATTCACCAGAAATTTCAGCATATCAAGCAGGTCCAGGCGTCCCAGCAGATGGCCTTGTATCGGGGGGTACAACCCCTGGTCACCAACCGCGGCATGGGCGACTCCTTTCATGGGGGCGCCGACGACGCCGAGGACGCTTACATTACCACCGACCCCTTTGGCAAACTGAAATTTGACGACCTGCGTAAAGTACACAAGGACCAGACCGTGCTCTCCGTCAGCGAACGGGACGTGGACCAGGTCACCCAATACGGCAGCGTGGACAAGCTGCGCACCGCCCGGCGCGACGACGACCACGCCCATCCGGTTTTAGACAAAAGGGAAGCTCAACGTCTTCTGGACGAACAAGAGGCGGCGAACCGCCGACGGTTTGAACAACGGCAACATGCGGCTAAATTGCAGACCATGCAGTACCAAGAAAAAAATGCCCAGGTCCTGTCGGGCTTCATGTACCTGGGCAACGGTTAACGGTACCATGGACCGTGGCCCATGCCCCAAAATCATGTATAGGATCTTCCTAGGATCCTATACTTGCCTTGGGGGGTTTACCAAGAACGGGCACGGTTCATTCTGCCCGTGGGGTTCGCACTCATTTTCAGGACGAGGGCCGCCAACTGGTTTTCCAGTTCTCGGTAATCGTGTTGAAGGGCCCGGATGTCCCGCTTCATGTGTTCCATGTCGGGTTCTTCAAAGGCCACGGTGCGTTCACGGATTCCGCTGGTAGCGCTGGTCTCGGTGGCCAAGGGAGGTATGGGAAGAATATTTAGGATGTTGTGCGAGAGAGGGTCGGTGGACGAGATGTTTAGAGTCCGGACCGGAGGGGCCGGAGAGGCCATAGGAGGGGATGTGCCCGGAGAGGCCGTAGGAGGGACCGGAGGGGCCGGAGGGAGTTGCGGTGGTGTGGGCGGGGCCGGGGGCGGCAAAATAAGATTTTCCCGTTCGCGCAACTGCTGTTGGATCAGTTCGTCCATGTTGGCAATCGGCGTATCCAGTTCGGTCACCTTGAAATCAATCTGTTGTGGGGGCGGACGTTGCAGGAACGTCTTCATTTCCTCCTGTTTTTGCAGAAACTGTTCATGCAAATGGCCACCCGAATGAGGACCGTTGTTGGCCGTCGCGCCAGCTTGACTAGGGTTGGGCCCACCCGCCGGTCCTCGCGGGGGAATGCGCGAAGCCGTGGGGCGGTCCAAGTCCTGAAACGCGGAACCCATGGTCCTAGTATCGGGAAACGACTGTGACTGGGCTACCCGTCGGTCCACCGGAACGGTTCTCAGGGTCTCCAACATGGTACGCAATACGGCCTGATTCAACCGGTTCAACTCGGTCGTGGTCAGAGGTTGTTGAAACCAAGTAGCGGGCAAGTTTTCGTAGAATTGCTGTATATGATGCTTGAACCAAGCGGGGCGTTCGGAAGGCGTCAGCACATGTATTTCGGGACGCTCCTGTAAAATTTCCCATAGGATGGTCTGATTGTCGCGATGTATAAAGAGTGCCATGTATTCATCTCATGGCACCGTTTTATGTTGGTTTGGTTCGTAGGTCTCAGTTGCGTTTGATGGCCACCGTTTTATGGTAAGCCCGCGGAGGAACGTTGATGACCAAGGCGTTCATATAGTTATCCACCCACCCCAGGTTGAAGACGTCCGACGGGTTGCTTTCTTCCACGTCCGTGTACGAAAAGGTCTCTTCGGAATTGATATGGTTCGGGTAACCAATCACCCATAGACGCACTTTTTGGTCGCTCATTTTGCCGCCGCGTTGTCTTTGGGTCTTGTTCCGGGTCTTGTTCTGGGGTTTCTTGGTACGCCGGCCTTGTGTACGTCGTCCTTGCCGTTTCGTCTGTTTACCCATGGTGACTGCTACTATATCTTGGTATTTGTTCCGGTCCGCGGTCCTAAACCGGGTCATTGAAATACTCGTTGCGAAACCGGGACACCACGGCGTCCGGCACACGCTTGGTCTCAAACCGACGCAGTGCGGTCATGACGCTCATCG
>Ga0114975_10003311_pt1 | contig 10743 bp, 13 predicted proteins | sample S_130626_EF_Meta_FD_87031 | JGI IMG/M metagenome (GOLD analysis project Ga0114975, IMG submission 87031) | Freshwater microbial communities from Lake Simoncouche, Canada to study carbon cycling - S_130626_EF_MetaG | ecosystem: Environmental > Aquatic > Freshwater > Lake | place: Lake...
AGATCAAGAAGATGCAAAAATTATATTGACAAACAATATATATGTCAATATATTATTGAAAACCATACTGAAAAGGAATTTGAGATGACTGCAGTCACTGTCAGCCCCCACGTTCACGGCATTTTTGACCCCGAAACTTGGACCGTCACTTATGTGGTTTACGAAAAACCGGGGTCTGCTTGCGCCATCATTGACTCGGTGTTGGACTACGACCCCAAGTCGGGCCGCACCAGCCACAAGTCAGCCGATAAAGTCATCGAATTCGTCAAAACCAACGACTTGAAAGTGGAGTGGGTCATGGAAACCCATGCCCACGCCGACCACCTGAGCGCCGCGCCTTACCTGAAGCAACACTTGGGCGGCAAAACCGCCATTGGCGACCACATCAGCGGTGTGCAAAAAGTCTTCAAAGGCATCTTTAACATGGAAGCCAGTTTCAAATTGGACGGCTCGCAGTTTGACCATTTGTTTGCCGATGGTGACGCCATCCAGGTGGGTGGCCTCACCGGCCACACCATGTATGTGCCTGGCCACACGCCTGCCTGCGTGGCCTACCAGTTTGGCGACGCGGTGTTTGTGGGTGACACCCTTTTCATGCCCGATGTGGGCACCGCACGCTGCGACTTTCCCGGAGGAGATGCCAAAACCTTGTACACCTCGACCCGCAAGATTTTGAGCCTGCCCCCCGAGACACGTTTGTTCATGTGCCACGACTACCCGCCCAATGACCGACCTGTGAATTTCGAGACCACCGTGGCCGAGCAAAAAGCGAAAAACGTCCATGTGCATGACGGCATCACAGAAGCCGAGTTTGTCCAGATGCGCACAAAGCGCGACGCCACCTTGGAAATGCCTGTGCTCATCTTGCCCGCGGTGCAAATCAATATCCGCGCTGGCGAGTTGCCACCCAAAGAAGACAACGGCATTGCTTACGCCAAAATTCCTTTGAATGCACTTTGAAGGCGCACCTGTCATGAACACTCTGCATTTGGTTTGTCCGCACTGCAACGCCACCAACCGCGTTCCCTCGGACAAGCTGCAAGCTGAACTCAGCTGCGGCAAATGCCAGGCTGCTTTGCTGCAAGCGCATCCCGACAACTTGGGCGAAGCCGCTTTCAACGCGCAATTGGCCAAAAGCGATTTGCCCTTGGTGGTGGACTTTTGGGCGCCTTGGTGTGGCCCGTGCCGAAGCATGGCACCAGCCTATGAAAAGGTCAGCCACGACATGCATGGCAAAGCCCGTTTTGTGAAGGTGAACACCGAAGAAGAACAAGGCTTGGCGGCCAAGTTCAATATTCGAAGCATTCCGACTTTGGCGGTTTTTGCGGGTAGCCGTGAAATTGCCAGACAGCCTGGGGCGATGTCGGCCCCCGATGTGGCGCGTTGGGTCAGCGCTGCCTTGCTCAAGGCCTGAGACGACCCATAACCCTTTTAGGAAAAATCATGATTCAAAACGTTGGCGGCATCGACCGCATGCTTCGCATCGTCGCTGGTTTGGCGCTGATCATTTTGGCGGCCACTGGCGTGCTGGGCCCATTTGCATGGCTGGGCATCATCCTGATGGCTACAGGGGTGTTTCGCCTTTGCATGATTTACTCATTGTTTGGTTTGAGCACCTGTGCCATCAAAACCAACCCCGATACCCCCGCTGAATGAGATAAAGCAACGACGCTCTTGGTCCCGTCGTGCTGGCACGGCTTTTATCTACTGAGGAGTCAGGGACAAATCAGTTTGATTTTTGGGAAATAGGTTTTGTAGCGCCCCGCATCTCGGGTCAGCAGTTGATAGCCATCGGCTTGGGCATGGGCGTGTCGCTGACGATAGAGCGCTAAGCTAAAAAAGACTGACGGCTCAGCCTTGGCATTGCTTTTTGTAGTCTGCAACATCTTTGGGCAAGCTGCCAGACTCTGGCCTTGCGTCCAAGGATTCGCAGTTTTTAAAGACTTTTTTACAGTAATCCAGCTCTCGCATGGGGTTGCCAAATTCCTTGGCCAAGCAAGCTTGGTGCTTGGTCTCGCACTGGTTGGCCGCACGAATCGCGGTTTGTAGCTGGCTTTCCCATGCCTCACACTGCGCAGTATGGGCGGCAGCGGGCAGGCAAATACACGCTAGCATGCACATCAGTGGCATGAACCTAAGTGACTTCGCTTTCATGGCATCGCTTTCATAATGGTGGGTTTTGTACGTTTTCAACTCAGATGTGATGATTTCCATGAAGCTTTCCCATCCAGTCGATTTGCTGATCCGCCAAGCTTTGATGTTTGATGGTACCTTGAGCGAACCTCGGGTCCAAGACCTTGCCGTGCATGAAGGTCGCATTGTGGCGCTGGACGACCAGTTGCAAGCCCAAGCCAGCCAAACGATTGATGCCAAGGGCTTGGCCTTGATGCCCGGCATCATCGACTCCCATACCCATTTCGATGCCCAAATCACCTGGGATTCTTTTGTGCGCCCATCTCCCGCCATGGGGGTGACCACCGCGGTCATTGGCAATTGCGGTTTCACCATTGCGCCTTGTCGCCCGCAAGACCGTGAACTCACCATGCGCAACCTCACGCAGGTGGAAGGCATGTCGCTGGATGTGCTGCGCGATGGCATTGATTGGCGCTTTGAAACTTTCCCCGAGTACATGGCCATGCTCAAGCAAAAGGGTTGCGCCATCAATATCGCGGCCTACGTTGGCCACTCCTCGGTTCGCACTTGGGTGATGGGCGAGCAAGCGAATAAGCGTGAGGCTACCCCCGAAGAAATTGACGCCATGGCCGACATCGTCAAAGAGGCCATGGCCGCTGGCGCAGTGGGTTTTGCCACCAGCACAAGCCCCGCGCACAACGGGGAGGGCGGTTTCCCCATGCCCTCGCGTTTGGCCAGTGATGAAGAAATGATGCAACTCACCCTTGCCATGGCCCACCAAGGACGAGGCGTCTACATGGTCACCAAGGGTGGGCAAATGTCCATGTCTTTTTTGCAGTCGCTGGCGCAAAAGAGTGGCCGGCCGGTGATGGTTGCTGCATTGCTTCACAACAGCACCAACCCGCAAGCCGTTTTCAATGACATGGCCGCTATCGCCCAAGCCAATGCCCAAGGCATAGGCATGATTGGGCAAGTGTCGTGCTGTCCCTTGACCATGGACTTCACCTTTGCCTCTGCTTACCCCGTTGAAGGTTTGGTGAGTTGGCGAGCTGCCATGGGTTTGTCGCATGACGCATTGAAGGCCTGCTTAAGTGACACATCATTCCGCCAAGCGGTCAAAGATGAGTTGTCCCAAACCGCAACGTTCCGTTTATTCAACAATGAATGGGACAAGGTGCATGTGGTGCAAACTGCCTTGGCCGAGAACCAATCGTACGAGCAAAAAAACGTCGCCGAATTGGCTCAAGCATCGCACCAAGATCCCTTGGACTTTGCGCTGGACTTGGCTCTGAAAGAAGACCTGCAAACGGTGTTCACTGCCCAGTTGTTGAACAGCGACACCGAACAGGTGGGCCGCTTGCTAAACGACCCCCACAGCTTGGTGTCCCTCAGCGATGCGGGTGCGCATTTAACTTTCTTCAACGATGCCGGTTTTGGTTTGCATTTGCTGGGCCACTGGGCCAGAGACCTAGGACTTATGTCGATGACGCAGGCCGTTCACAAACTGACAGCGCAACCTGCGAAAGTGCTGGGCTTCAAAGACCGTGGTCTTTTGCGAGTGGGCTTTGCCGCAGACTTGATGCTGTTTGACCCGAAAACCGTGGGGCGTGGCCCCAAGCACAGGGTGTTTGACTTGCCGGGTGGAGCGGCCCGACTCAATACGCTGGCCACAGGCGTACATGGGGTTTGGGTGAATGGTCAACTGATAGCCGACCAGCAAGGCTTGAAGGATCAGGCCGCAATGGCGGGTCAACTTTTGACGGAATTCACCTAAAGCATATGGTTTGGCTGACTTTTCATGACAGATACGTCATTTTCCTTTTGTATTGATGATTTTTATTGTTTCTAAGCACTTATTGGTTTAACTTAAGGGACTTAGAGTCGATTCTTATACTGATATCTCTTAAAAGTCTTCTGTTTTGCTTGCCAAAATCCACCATCCGCGAAGTGACACTGACAACCTCTCTTCTTTTCAAGAGTCGGTAGAAACAGCCACCCAAACTTTCTTTCATGCGATTTGTGAGCAGAAAAATATTAAGCATTTTCTGTTTGGAATTTCCTTAGAAAAGATTTACGAGAACATGAAAATCCATGGGGACTTCGTCGTTCTCAAGCCAGAAAAATACTACCGAGACATCATCTCGCAAACTGCGCCGCCTGGTTTGCAAGTCACGCCCAATCAGTTTGAAGATATTTTTACCTGTCTGCGGGATGTGTTGAAGAAGCAAAGATTTCTTAAAAAACAAATACCTAAACTTGCAAGCTACATCATTGAAAACATCGAAGAGACCCGCGCTTTGATTGCCGACGCGGAACCCAATATATTGCGTTCGCACGAAGTCAACAACGAAACGATTTGTGCAATGTTCAACAAATCCCGCGCAGAAGCCCGCATAGATCAATACAACGATGTCTACGTCCCATCAGGCTTTAATTACCCGTTTTGGACACGTGTGAACAAAGTCAGTAAAGAAATTACCTTTGGCGCACAGGCCTTTCCCATCAGTTCCAGCGTGAACTCCATCGAAATTCACAACATCAGCGAACAGGCCAATGCAAAGCTGGGGAACTTCTTCATGGAAGTTGATAATCGAACTCGTCATGGCCCTATATTGTTTTCGCTGCACGCCATCAAATACCAAGATGCAGTTCCTAAGCGCATGCTGCTTAGAGCCGCAAGAGAGTTCTCTAGTGCATTTGAAACCGCTGTGAGCATGGATAAACACAACTACCTTAAATCGGCGCTGAACTGATTTTTCTATGCACCATCTTGTGTTCGTTTATGGCACTTTGAGCCAAGGTAATTTGTAGAGCGGTCGCAGCTACTTGACCAGGGAAATTGGCTAGCGTACGGCCCTCACAGCCCCAGGTAGGCTTTCACCGCCGGGAAGTGCTGCTCGAAATCGGATATGCCATGGTCTGAGCCCTCGATCAGGTGCAAGGTGGCTCTAGGGTATCTGCCTACCATTTCCTGCCAACTCAGCACCTCATCTCCTGTGGCCACCACGTTCAACAGTTGTGCGGGGTCAGGCAAAGCGCTGACATCGTGATTGGCCTGACCCACATACAAGTTTTTCAGCTCCTCGATGTGGTAGGGCTCAAACACCACCGATTCATCAGGGTTGTGCCACGCGGTTTGTGTCCCTATATAGCCCACCAAGTCTCTGGCGGGATGCACCGCCGGGTTGAGCAACACCGTTTTGCACTGCATCACAGCACCCAGCCACGTGGCGTAAAACCCACCCAGCGATGAGCCCATCACCGCCATACGGTTTTTGGGCCAAGTGTGTACCGCGTTAAGCAACAGTTCTGAGGCTGCTTGCGGCGAGGCTGGCAACTGTGCGCATAACCACTGCACATCAGGGCGATGCTGTTTCAGCCACCTTGCTAAGAATTGCGCTTTGAACGATTGTGGACTTGAGCGAAACCCATGGGCATACACCACATGGGTGATGGTCGGCACGTCAGAGGTAGCTGGCATCAAAAAATCGCTCCATCTGGAAGGGGGTGCCTGCCGGCACTTGTTCGGTATCGAGCAATGCCTCAAACACCGCTTTGGCTGCAGGCGGGTGGACCCGTGTACCAGGCGCAAACATGTTCATGCGCAAAGCTTGTTCGATGGCGCGGGCAGCATATGCGGGGGTGGTTCTCAATTCTTGAGCCAGCAATTGTTCAAAATCGTTCGGCTGGGCCATGAATTGAAGTTGGGCCGCATTCAAAGTAGCCAAGAAGGTTTTCAATGGCAGGGCATGTTGTTGCGCCCAGCCCTGATGCACATTCACCGAGGTAAATAGCCAGTCAGGAAACAGCGCGGAAATGGCGCCTAGATTTTTGTAGCCAGCATCCTCTGCGACATAACTCAAAGGAAAAGGTTGAAAACCCACATCAATCGAACCGTCTTGCAGATGCTTCCAACGTGTGGGGGCACCACCCACGGCCACCACGGTGTATTGATCTTTGTTCAGGCCTATGGACTTGGCATAGCGTTTGACCAAATAAGCGGTTCCCTCTTTGAGAGACAGCACGCCAAACCTTGCGCCAACCAAGTCCTGGTTTGATTGAAGAGGGGGTCTGGCAATGATTTGGTGTGGCAACTTTTCGGCGTTTCCTGCCACCATGCGCAAAGGCCCACCTTGGTAAGCATCCACCATGACGGACTCGGGGGTAGAGATAGCGATATCGATCTCACCCTTTAGCAAGGCCTCCGTGATGCGTTCAGCATTGTCAAACACCGACAAGGTAACGCTGAGTCCCTCACGCTCAAACAGTTTGAGCGAAAGCGCTGCCCACAAAGGCGCATAAAAAACAGTTCTGGAAATAATGGCCACGCGCAACACGGGCAGCTTTCCAGCAGTTTGGGCAAAGCTTTTCGGTAGATGACTGGCGCAGGCCAAAGCACCCAAAAGTGCCAGTGTCGATCTGCGCGATAGGGTCATCAGTGGTTGGCGCGAGCCACCCAAACGGTGGCACCTTCGGCGCCGTAAAGCTCGGCGTGCTCGATGTTGCGTGCAAGTCGAAAATAGTCTCCAGCTTTCAGATGCGTGACTTTTTCTCCCACCGTCAGCCAATATTCACCACGTTGCACATAAGCGCTGACATCGAAGGGGTGGGTATGGGTGTCGATTTTCAAATCCGACGCCCACTCGCGAACCAAAATTTCATCAAAACCTTCGTCAAGGGATTGGGCTGTGAAGGACTCTAAGGTGGTTGTGGTCATGGGCTTACCTTTACTGAAATGGATGAAAGTCCTTGAATAAACCCATGCATGGTGTCACCGGCCTTCACAGGCCCCACGCCATCGGGGGTGCCGCTGAAAATCAGGTCCCCTGGGTGCAATTCAAACAAGGTGGAGAGGTTGGAGATGGTCTCATTCACAGACCAAATCAAGTGGGTGATATCGCTTTTTTGTTTGACTTCGCCATTCACATTCAAGCCAATTTCCCCTGAATGGATTTCGCCGGTGTCAGACTTGAGGTGCAACAAGCCTATCGGGGCAGCGTAATCAAAGGCCTTGCCAATTTCCCAAGGGCGTCCTTGCTCACGCATCTTGATTTGCAGGTCTCTGCGCGTCATGTCCAAACCGACGGCGTAGCCCAAAATATGCTCGTTGGCTTGTTCGATGGAAATATTTATACCCCCCTTGCCAATCGCCACCACCAGCTCAATTTCGTAATGGTAGTTTTGAGTCAATGAGGGGTAGGGAACAGAGACGGTCTCATTTGCAGGAACAGGAACGACAGATTGCGCATCGTTGGCTTTGCAAAAGAAAAAAGGCGGTTCGCGGTCGGGGTCAAACCCCATTTCTCTGGCGTGGGCGGCGTAATTTCTTCCCACACAGTAAACACGTCTGACGGGAAAGCACTCTGTTCTACCCGCAATAGGCAGACCGACAACAGCTTGGGGTTCGAAGAGATAGTTCATGTGGCAGCGTCCGTGGGTGTTTTCAGCATGAGGGCAGAACGCTTGCAAGAAGCGATCAATACATTGTGCTGGTTGTAGCCTCTGTGGGCAAAAATCACAATGCCGTTGCGTGGGCGAGATTGGCTTTCTCTTAGCTCAAGCACCTCGGTTTCCACTCTGACCGTATCCCCATGAAACAAGGGCTTGGGAAACCTTACCTCATCCCATCCCAAGTTGGCCACCGTGGTGCCAAGGGTGGTGTCGCCTACGGACACACCCACAATCAATCCCAAGGTGAAAACGCTGTTGACAATGCGTTGACCAAATTCGGTATGGTGTTTGCAATACTCTTCGTCAAGGTGCAAGGCAGCGGGGTTGTGGGTAAGGGCGGAGAACATGACGTTGTCCATTTCGCTCACCGTGCGGCGAATCGCATGTTGAAACACTTGCCCTACATAAAACGCTTCGAAATACAGACCAGCCATCAGGTTTTCCTAGAAAGATCGAGCAAGCGCAAGGCCTGCGTGAGGTGGGGTTTATCCACCATTTTGCCGTCCAATTGCACCGTACCTGCGCCATTGGCTTGGGCGAACGCATCAACGATGCGTTGTGCATGGCTTATGTCGTGGGCAGAGGGCATGAAGCCTTGGTTGATCACCTCAACCTGATCTGGGTGAATGGCCAATTTGCCGCTGAAGCCTTCGCGGCGGGCATGTTGCACATCCAGTGCCAGAGCCTGCATGTCTTTGAAATCTACAGACAAAGTATCAATGGCCTGGATTTGTGCATGGGCCGAAGCCAGTAAACACAGCGAGCGAGCCAGCTTGTAGGTGAAAGTGAATTCACCAGACGCGTCGCGGTTAGAACTCGCACCCAAGGCCGTGGCTAAGTCTTCTGCACCCCAAGTTAAGCCTTGCAAGCGGGGAGTGGAACCGGCATACGACTGCAAATCGAACAAGGCGCCAGGCACTTCAGTAGCGACAGGGATGATGCGGGTGGAACCGAGCTCCAAGCCTTCACGCACTTCCAGCGCAGACAAGCAATGGTCGAGCTGCTGCGCATCTTTGGCGTTCAAGGGCTTTGGCAGCATGATGCCGTCAGGTTTGCCAGCCATCACCGCCACCAGATCGTGCAAAGCCAAAGGGGTTTGCAAAGGGTTGATGCGCACCCACAGTTGTTGATGGTTTCGTTGGCGATGGGTTTGCAAAAACTCAGCCACCATGACACGTGCAGTTGCTGTGCGCTCGGGAGCCACAGAGTCTTCCAAATCCAAAATCAAAGCATCAGCAGCGGTGCTGGTGGATTTGGCGAGTTTTTTCTCGCTGTCACCAGGAACGAAAAGCAAAGAGCGAAGCATGTGCATAGGAGTTCTGTTGAAAGTAGGTGCAGAGTTATTGGCTGTCGTGGAGCTTAACTTAGCAGGTCAGACAAACTGCGGGCAATGACTTTGGTGGCTCGGCGCAGGTCTTCCAAGTTGAGACGTTCATCGGCACGTTTGGCATGAGACTCCAGCACGGTGCGAGGGCCAGCGCCGTAAATCACGCCAGGTATACCGCGTTCTACATACAAGCGAACATCGGTATACAAAGGCGTTCCCACTGCAGGAATAGGCTCGCCAAACACATCGCTGGCGTGTTTTTGCAAAGCATCGACCAAAGGTTTGTTGCCAGACAAGGGTTTCATGGCATGGGCCATCAACATACACCTGACATCGATATGGATGGCGAGTGCTGCGTCGCGTTGGTTGTTGTAAGCAGCGACGGTTTGGCCCAAGACTTGGCGAATAGAAGCTTCGACTTCGACAGGGTCCTCTTCGGGAATCATGCGCCGATCCAACTTGAAAACCACTGAGCCAGGAATCACGTTGGTGTTGGTTCCACCTTCAATCAAACCCACATTCAGGTAAGGATGGCTGATGCCTTCCACTGAAGAAGTGATTTTTTTATACAAGGCATTTTGCGCATACAAAGCGTTCAGCAATGCAACAGCGCCCTGCAGCGCATCGATGCCACTGTCAGGAATGGCCGCATGAGCCATCTTGCCGTGGACAGTGACTTCCATTTGCAAACAACCGTTGTGTGCAGTGATCACTTGGTAGCTAAAGCCTGCAGCAATCATCAAGTCGGGTTTGGTGTGGCCGTGCGACAAAAGCCATCCAGGGCCAACTTCGCCACCAAATTCTTCGTCATAGGTAAATTGAAGTTCTACTTGCCCTTTGCTGGGTTTGGCTACAGCCTCCAAAGCGCGGAGCGCAAAAGTGAAGGTAGAAAAATCGCATTTGCTGACAGCGGTGGCTCGCCCATAAATTTTGCCATCCACAATCTCACCGCCATAGGGGTCGTGTGTCCAGCCCTCACCAGGGGGCACCACATCGCCATGGGCGTTGAGTGCAATCACCAAACCTTCGCCGTAATGCCGTTTCACAATCAAATTGGTGATCGAGGTCAGACCTTGGGCTTTCACTTCTGCTTCTGGCACTTCAAAGCGCTGGCAGGGCAAACCCATTTGTTCTAAAAAGGCGGCGGTTTTCAAAGCGTGGGGGGTATTGTCCCCAGGGGGGGTGTCGGTGGGGATGCGAACCAATGCTTGTAAAAATTGCACCTGCTCATCGAAATGGGCATCTATCCATTGGTCAAGCTGGCTGTAATTGCTCAAGTGTTTTCCATATAAGGATGGTGGTGTTTCCAATGCTTGGCAATATCAATACGCTTGCAAACCCATACGCGGTCAAACTTGGCGATGTGGTCTAAAAACTTTTGCAAGGCGACGATGCGACCAGGACGGCCCAGTAATCTGCAGTGCATACCAACGCTCATCATTTTCGGCGAGTCTGCCCCTTCGGCATAAAGCGCATCAAAGCTATCGCGAAGGTAGATGAAAAAATCCTCTGCTTGAGAAAATCCTTGCGGCAATGAAAAACGCATATCGTTGGTGTCAAGCGTATAGGGCACTACCAAGTGCGACACGACTTCGCCATTGGTCTTAGCTACCTTCATCCAAAACGGTAGATCATCCCCATAGTAGTCGCTGTCGTATTCAAAGCCCCCATGGTCCACCACCAGTCGCCGAGTATGGGGACTGTCACGTCCGGTGTACCAACCCAGAGGCGCTTGCCCTGTCATCTTTTGGATGAGGTCCATGCCCGTTTGCATATGTTGGCGTTCGGTGGTCTCGTCGATAGCTTGGTAACTAATCCAACGCCAGCCGTGG
>Ga0114975_10003314_pt1 | contig 10737 bp, 6 predicted proteins | sample S_130626_EF_Meta_FD_87031 | JGI IMG/M metagenome (GOLD analysis project Ga0114975, IMG submission 87031) | Freshwater microbial communities from Lake Simoncouche, Canada to study carbon cycling - S_130626_EF_MetaG | ecosystem: Environmental > Aquatic > Freshwater > Lake | place: Lake...
CTAAGAGCATCACTTGTGCTTCTTTCGTAAGAACAAGTGAGCTACAATAGCTCGCATTCGCATCCATCGCCGCAATCGCCCTTTCTAACACCAATCCATCAGGGCGCACTCTGCTCCCATATACTGTTGATACTTTGAAATCATAGCGCTCTCCCTCCACCTTTCGCAAATGATTCGCATTAATCGCATCTACATCCGCCTTTCTCGTAAACAGCATCGTCGGCTTCACACGCTGACCATTCAATTTGAGACGCATGCGAGACTTTAGAATCGCAAGAGATGCCGGTGTCACAATGCCTCGACGTGCCTCATTCAGAATACCCTGAAATACCGGATCTTTCTGACGAACAATCTCCGTAAGTTCACAGGTCATGAGAGCCGATGCGCTCCACGCAGGGCTTTCAAAGACAAACTTACTCGTCTCATCACCTCTTACCACAGGAGGAAGCTGGAAGAAATCCCCCACCAGAACAAGTTGTAGTCCACCAAATGGCTTATCCACCTTTCGGATTTTCCTGGCAATTTCCTCCAACTTCTCAAACAGTTCCGCCGTCATCATAGATATCTCATCAATGATAAGGATATCCGTAGTTTTCCATCGTTTCACCGCAGAACGAAATTTCTTAACATTTCGCACAAGAACATCGACTGGCTCTTTTCCCAGTCCAATTCCTGCCCAACTGTGAACGGTTTTTGCGCTCGGGTGTAAAAGGAGTGCGGCACATCCTGTTAGCGCAGTCACTCCAACGACACGAGCCGGTGCGCCAAAGACGGGCGTCTCGAATTTCTCGACAATATGATTTACAAGATAGGATTTTCCAGTACCGCCTGGACCTGTGAGAAATATGGACTTGCCTTCAAGAATTCTATCGAACGCATTCTGTTGTCCTTGATTCATTGTGAACCATGGAAAAGCAGGTGTAGACATTCACTTTTACAAAGGCCTAAGGCGCAAATAGAGTATCCATTGCTTCAAGAATAGTATACACGTCTACTTCGGCACAAGGAAGCCCTAGCTTCTCTTTTAGCTCCTCTGTGACAGTCACTCTTCTGCCAGCGACTGATAGTTTCCAGGATGGTAGCCAGAGATGTACTAGCTGTTTAAGTGACATCTGCGTAATCCCGTTGATTGGTGTTAGAAGGTTGCGTTTGCGTGTATAGGGGTTTTCGTTGCTTTCGATGGATTCTTGAATATCCTGTAAACTGTGAATAACAGAATCCGTTAGGCGGACAATATATTTTAGTTGCGGAACTAGGCTGATAGCTTCCATAGGTTCCATAGGTTCGTTTGATTCACACGAATCATACCCTGAAGACATAGAGTATTCACACAAAGAATCTTTAGACGAATCATTCTTGCGACTGGGGGTCAGAAAAATATAGTTTACCTTGGTTGCGATAATCTCTACACGCCAAGAAGATTTGGTTCCGCGGCCTTGTACTTGATTAACGTCTGTGAATAGTGATGACGAGGCTGCTGTGAATCATACTGACAATACTGAAGGTCACCCCAAAGAACCCATCCATCTCGTATAGTATCCATCACGGCATTTTCAAAGCTCTTCATATACATCTCCGTATTTTCATAATGAGGGCAAGCCACATATATAATAGTATAGTCATCAACCGCGGGTCCAAACTGTGGTGTGGAATACTTCACAAGCGCCTGTGAAAATCTCTGATTAATATAATTGGTTCCTGTGTTAATAGTGGAACCATGGAGAGTATATCCCTTCTTTAAGAACTCTCTTACAGCATCATTAAACTTCTTGAGATCCGCATAACCCTCCTTCAGGCTTCTGTTAACATCTAGGGTATTGAAATCATAGGTTACAACCTTATAATCAATGATAGATGCTGGCATTATGTAGTGAGGCAATCAAAGGGGTGTACATAACTTCAATTTTTTCGGCGGTCAGGTCAGTACGACGCGAGCCTGCTTATAGGATGATGTACTTCCGCCTGGAATATCCAAGGAGTTAGGGTAGACCCTTGAAGAGGAGCAATTCCTACAATAATATGCGCCGGCAATAATAGAACTGTGCCCTTTCTTACAATAACATCCATAAACTGAATCTGATTGAGAAGCGGCGTATCATGTGCGGTTAAACTCGTAAACTGCCGGCCTTCCCATTTCATCGGCAAATACGGAATCATTTTCGGTAAGACTAGCGACACTGTTACAGCGCCCTGTGTAGGCATTATCATCGTCTGGAAAGCCGTGGTCTTGAACATGCCACGATGGTGCGGCCAGAGTCCAGTGCGGAAGGAGTAGAGAGAGCTGGTCCAGGGGCTCGGAAGTAATTGTTTGAAGATATGATGTTCAAACCATATATGAAGACCCGATTCCTTTGATAAGAATTCCGCCGTCTTAAGAGTTATTGTGACGCTTTCGAACAAGTTCCTTTCCACCATCGTTTGTAGACTGATTCCAGGAGCCACGGCCATTGTATAGATATGTGTCCTCTTTGCCAATTCTTCACGAGTTCCTAGAGATGGTACTGGGAATTCGCGAATAACAATCGGCGAACGGTCTACATATAAGCTCGGAAGGTCAGAAAGCCTTTCCGCATCAATCTGTAAAATCTCAAATTCTTCATTGGCTTGCTTATAAAAAAGTATGGCAATGAAACCAAGGACAACTAGAAATACGAGGAATTCTATCATCCCTTCTTATCTAGCTACTTGCTAAAACACGATTTGGGTGCCGCACATTGAGAATATCTATCCTGCTTCGTGGTATTGTTAAAGAGTTTAGGGCTGCGGCTCATGGCAATCATATCTTGCTCCTTCCTACAATCATATACTTCACTACGCATCAGAGCTTGGGGGAAAGATAATTCCTGGATGAAACGGTCATTCACATATTTCCTCGCAGGGACAGTGGAATTTGGCATGAACATGTCTCCAGACCTGGCCGGTTGATACTGTTCACGTTCACATGTGCCGAGAGGACGGTCGAGGCGGTGTAAAAGAGATTCGCGGTCAATGGCCTCGATGTATCGTGTAGGGGGATACTGTACGCCGCCAGATGGATAGACTACGTCATCGGAAGGGCGTGGAGCCTGTTCGAACTCCGCGGTTGTTACGTATTCCATACAGACCTTTGTCCAAGGGCGGGGGTCTAGTGGGACTGCGACGAGCTGAGTAGGTAATGTGCGACGAATAATTTGTTCAGGGTCCCAGTGACTTCTCAGGCACACAGGGGGGAACATGGTAGTTGGTTTAGACCATTTAGGTTCCTGGTGGCCAGGTATTATTGCTGCCATCTACTGGAGGTGGTAAGATTCTAAGGCAGTGGGCAGCGCCCTGGCAACCTATGGCAACCTATAGCAGCGTCTCGGCAAACATAAGAATCGGAAGAAACTTACTGTCATATATATTTATTAGAGGGCTAAATAGAATATATATGATATTGCTGGAAGTTCTACACCAATTCTTTCCAGAGTCTTAAAATTGAATCTGTGTTGCGGCACACAATAGAATAATGTCTAATCTTATTCCTATATCACGCGAACAGATGCGTCAGCTAAAGAATCAGCAGGATGAGAAAAATCGTCTAGAGAAGGAGAGACGCAGATTACAAGAGATAGATAAAATTACAAATGATATTTATTCTTCTGTTACTTATTCCGCTAAAACTATGACAGAAACATCTTATAGGTATCCAATTGTAAAATACAGCGAAAAGCAATTTCTACTAGATACAAATAATATGAATGATGTTATTAAAGGTCTTCAAGTAGCTTTTCCTGACTGCTCAGTAAAGTATGTAGAATATGGGAGGGGTTTCGATGGAAAGTTACATGATATGCAAGATATATATGCCACATGTAGTCAGTTAGCTCTTTCACAGTTAGATAGAAGAAGCCTTGAGTTGTATATTATTATTGACTGGTCATAGTATTCCTAGATAGCATGTATCCCCTTTTTCATATAAGCCATCAGGAGTCTTACCCTATAAAGGCCGACCCACTAGGATTCCAAGCATTCTGTGTACCCACATTTTCTGTGATATTAATTACCATATTCCAATCAGCATCCAGATTACTCAACTGAACACCATTTGAATCCACCCACTGGAAATTCAGTCGCGATAACTTTCCTATCGGTGGATTGAATGATACAGGGTTGTGAAAGAAGGTATTGGCATTTCCTCCGAAATCTGTCAACAACAATTTACAATAATACTGATTGACATTGCCCGAACCTTCTCTGCTCGTAGCATACCTCTCTTTCGAACCACTGTCCATGCGGTTGATATTAAATTCCGGATTTAATTGTAAATAAATGAAATCTTGCTGAATCTTGAAAATGTTCGACGCATTCGCGACGGTCGAGTAAGGCGTATCGGCCTTTGTATATCCCAGATTCCATCCCAGCCCCCACTCGTCCTCCAATGTAACAAACGTATTCTGTAGCTGGCTCTTCCACAAAATACTAAATACAATCGGGTCAGTATATCTCTGGCGAGTTAGGAAAGTAGACGGCAAAATATATTGTAAATCATTCAGAATAAAAGTATTCATAGAACTTGTCACATTCGTCTGGATGTTTTCTAAAATAACGGTGTTTGTGGAATAGGTGATGTAAAACCCTTTGTAATCCTCCAAGAAATCCGCAAATCCTGTCGTCGTAATCGTACTTCCTGGGAAGGATTGAATAGAATTAGAGCCCAATGTTACATTGCTCAAGATAAATGTGCTGTTAAATGCCGTGAGATTATTATAATAGGCCGGCGTACAGTTGCTGCGTTGAATAGTACCGTTTGTGATAGAGCTGATTTCTGTAATCATATCTTGTATTCGTACATAGCCGAAATCATAGAGATTCGGCAAACTGAATCGCACGAGGGTTTGAAATGATTCCGTCGGCAAGTAGCCGCGAATTGCCACGTAATAGTCGGTTTCATAGGAGCCATTTTCGTAATTCGGCAGTAAAGGTATTGACTGGATATAGGAGTTAAAGTAGAAGCCGTTGAAACTCACGTCGCTCGTCATGAAATTCACATTCGATTCGAGTCCCCATTGCCCACCATTCGCCGAAATATCCTGTACCAAAGAGGCATAATTAGAATAGGAGAACGTGGCAGTATGTGGCCACTCAGGCCATTCCAACCCCGTTAAATCAGTCATTGGCGTATTCGCGCCCGCCAACTTCCGCAATTGGAGTTTTATAGTTGGGAAAAAGATTTGCCACGCAGTCGTCACCGATACCGCAGAGTCAGCGGAAGTATTACGATTTCCATATATGTAGGGACTCGTGGTATACTGAATCCATGATGAACCATTGCCGCCCCCATACAGTCGTTGAGGAGGCGCTGGGAGTTCCTGGGCAGATTGTAAAATATTTGAGGTATACTGAGTTGGAGTTACTTGTATGAATTGCTGAATCTTGTAAAAATAGGTGTTAAATACAGGATTATCTGTGAGTAATAATACTTGCTCTCGATTCTGTACAATTGACATGGATATTTGGGTATATCTCGCAACACCCGCATTATAGCCTTCGAGCTGTATAGTAATTCCTGTGCTGCCGTTCCCAAAATAGCCAGTCGCTGTGGGCACTGTCGAGAATTTATGGAGCGACTGATAGCCGACGGAGCGGGAAGCTGCCACGGCAAAATATAGATTGGTGCCTGTAGGATCCATTTGTAAATCGCAGTAAGTATTTCCTGGATAGGAATATCTCGTCATATTAGAATTGACATATCCTTGTAAATAGATAGTAGATGCTGAGGCATCAAGTGCCGTGAAGAACCAATTTCCTTGATTATTATAGACGAATTGTTGTATTTCCAGCCTGACTGTGTTAAATGTGTTGGCTGTATCATCCATAAGAGTTGTCAAGAATCCTGTGGCGGGATTATAGGAGCGCAGAGTGAGCTGTCCATATATTTCGCCGGCAAATAGTTTTACGCCTAGGAATATATACGATGAAGAATTTCCTGTCGCTGCTAGCATGGCAACAGGGGAAGTTCTCGGAAATACTTGGTCAGGTGTAAGAGTGGTCTTGAATGTGAATTTGAGAAGCGGCGATAGTAAATCGTAGCTCATGATGGAAAAGATGCCTTTTTGTATCATCATATATCCAGGCACCGATGGAAATAGGGTTTGTGGCTGAATGAGATAGGGTGTTCCAATACGTGTTTGCGTGGTCCATGGCTGGAACGCATTTGCGTTATAAATGATATCAATCACATCAGTTTTATAATGTATATGGCTATTCACAAACGGCAAGGATTGTTGGTATTGACTGACGGAAAAGTCGGCGTCGCCTTGTGGTCCGTAATTCGAGAGCGCATTTGAGAGGGGCGTTGTGGCAGATACTACAAGCCCCTGGCCCGTGGGAGATGATTGGCCGTCGTAGAAAGTCTGTTGAGCGGAGGCGGAGTAATAGAGTGGGTACGCATTGGGCGAGCCTGTGAGATTCTGAATTGCCACGATGTTTGAGGCTGCGTCGAATGCCACGACAGAATAATAGGAATTTATGTCTGCAATAAATTGCTGCGTGGTCTGTGAAAAGCCGTAAATCGAACCTGCGTTCGAACCTATGGTCGGGCTCACGTTAGAAAAGGTATAATAGGTTCCGTAATTTGAAAAGCCGAGGGTTGTATTGGAAGGTGTGAAAGAATCCGTTTGTTCGAGTGAAAATGTTTCAATAGCATTCGATAAATTGATAGAAGCCACGCCCACTTCGGAAACCTGCGACGTAATGAAAATTCCTAGATATTGAATATTCGAGTTTACATTGGAAGTTGTTAGATGATTGGTCTTGAATGTGATGCGGTCTACTGTCCAAGTACCCGCGCTAGGCGCAAAGGTAAATCCACAGACCCCATTCCCTAGATTCAAATTACCTGCGGAATCATAGGTATATCCTGGAATTGTTCCATTTGTCAGAGTAGTTGCGTTATACGGTTTACTGGGGGAGCCACTCGTGACATTTGCGGAATCGGCGATATACGTGGTATCATAGTACTGCGCGATTTTATATTGGCGATCGGCCAGAGTAGGTTTCCATGTATAAATAGCGTTAGCATTCCGTGTATAAATATTATTCACGACGTCTGCGGGGAGGGACGGGGAACCGACATCATAGCTTTGCGTGGCTGTGTTATAGGGGCTGACGTATTTGAATACGTAGGTATTCAGAGGGTCAATGGCATATCTCGCCTGTGTGAATAGCGCAGATGAAGGAGGAGGAAACAAGATATAATCCGTCAGATCGTTGGATACCCCGCTAATATCATAGCCAATCGGAGGCGGCGAGGTATACGTCTGCGCATTGATGGCTGCGTCATATGGCCCAGGCTTGCTGGCATATCCTGTAGTCGGGTCATTCAGGCTGCTTTTGGAAGGGTCGGCGTACAGCGTGGAATAGATAGGAAGACGAATCCAATCAGGGTCCGCATTGACGGCGACATTGAAATTACTGGTCATCGTAATCGTGGGGTCAACGGTGGGGTCGAAGTTCGTATCCGTTGACAAGGTGGTTGTAGACATCCCAGAAGGGAACCATGGAATTACTTGGTACGTAGTGGCGGGCTGTACAAAGTCAGAATGCCGCACAATCATATAATACTGCTGATTTTCATAGCTGCGAATCTGTGAGCCACTTGGCGTATTCGAGAATGTATAGGACTGTACGCTACTTGAAATTGTCTGTTTGAACTTGTAATGGATAGGATTCTCGTTGAATGGTTTACTCACATCGGCATTGAATGCCGCGATATCATGATATATAAACGCGGTCAAGGAGCCTTCGAATCCCGTTGGCAGCGGGCTCTGAATCGTCACATTGAAATCGTATTTGTTGATGTCGCCCGTGTAAGAAGCGAGAGGTGTCTCATATCTGTAATAGAGACCATTCGTATTTCCCGTGGTGAGTGTATCATAGTTAGACCCCCAGAACAGTTGTGATGTAGTGAAAGACATGCCGAAATTGGAGGTGGTATCGATGAGGGACGACCATCCTGGAACGGGCGTAATCGTCACAGGATATAAGATACCGCTAGTATCGAATCCAATTGAGGAAGGGCCTATATAGTTATAGGAAATATCGTACAATTGTGTAATAGGATATATACTCTGGTAATGCGCAGCATTGTACGCAGGATAGCGAAACTGGGTTTGACGAGGCAGCGTCTCCACTTGTAGTGTCTGACGAACCTTGGAACGGAATTGAAAAATCGTGTATTTACTTGGTTGAATATCGACCAGAATGTCGCCGGCCTTTCTGCGATTGTCCGTGTAAATATTGCCGTTCAAATCGATGAAATTGTAGTCGAAATTGATATTGGAATTTACGATACTATAGGGATAATTCGAGGAGGCAGGGAACGCTTCTAGCGCACTCCCCATATTTCGCGGCGGGCCTTCCACTTTACCGAGGCCAGTCATGCCTGTCCATAAGGCCGTTGGATTGAGATTAAAATTCTTCGCTATATCCGTAGTAATCTGTGTGGCATTCGGGTCATAGTTCGATGATACATTCGTGGCATTTGTCCCGTCGCGCAGTAAGAGCGTATTTGACAATGTAATGAAATAGGTGCGGGAATATGTACCCACATTTATGCCGAAATTCGAGGCGAGAGCGTTTTGTATTATATCGTACATCGTTTGAATTACCGAAAGTAAATTATTATTGATAGATACAATATTGGCGTAATAATTGCTGGTGATATTATTGATGCCGAGCTGCTGTGCTAGATAGGTGGAATACTGATTATTCAATAAATTGACGAGGGATGTATTTAGAGTCGTGGTCTGAATTGTCACTTTATTGTTGGCGGGGTTATACGCACATGTATATTGATTGATGAGACTATAGCGAAAGGTATGTAAGACACGATAAGAATCGAGGGCGGCAGTATTTGCCGTGATTACTGCGAGAGCAATTGGATCATCGATGCCCGTGAAAGTGTAAATTAAATACTGTTCTACCTCGCTCATGGTCATTTGTTCATATGTGAAATTCAGAGGGAGAAGAGTGGTAGAGGGATTATAGAGTAAATCGATAATATATTCCTTTAATACAGGATAATAATATGCCACGCTGGCTTGAGCGGTTGTGTAATTAAAGCGATTTCCGAATTGGGAACTGAAATAATTCGCCACAATTTGCCCACGGGTAGGATTTACGATAAACTGTTGATGGAGTGAGTCATAATACGAATCGCCAGGGAAATTGAAGTTGAGAGAGAAATCGCCGTTCACCACGAAGACCTTGTAAAAATCATTGAAGCCATTAATAAAGTCGTAGAATAGGGGTGGATTATTCAGCTGTAGCTGTAATTCTGCGAGTAAGTTTGTAATATTATAGGTGCCTTGGCGAATATGGATGGTTGGTGTAAGAGCACCTACAACAGATGGCTTAACACTTACGGGAGAATACTTGATGCGGTACTTTTCTGCGATTTGAATGGCTAAATTCTGTTTGATGGCGCTAAAGTAAAAGAACGAACAGATTAAGTTAATTTGTACGATGCTGAATGTAACGACATTCTTGTAATCGCGAGGAAGGAAGAGCTGGCATGATGTGGGGAGGGGATAAATACTTTTATCGCGGTCGATGGACTGTATCATGACGACGGTGTCGATATTCTTGGGTTCTGCCTTGAGTGTAACACCGGACAAATCGGAAGTTTGCGTCCATGGGCCGTAGGTGGCTCGTTTATCAAGCTGTGTGTGTGAAAATGCGAGTTGCTGGTCGTCCGTGGAGAAAGTTGGGCCCGTGGTTGGGAGAAGGAGAGCTTGCGCGAGGGCGGCAAAGTCTGGGCCTTGGGCGAGGGCGGCGAAGCGAGGATCCGATGCCTGGTCGTCAGGCTCGGCGTTTTCGGGCCTTGGCAGACTATCTGGTTTTTCGTAACTTCCTTGACTTTCGTAATCTGATAATTCTTCTTCAGTATCGGATGGAAAATATGGATGATAATATTGATTGGAACGTTCTTCCATCTACCGTATTAGATTGTTATTGATGAGCTGTTTAGGCGATTGATTTCGGCCTGTAATCCTTTTACGGTGGAACTTAATTCTTTCATTCCTTCGATTAAAATGGCTGTTATATTTCCATACGAAACTGCTTTCATGCCTTCGCTGCTAGAATCGGTATGAACAACTTCTGGCAATACCTTCTCCATTTCTTGCGCAATTACACCGACTTTGCGTATACTGGAAGGGTCCGCGCGCAAGGTGAAATAGATACCGCGCATTTCTTCAATCTTTGTTAGAGGATTTGTGATTGATTCTATGTTTGTTTTGATTCGTTCGTCTGATGTTAGGATGATATCAGTAGTTGCTCGAATTGTTCCTACCACGTCAAGGGCTACTGTTGGTGCGTTTTTATTAATACCTATAAATCCATCTATTGTAGCAAGCATAGTCGTTTGTGAACCTTTTGCCGCAATAATAAAACTTGTAGTAGCAACGCCTGAAGTAGGCCATGGACCGGCCGCATTTGGTACAGTACATGTGAACCAATTGCAGCCACCGCTTGCTGTATATAGTATTGTATTTTGAACACCGCTTGTTAAACTAATTGATACTGAGTTTGTGGGAGTGTCTGATAGACTAATAGTATTTGCTGCGATATTGGAGGATGCGATATAATTTACTGCGTACATATTATTTGATGCTGAAATATTAGATGAAGCATTTATATATGCTGAGGCATTTATACTACCGTTTACATCAAGGGCATGTTGTGGTGCTGCTATATTAATACCTATACGTCCAC
>Ga0114975_10003316_pt1 | contig 10736 bp, 6 predicted proteins | sample S_130626_EF_Meta_FD_87031 | JGI IMG/M metagenome (GOLD analysis project Ga0114975, IMG submission 87031) | Freshwater microbial communities from Lake Simoncouche, Canada to study carbon cycling - S_130626_EF_MetaG | ecosystem: Environmental > Aquatic > Freshwater > Lake | place: Lake...
GTTCAAATATGCTCAAATCTTTCATGCTATCCATAATAATTTTTGTAACACCCTTGACAAACCCGTTCTGGGCGTTATTTTCAAGATGTTCATTGGTTACTTCAACGTTGTCAATAAAATCGGAAAAGTTTATGGCATCTTTACATTTTTCATTGAGAAATACATTGATATTGAAATGAGAGTTATTATTGTTGGAATGATTTGTTGAATTGGTCATAATATTACTAGGTGGATTTGTTACTAATTTTTCTATTAATTTGCTATTTTCTTTATGTAATTCAATTACTTGATTGTTTTGCTGTATTAATTTGCTATTTTCTTTATGTAATTCAATTACTTGATTGTTTTGCTGTATTAATAGATTTTTTATTTCTTGATTTTCTTTGATTATATCAATAATCATATTGGGATCTATTTTTGTAGCTTCTATTTTGAGATTACATTTTTTTTTATGGTTAAATAAACCTTGTCTATATTTGTATTTCTTCCCACATTCACAAAAATATTTGTCTAAATTTTTGCTATTTTCACTATTTTCACTATTTTTGTCATCATTTGTCATTATTTTATGTTTTGTAGTTAATAAATGTTGTTTGTAATGTTGTTTTTTACAGCATTTATAGTTACAAAAAATACAATTATATTCAATCATTTTTTTTTCACTATTTTTTGTATCCATATGTATCATATATGGATACAAAAAAATAGTCTCTAAATATTTTTTTACAAAAATACATAAAAAATTATGGTAACAAACAAAAATAATAATTTTGCCATTTACAGCATTATGCTGTAAACCCGTTTTTCAAAAAAACGAAAAAAAAAAGTATTCTCAGAAAATGAAAATTGGACATTTTAAAAATGTCCAAAAATGAAAAATCTCAAAATACTTTTCAAATGTCCAAAAAACCTCCTGCTCGATGAAAATAAAACAATATTATTATTATATATTTGTAACGATATATAGTAACAACATATAAAATCCCTCATTTTGTGCTTATAAAACCATTTTTAGAAGCATGCAAGCCAAACTCAAAAAAATATAGAATGGTATAATATAGCCTTTTTATATCATAAAAATAATTTTAGATGAATACTTTATCAGATTCCCATAATACAATGCACGTTATTGGTGAGGGTAGTTATGGTTGCGTATTAAAACCCAGTTTAAAATGTAAAACAACAAGACCAATAAATTACAAAAATAAAATTTCTAAAATAATGGAAAAATCGGAGGCAATTATTGAATTAGAAGAATATAAACGTATTGAAAAGGTTGATAAAAACGCCAATTATTACACTGGAAATCCTGAAATGTGTATTCCAGAAATTTCAAAAAAAAATATGAATGCAATAAAACAGTGTAAATATAGAAATATTGAAGATTTGAGAAAATATTATTTATTAATTATGGAAGACGGAGGACAAAGTTTAACTGTTTTTGCAGATTCGATATATGAAGAAATCATACGTGGAACATTACGATATGATTCAAAAGAATTTCAAGATTATCAAAAGATAATGTATAATTTTTGGGAAGAATGCAAGCGTCTTTTTATGGGTTTACAATTATTTTTGAAAAATAATTTAGTACATCACGATTTGAAACCCCAAAATATTTTATATGACATTCAGCATAATCGTGTAAACTATATCGACTTTGGATTAATGACAACCAAAAAAGAAATAAGAGAAAATTCAATAAATTCTTATAATCATAATGCGATTATTCATTGGTCGTTTCCGCCAGAAATGCCTTACACAAATAAATCAGAATATATGAAACTTGTGAAAATGAACAAACAAAAAAAAATAAAAGTATTTGAACGATTCATGAAAAATTTGTCAGATTCTGAAAATAAAATCAATTATTTTTTCAAAAATACAGTATTAGATTATTACAAAAAAGAAGAATCAGAAACGATCAAAAATCATCTGAAAGAATATTATGATTTATTATTAAAAGAAATGACGTCAAAAAAATATAATATTTTTTTAGAAGGTGTAATAAATTCGATTGATACATATGGTCTTGGTCTCTCTTTATTATATGTATTAAATAAAACGCAATTGTTAATTGATCCATTATTTGCTAAAAATTTACGCAGTTTATTTTTAAATATGGTAAATTTCAACGTTATGGAACGTAAAAACATTAAAACATTGATTTATGAATACAATGAAATAATGAAAAAATATTCAACATTATTCAAACAAAATACTTTACGATATAAAGAATCTTATGGAAAAACAAAAAAATTTATTGAACAAAAATTAGAGTCTATAGAAATTGAAAATGCGAATATTAGTAATAAAAAACTCGATATGGATCCTATACCTTTATGTCCAAAATCATATAAATATAATTCTGATATAAGACATTGTATAAAGTCAAAGACAAAATCAAAGTCAAATACAAAGTCAAAGTCAATAACACGTAAAATTCGTATGTAAATTATAAGTTTTTACACTGTTTAATATGAGTGTCTATATCACAGCCGACATCACGCCCGACATCACAGCCGACATCACGCCCGACATCACGCCCGACATCACGCCCGACATCACAACCGGCATCACAGCCGACATCACAATCGACATCACAGCCGACACTAGTGTCAAGATCAATATTATCATATTTTTCAGAATGCACAATATCATGACCAACTTGAATCAAACGTATACGTTCTTCCATAGATGAAGTAGTTTTAATAATATCTTGTAAATTTACAGGATATTCATAAATTGTATATGAATGTTTAGGTTTGACTGTATGATCGCCTTCAAAATCATGAAGAATACGATCCCAAAGACGAACAATTAATGTAGTAACAAAATCTAAAAAGTAAGTATTTTTAGTAATAGATATTTTAGTTGATATATTATTTTTTTCGATACCAAGAATAGAATCAATATGATCTTCTACATTAGAAATACATTGATTCAAAGGATAATTCATTAAAATGCCTCCATCTAAATAACAATTATCACCATCAATATAAGGTTCAAAAATAATAGGCAATGAAGAAGAACAATATACAGCTTGAATTAATTTCCAATCTGGGTGTGTTTTATAAGAAATATCTACACTATTAAGTTTATTAACTTCTGTAGTAAAGATATGTAGTTCTATACCAGTTTGTTGATAAAATTCTTTCATTGTAATTTCTAAAGTCATTTCTTTACCAAGTAAAAGAGGTGTAAGTATATCTTCAAAAATTTTAATATTAAATATTCCTTTATTTTGAAAAATATTCATTGACGAATAAACATCAAATTGAAATACGGTTTGCCACGGACGTTTTATAAGATAATCGTCCAATGTTTCCCAATCGTATCTAAGCGCTATTGCTATTGCGATAATACACCCAATAGATGTAGTATACATTGTTGAAATATTATCAATATTCCAAATACCTTTTTTATTAGTTTCACGTAAAATACCATAAAAAGATAAACCAGTACTACCACCTCCAGAAATTACAAAGTGTTTTATTGTTATCTCAGAATTTGTATTGTTGAAGTTTTCAATAGATTCCATAAATAATAGTATAATTATGATTTTATTATAATTTTTACAAAAATATTTTTTGTAAGAATATTTCAAATTATTTTCATAACCATAACTATATAAAGATATATATTTAGAATGTCAGTATTTCTTTTTTCACATGAAGAAGAATGTAATCATAAACTTAATATAGATGATTTGTACGAACGAAAACAGCGCCGTGATTTAAAACAAATAAGTATATTTAATAAAATTTTAGGTAGAATCCATAAAAAAATACATCATACATCATCAAAGAAACAAGTAAATGAAACACATGTATGGTTTTTTGTTCCAGAATACATTGTAGGAGAACCGATATATGATAAAGGTGAATGTATAGGATATTTAGTATCACAATTAGAAAAAAATGGTTTTCATATAAAATATATGCATCCAAATACACTTTTTATTTCTTGGCATAATTGGGTTCCAAGTTATGTAAGAAATGAAGTAAAAAAGAAGATAGGAATTATTTTAGACGAAAAGGGAAATGTTATTGGTAAAAAAGAGGAAACTGATGAATCAAAATCAAATATGTTAACAGATAATCCATTGGATAATATGTTATTAAAACAACAAAATACTGTAAATTACAAAGAACGTGAAAAAGAACAAAAACAGTATATTTCTGTAAAGAATTACAAACCATCGGGTAATTTAGTGTATACTAGTGATATGTTTGAAAAACTAGAAAAGAAAATAGCTCGTGAAATATGATTTATACAGTCGAAGAATTTATGAACGGAATAGTATTAGATGTCAATTTTCAATTTTCAATTTTTTTGTTTTACGTATTTTAGGTTTTTTAGTATTTCTTGTGTATTTTTGAGATCCTCCAATTTGGTTGGGATTATTTTTTTTGATATTAATTATATCAATATCAATATCAATATCTTTAATTTTTTGTTTTAGATATTCATTTAGTTGATATTTTTCCAAAGTATCTTTGTTTATATTCAACAAATTTTTATATTTATTTAATGACTCGCAAAGAACATATTCATAATTTTTTGACCATTTTTCTATTAATAATTCGACAGAACCTTCAATATGTGTCATTCAATGAATAATGAATATATTATAAGTATCTAAAATAGTATTAGGAAATTATTTTTTACAACTATTTTTTTTTATTGTTTTACGTGTTTGTTTTTTAGTATTTTTTGTGTATTTTCGAGATCCTCCAGTTAATTTACTGGTAATATTGGCAGAAACATTAATATCACTATTGGTAGGACTATTGGTAGGACTATTGGCAGAAACATTAATATCACTATTGGTAGGACTATTGGCAGAAACATTAATATCACTATTAGTAGGACTATTGGTAGGACTATTGGTAGGACTATTGGTAGGACTATTGGTAGGACTATTGGTATCAAGATTCAAAGCATTAATTGTTTCTTCAACTTTGCTATTCATAATTTCACTTAGATTAGCAAGGTCGAGATTTTCTTTAATACCGTTTATTATTTCTTCTATAATATTTTTTAAATGATTATCAATAATATCAGGTATTTTTTTTTCAAATTCGGCATTCGAACGTTTAATAATAATTTCTAAAGAATCTTTTACAAGTTTGTCAATCTCAATGTCATAATGTTGTTGTTGTTGTTGTTGTTGTTGTTGAGCAACAGGATTAGTATTAAACATTTTACTATATAGAATCAATATATTTTACTATTGTCTAATATTACAAGATACAATTGTATAATATTATAGAAAAATTGAATTGCGTTTAAAAAAAAAAATAATATTAACACATAGAATTAATGAGTAATTTATTATATGAAAATAACAATTCAAAATCAATAGAGGTTCCAAATAAATTCTTATTAAAAATAAAAATACCTAAAAAAATATTTAGCAATTCTGATGAAAAGATCAAATCAATTTCAGATACAAATATAAATATAAACATTCAACAGTATAAACCACTACAAATTACAGAATATATACCACATCGAGTTACACCAAAAAAAAAATCACAAAAAACAACTAAAAAAAAGAAAAGAGAAATGTCTAAAGCAGAAAAGGATAAAATGTGGGATCTTTTTGATATAGATAAAAACGACGAAGAAAAGAATACAACGATAGAAGAATTACCAAAAACAATGAAATTAAAAGAAACAGATTTATGTGAAATATGTGATTCAACACTTATTATAATGGAAGATGGGTTTCCAACTTGTTCAAATATTCAATGTGCACGTATTTGTAAAGAAACATTGGATTATTCACCAGAATGGAGATTTTATGGTGCTGATGATAAAAATCAGAACGATCCAACACGTTGTGGAAATCCAATAAATCCTCTTCTACAAGAATCATCATTTGGTTGTAAAGTGTTGGTATCAAATTCATCAACATATGAAATGCGAAAAATACGAAAATGGACGGAATGGCAATCTATGCCACATAAAGAAAAATCATTGTATGATGAATTCCAATTTATTACTATTATGGCACAAAATGCGGGTATTCCCAAGATATTTATAGACGATGCGATTGCTATTCATAAAGATATATCAGAACAAAAAATGTTTCGTGGAATGAACCGTGATGGTATAAAATCAGCATCGATTTATATCTCATGTAGATTAAACGGTTGTCCAAGAACGGCACACGAAATAGCAGAAATTTTTCGTTTAGATAAAGCATCTGCTACAGCGGGGTGTTCAATGGCAGTAAAAATTCTACACAATATTGAAAGAAATTATGAACCTTCCGAACAAACTGAACTTTGTTCAACTCGTCCATCGGCATTTATTGAACGTTACTGTAGTCGTCTGAATATAAATGGTGAATTAACATTATTGTCAAAGTTTATTACAAAAAAAGTAGAACAACAGAATATTATCAATAATAATACACCTCATGCGATTGCGGCAGGAATAGTGTTTTTCATTTCACAAAATTGTAATTTAAATATTAGTAAAATGGATATTAAAGCGATATGTGGTGTAAGTGAAGTTACAATCAACAAATGCTTTAAAAAATTAGAAAATATCAAAGGTAATTTAATACCAGGTTGTATTTTAGACAAATATATGTAATTATATGACTACCATTTTTGTAACAAAACCGTTAAGTCGTTAAAATAATATTTATAATGATATGATATATAGAAGTATTTTATACAAATTATTTTGAATGTTGTCACATTTTAATCAAATAGTACCAGCAAAAACTCAAGCAAAAAGTATCATTGAAACAATGATCGAAATTTTTGCGGATTTATCAAAACGTGATGCAATACATGATTTTGGCAAAATAATAACAGATTTTTTTAGTAATATGAAAATTAATTTTTTTTTTAATCGTGGTTTACCTACATATACTGATGAAACAAATAATTTTTCATTTGGTTCAGATATAGAAAAAACAGGTTGGGTTAATGTTATAAAATCATTAGAACCGGCATCGACATCGGCATCGGCATCGGCATCGGCATCGGCATCGGCATCGGCATCGGCATCAGCATCAGCATCAACATCAACATCAACATCAACATCAGCATTAGTAGATTTTAAAGATTTATTTAATCAAGATAATATTAGTGATATTTATAATTTAACTACAAAAACAGAAATAGAATATACAGTAACTCATACAAAAGCAAAAAAAAATGGCATATATATAACAGCTGAAGAATTTATAAATAATTTAAGTATAGAAAATAATAGTGGAATTTTAGTCGATGCAGTTTCACTTAGTTTATTAACAATTTTAAAAACTGGTGGTGAAATTGTAACAAATATTTATTATTTATTCACACCAGAAGTGGTTAATGATCCAGCAGGAAAAACACCTTTAGATGATTCAATTTTTTCAAAAAAAAGTGGTGTAAATTTTATCCCTTGTGAAACAAATGCAGATGAAAAAATGATTTATAATTATTCTTGGGATACAACAAATGATTCACCTTATAGTAGATTTTTCACAAAATATGAATTTCAACTTTCCGAATTACAAAAACTTAGATTAGGTAAAACAGTAAGATATAGTTCAAATTTATTAATTAAAGATAAAGATTACAAATTTGTTGAAAAAGCAGATGATAGTAGTAAAATGAAAAATTCAATTGGATTTTTAGAATCTATGATAGGAAATTTAATAAATTTAATAATAGAATTTGTAAAGAAAATTGTAAAAAAAAATGTTGATTATTATAATACTATTTTTTCATTTAATGCGAAACTACAACAAAAACGTTCAGGAGATTGGTTACAAGCACTAGCTTGTTTAAATATATCAAAAAAATCATTGTCTTTCAAAAAATTTGAAAAAGATGGTACAACAGGAGATCCTATAGACATCAATAAAGTTTATTTGGTTACACACGATTTCATTCTTTTAGCTTTTGCATTATCAATGGGTGTAAATGTATTATTTACATATGGTTCTAAAAATAGGATATATAAATTTGAAGTAAAAGACACAGCACAAGAAGAAAGATATTTGGATTCAATTATTGAAAAAGATATTGTTAGTAAAATAAACGATAAAGAAGATATAACAAAATGTGTTGAAAGTTATGGTGAATGGCGTAAAAGTCATACAGATGGAAATGAATTAAAAATTGAGCTAGCAATTACATCATTAAGTGATGAAAGGTTTGAAGATAACACAAAAATTAGTGAAATTTTTACACAAAAAACAATACAAATATTTAAAAATGCATTATTATTATCACATGTATTATCTATTTTACCAGATATAAATGTTTTATATCAACATTTTATTCTTTTATATGATGATTACATAGGCGAATATAGAAAAAAATTATTAAATTCATTAAGTACTAATGAAAAAAAAATTTTAGTACAAAAATATAATGCGTTAATGTCTTCATATTATCAAGTAAAAAAAGAATTAGAAAAATTTGTAACTTATAATAATACTTATAATAAGGACAAAGTATTAATATTTTTCGATTTACAAAAAACATATGTAACATTTTTAAAAGAACCACATTGTAAATTAGTAAATAATTGGCAATTGGATAATAAAAATCAATCTAAATCAAGATTATGGAATCCATTTTCATCTGCTAGTGCTAGTGCTAGTGATAGTGCTAATGTTTCAAAAGAATTTATTACTGATAAAAACACATTTTTATATTTATTAAATTATTTAGATGATGAAAAAAAACAAAATATTCTTCAAGCTTATACTAGTGTATATAATCAATTAGATGCAAAAGAAGAGACAACACGTACTGTTAAAAGTACTATTAATTTGGCAAAAGCATTTTGTACAGAAGTATTTTTAACATTAAACACTCAAAGAATATCAAGAGGAACAGGATCACCAACAGCTGCGCCTTCAGAACCTTCAGAACCTTCAGAACCTTCAGATTTAACAAATAAAATAGAAAAAACATTTATATCTCAAAAAAAACGTTTAGAAGAGATTAATTCAGAAATAGAACATTTAAACTCAAAACCATCAGAAACAGAAACAGAAACAGAAACAGAAAAAAGGGAAGAAACAATTGAAGAATGTAAAAAAGAAATAAAATCATTGACTTTGATACAAGAAAATATTGTAGAAGAACATATTGAAATTCTCCAAAAAGAAAATGACTATGAATTATTTACAATTATTAATCAAAAAACCAAAACCAATGAAGAAACCAAAACCAATGAAGAAACCAAAACCAATGAAGAAACCAAAACCAATGAAGAAACCAAAACCAATGAAGAAACCAATGAAGAAGCTGAAGTAGATATAATAAAATTACCTGATGATCCAGAATTAACAGAAGAAGATTTTAACTTATTGATAGATATTTTAAAAGACGATAAAGAAGCAGAATTAATAAATAATATTGATAAGTCACAAGAATTAGAAGATAAATTAAAAAATATTACTGATACAGAATTTATAGAAAAATACAAAAATATTGGTACCACTTCTTCTGCTTCTGTTCCTGTAAGTGATTCTCAAGAAACAGATAATTTAATAGATCAATTAAAAACATATTTTGGAGGAAGAGGTCGTGTTTCTGATGAAAATAATACAAAATATCATGTATTTAGCATAGAAAATTCAAAAATAAAAAAAACAAATTGTGATATAAATACAGAAATGGTAAGTTATAATTTATTGAGTATGTGTTTATTAACTACAGATGAGAAGCCATTATTATTAGTTGACGAAAAACTTAAAGAATATGAAATGGTAAGAGATGGTGAAGACACGATTGAAGACACGATTGAAGACACGATTGAAGACAAGTCAAAAGGTGGATTTTTTGATATTAACAAAGATAATATAATATTATTTCACCCTCTTTTACCAATTTATATGCTTACAACAGCATTCAATGAAAATATAAAATATCATGTTGAAGAGTCAATGGAATTTGATTTATATATAAAATATTATTTTTACTTAGATAAATTACGCAAAGTTATTGAAAAATATATGGAAGAAGAAACAGAGAAATATAAATTAAATCTTATTTCTATTGGAGTTCGTTCATTATTATTTACACATGATGTATTGAATATGTTTGATGAAAGATCTACAATTTATGATATTTCAAAAGATGATTATCTTCTTATTTCGTTATTAACAAATTCGTTAAGATATAGAATATCAGGTATGTGTTATTTAACAGAATATGAAATGGAATTAGGTATAAAAATTTTAAAAAGTAATTTTTTTCATAAATTTATGGAAGAAGTTGATTTGAATGATATTTTTTGTTCAAATATTGAAGCTCCAGAAAAAACAATTTTAGATTTAAAAGAAGATACATATAAATTTTTAATGAATACGGGTAAAAAAATAACAGAAAAAATAATACCAATAATTCCAGTAACTCCAGCTCAAGTAACTCCAGCTCAAGTAACTCCAGCTCAAGTAACTCCAGCTCAAGTAACTCCAGCTCAAGTAACTCCAGCTCAAGTAACTCCAGATACAGTAATTACGAAAATTGATGATAGACAATCTCATGCTGTTTTAATTGAGAGTAATGATACATATGAAATAAATAATAATAGTATACCTGAAATAACAAAAACTAAAAAAAAATCAAGAAATAACAATGAAAATCAAAGTAGAAAAAAAAAAGAAAAAAATTTTAATGCTATTTATGTTTTAGGCGGAAGAAAAAAACAAAATGGAAAAACAATGAAAAATCGCAAAAAAAAAACAAGAAAAAATAAAAAAA
>Ga0114975_10003317_pt1 | contig 10736 bp, 27 predicted proteins | sample S_130626_EF_Meta_FD_87031 | JGI IMG/M metagenome (GOLD analysis project Ga0114975, IMG submission 87031) | Freshwater microbial communities from Lake Simoncouche, Canada to study carbon cycling - S_130626_EF_MetaG | ecosystem: Environmental > Aquatic > Freshwater > Lake | place: Lake...
TGATATTGCCAAAGTTAAGACATATATCTCTGCGGCGTGGACACCAGAGAACATTGCACCTGTGACCCAAGCCGTGACCGATGCAATCGCAGTCCAGCAAGCCGCAATCACCGAAGCCGCAGCAAAGAAAGCCGAAGCCGAAGCCGCAGCAGCCAAGGAAATCGAAGATGCCAAGGTACGTGAAGCAGCAGCGGTTGCAGCAAAGACCGCAGCAGAGCAAGCAGAGCAAGCAAGCAAAGCAGCAGAAGCCAGCGCCAAAGCCGCAGCAGACGCAGCAGAGAAAGAAAATGCCCGTCTAGCCCAAGCCCTTGCAGTAGCCGAGGCAGCAGCAAAAGCAGCCGCAGACAAGCAAGCCTTTGATGACGCAGTTGCAGCAGCAGTAAGAGAAGCAGCATGACCCTCGATCTCGACATCAACGAAATCAACTTCATCCTGCAAACGCTTGGGCAGTTGCCCTCGTCCAGCGGCGTGTGGCCCTTGATCGTCAAAGTCAAAGAGCAGGCCGAAGCACAAGTAGCAGAGTGATGGAAACGCAACACCTAATCAACTATGGCCTGATGACCGTAATGGCAGTCATTGGCTGGTTTGCCAGAGAAATGTGGTCAGCCGTAAAGGAACTCAGGTCAGACTTGGCGGTGTTGCGCTCTGAACTTCCAAGGGACTATGTTTGCAAGAACGACTATCGGGAAGATGTCCGAGAGTTAAAAGAAATTATGAACAAAGTTTTTGATAAATTGGATAGCAAGGCTGATCGGCAATGAATGCGCTGGCTTGTCCTACTTTTTCCTTTGCTTTTGGGGGCAGGCACATCATGCAATGTTGGTGAGTTTAAGGTGCTGGCGCTGACTACGCATGACCCAACTAGGCGCAAAGAAGTAACGCTGGACTGGTTAAAAAAGAATGGTGAGCAATGCTCCAAGGAGCAATTGACAGGGCTGTTTAACGCATTACCCGAGTGGCTTGGGACAGCAGATAACTTTGAAATTAGGGGCTTAATCCATGAATTCTACAGACCTGAAAAGTAAACTTACTTTTGTTGTGACGGCAATGGTAGCTGCAACGCTTTGCATTTGCGTGCTGGTGATGGTGCTGGCGCTGATTCTTGGCCTATGGGCTGCCGAAGTGGACAACGCAGAAATCTTCAAACTGATTAGCCCTGCTTTTCAGACCATCATCGGAGGCTTCATTGGTTTGCTTGCTGGTGTCAAACTAAGCCATGATGAAGATAAATGATTGATGCGCTGCGCTGGTATCCAATCCTGCCGGTGGTTGGCTACCCGACAAAGTTTGATGTCGTCAATCAGCGCATGGAACGTCTGGACGCTGAGAATTTAAATTTATTAAGATCACAACGGGCCGAGCATAAGATGCGTGACTTAGAGTTTGAGTTGTATGTCAAACGGGCAGACCAAGCCAAACTAAGATTAGAGATATTCCAAAACAGAAAGGTAGATTTATTATGCTGACCCTGCTATCAACCCTAATTTCTTTTCTTGCTGGCGGCTTGCCTAAGTTGCTTAGTTTCTTTCAAGACCGTTCGGATAAAGCGCATGAAATGGCCTTGGCCCAGATTCAAGTTCAGCGTGAGATTGAAATGCGTAAATTGGGCTTTGAGGCGCAAGAAAGAGTTGAACACATCCACACAGAGCAAATGCAGATTGAGGCCGCTACAGAGCAGCGTACAGCCCTTTACGCCCATGATATAGCGATTGGTCAGGGTGCTAGTCAATGGATGATTAACTTACGGGCAGGGGTCAGGCCGCTAATAACTTATGGGCTTTTCCTTTTGCTAGTGTTTGTCGATGTCGCTGGCTTTGTTTATGCGTGGAATCACGATGTTGAATTCACGGTCATGCTCAATCAGCTCTGGGACGAGCCTACCCAGTTAATTTGGGCCTCAGTTATTTCGTTTTGGTTTGGCAGTCAAGCGTTTTCAAAATGAAAATCTCGGACAAATGTTTGGAGATAATTCGCCACCATGAGGGTGTTCGGTACAGGCCATACAGATGCCCAGCAAAGCTGTGGACTGTTGGCGTGGGCCATGTGCTTTACCCAGAGCAAGGCAAACTGCCACTTGATAGGCGGGGGGATTATGCTTTGCTGGACAAAGACAACAGGCAGTTTTCAAAAGAGGAAGTAGATGAGATACTCAGAAACGATCTTGCTCGGTTTGAGCGTGGAGTGGCACAGTATTGCCCAGTTTCTCTTAGCCAAGGGCAGTTTGATGCTTTGGTCAGCTTTAGCTTTAATGTTGGCCTTGGGACACTACAGCGATCAACCTTGCGTCAAAAGATTCTTAGAGGCGATGCAGCGGAAGATGAGTTTTTAAGGTACACCATTGGCGGCGGCAAAGTCTTAAAGGGACTTGTGAACCGCCGCAATGATGAGCGAGCGTTATACCTTGGCTAACATCACTCGTTGTTGTCTGCCAGAGCGACCTAGCCTAGTTCCTTCGAATTCGATTAGGTCTTTTTCGTAAAGTGCTTTGTAACGAGCCGTGATCGAGGAATACGGATACATCGGGAAAAGTCTCAGAACATCGTCAGAGATGCACCCGTCTGGAAAGCCTTTAATGGCCTCGTAGACAATCTTTTCCAGCTTAGTAGTGTCTACCTTCTGGGCGGCAGCGTGGCTCGTTTCTGGGTCATCCCTACGCACTAGTTTGTGAATCTCAGTGCCAAAGACTTTGAGGGACAAATCATTAAAAAAGTTTTTCATTTTATTTCCATTAAGGTGGGGGTACTAATTGGGTTTGCGCTTTGCCGCTAACCTGAAAGGTTGACACACAAACTCAACTTTCCCCCCGTTATTTAAAAGGGTATTTCAGAATCGTCAATCTCGACTACTTTTTTGCGGTTGTCCTTGCCCTTTTCCTCTACGGACAAAGACATGAAAGTTGAGCCTTCCTTGGACTTTTTAATCCATGCGCTTATCCAGTAATCAGTCCCTGCGACATTTAAGCTGCCTTTGTAGTTTGGGTGTTTGTCTGTTTCTTTGCGGTCGTTCTTAAAGAGCGAGCCTCGGTTGGTATTGTCATACTCCATTTTGGTCTTTCATTGCATTAAGTTTTAAAATCTTGCCGTCTAGCTCCGTGAGGAATTTAACGACTTCCCTCTCTAGGGTTTCCCCGTACTCTTTGTCAAACTCTACCCGTTTAACAAAAATCTGAAGCCAGTCTGGGCATCGTGGGTCAAAGCTCACGAAGTCGCACCACTGCCTTTGTGTACACAACATCTGCCACTGCATCTGCGTGATGTATTTGGTTGGGACGGTTTGGCTTATCAAAGTATCAAGATGTGTTGCCGTGTTTGGGCATTTAATCTCAAGCATCCCGAAAAGCCCCACCAAGCCGTCAGGACTGGCCCCAGACGACTCTATTGTCTGGTGGACAATAAACCCTACCTCGTCAACCAAACAATCGGTCTTGGCCTCGTATGCGGCTCGTGCCAGAGGTTCGTTGTCCGTTCCCCATTGCATCGCAGCATTTGTAAAGGACTCGGCTTGCTGGCCTGTCAGTTTTTCGCAGATAAGCTGCGCCATGTAGTTATCCCTGCTTGCTGAGTAGCCTGACTTGGTGGTTGCTATCACATCAGCTACCCTGCTGGCGGTCACTTTGCCCAGTCGGGCCGTGAACCATTCTGGTGTTCCTTGTTCCATTACAGCTCTCCTTTTAATTTAAACCCAAAAGCGTTCATTTGAAATATGATTTCATTGATACTTTTACGCCCAAGATTAGGTGTTTTTAAAAGTTGGTTCAATGTGCAGTTCCGTAGCTGGTCAATGGTATAGATTTCTTCTGCTTTTAAAGCGTTTTCAGACCTAACGGTTAACCCAAGTTTATCAATTCCTTGGTCAACTATTGCTTCATTTAAAGCCCATTTTTTAAGAATGGATTGTCTGCGTTCTAACATTTCCTCGGCTATGTTGTACGCTTCACGGGCAATAGCAGTTGAGTTCTTTTCAATGCCAATTTTCATGGCCTCAAATGCGAATTGATCGAGCAGTTCTTCTTTAGTCATATCTGAGCCTTTGCTTTATCTTTGGCTGCAATGACTTTCTTCTGCCAAACGCTATCCCCATTGCAAGCGGCGTAAGCGGTCATGTAAGCGGATTTTAATTCCTCGTTGGTCGTGCAGCCCTCAATGTTAATCAAGTGGTCAGCAAGGGCGTTTAGATCAACCTTTGACTTCTTGGAAGCCAAGTTTCCGTCATCGTCCTCGGGCGCTATGCCGCAAGCTGCCATTAAGCTGTATCTTCTGGCGTAAGTCAAAGCGCTACCGTAACCCTGCGGGTCTTGCTTGGTTGCTGGCACAAAGATTATTCCGCACTCGTAAGTCTCACCAGACTCGTGCAAGAAGATTGTCTCCACCATCACCCCATCAGCGTGTTCGTAGAGCTTTTGGATAAGGGCTATTCCGTTGTCGTTTAAAGCGTCTACAACAGCTTCTACGCAAGCGGCAAGGTCAGCATAGCGACTTTTGAAATGCGGGTTCGTGGAAGTCTTTAAAGCAGGGCCAAAAGCCTTTTGAGCCTTGACCAATGCTGTGGCAATGTTTTTCATTCTGTAATCCTTTGGACGGGTGTTGCGAGAAGCCATTTATTGCCGAGATTGCGTATGCAGCGAATCCATTGGCGCTGGTAAGAGCGAATGACTGAGGGCGGTGCGTCATAACTCGCAAAAAGCTGACGCACATGGGTAAGGAGCTGCGTGTTCATGTTGACCACCAAGCTGCTAGGAGGGCTGCAAGGCCAACTCCAATAATTAAGGCGGTAAGGAAGTCCAGAGCTGCTTCAGCTCGTTCGGTGATGTTTTTCATTAGGTGGCCTTTCTGATTGCGTTCATTAAAACTTCGTTTGTACCGATACATTCCCAAGTCTCTGGGTAATTGTCAAACAGCGATAAAGCCTCTCTGCAAGCCTCCAACAAATCTGGAGCTGCCGCTATCAGCTTTGCGTCAGCAGGGTTTCGGACATCGGCCCAGACAATTTCACCGACAGCGTGGTTTTGTGCGTTGTCAATTAAATCTACTTTGGTAGAACGAGCTTCAGAGATATGCCAAGGTGCGGGAGTGTGTTTCATTTCATTTCCTTTGGGGGCCGAAGCCCCCCATTGAGTTTAGATATTGTTGCGAAGTTCTGTTTTTGTGTTCAAAGCAAATTGCTTGCTTTCCAAACACTTATCGCACTGGTGTTGCGTTTCTTCTTTTTTGAAATCTGCCCAGTTAGCAGACATTGGAGTGCGAAGCATTGAACGACCACAAGCTGTTTGTGATGCCCATCCAGAGCCGCCTTTGTTTAAGTGCATTTTTCTCATTTCATTTCCTTTAATGGCCCGTTTGCAAAGTGCTGCGGGTTAGGTAAATTATAAGTTGTCTTATATGACCTCCAAGACTTATTTCACTTATTTTTGTAGGGACTTACCCTAATGTTGTTTTTTATGCTTTAGCCCAATAGCCGTAAACCATTTTGTGCGATGGATCAAAAGTGTCATTGGGTACGCCATCAATAACCGCCACTAAGTGATGTGCTTGCCTTGCAATTACTACGCCCTTGGGCATATCTGAACAGCGTGCTTTGCGTCCCTCAAATTTAGGTGCTGAAACCCACTTCCAACCTTGTTGTTCTAAGAATGGGATATAAACATTTTTGTTTGTGCCGTTACGGGCAGATTTGGTATTGCCAAAATCTTTGTTCAATTGGGCTAATTGTTTGTAAGTAATTTTGTAGTCAAGACCCATTGCAATTGCAATTGCTCTTACAACACAATCACCAGCATTGCCTTTAAAGCCAGCTTTTTTTCTACCGCCATCGTTAAATTGATAAGTCATTTGGTTTTCCTTAATGGCCCGTTTACAAAGTGTTGCGGGTTGATGTAATTATAAGCTGGCTTATATCCAATGCAAGACTTATTTCAACTATTTTGTAGGGACAAACCCTAATCGTTGCTTATTTGCAACTAGACCTAATAAATAAGCTAGGTTATACTTTACGCATGACAAAAGACGAAGCAATCAAACTGGCGGGGAGCGTTCAAGCTCTGGCTGACTTGCTTGGCATCCGTAGGGAGGCAATTTACCAGTGGAAAAAGATACCTAAACTACGGGTTTATCAGCTCAAAGAATTGCGTAAAAATTGGTTTGCAAAGCCACAGAATTAGCTTAAAATGGAACCCAGCTAGGCGAGGAGTAATTACCCCGCCGAAAAGAGTTAACCCTTCTCCTGCTGTCAGTTCCTTCAAAGGGTGTTTTAAAAAGCGGGATTTTTATGCACTACTATCAGTTCAACATTGCTGACTATCGGTCGGCTACAACTCATTTATCCAACGAAGAAGATTTAGCCTATCGCAGACTCTTGGATATGTACTACGATTCAGAACAAAGAATCCCACTTGATACCCAATGGGTTGCCAAACGGTTACGACTGGGTTGCGAAGTGGTTGATATTGTTTTACAGGATATGTTTGTAAAGCAAGAAAACGGTTGGTTTCATGGGCGTTGTGAAGAAGTGATAGAGGCTTATCACGCTATGGCTGAGAAAAACAGGGCCAATGGTCGCCTTGGAGGTCGTAGAAAGAACCCAGTGGGTATCGACTCGCAACCCATCGCTAAGGCAACTATAAACCAAGAACCAATAACTATAAACCATAAACCAATTAAAGAGAGCAAGCGTGGCTCACGCCTCGCCAACAATTGGGTTATGCCAGAAGAATGGGAGAACTGGTCAACCAAAGAAAGACCTGACCTTGATGCCAAACAAGTGTTTGAACAGTTCAAAGATTATTGGTGTGCCAAGGCTGGAAAAGACGCTATTAAACTTGATTGGCAAGCAACATGGAGAAACTGGGTAAGAAATCAAAATGTTGCAAAAGCTAAATTTACTGACATCGCAAAGATTACAGTTCCATCGTCAAAAGAGCGTGACCCTGCGCTTGCCAAGCTAGATCGTGATAGGGAAATGGCTTCTCCAATGCCTGACCATATCCGAGAGCAAATTAAATCTGTGTTGAGGCTTACCAAATGAGCCACTTTGAAGCGCATCAACTGCTGGACAAAGTGCGGGAGGGTCAGCCAGTCCCCCTTCACCTGATAAACCAAGCCCTAGAGCTAACGGGGGACTTATGAGCGACAGAACAATTCTCGAACAAGCAGAGGCCAGAGGCATCTACCAGTCTTATTTGCGTTTTAAAAACCGAGAGACTGTTGCTGCCATGCTGGAGCAATCCGAGAAAATCTACGGCAAAGGCGCAAAGGAGCGCATCAGGGTTTATCTGAACCAAATGAAGGAAGGTACTTTGACATGATGCAAATAATGTTCACGGTCTACGGAGACCCCGTAGCCAAGGGAAGACCAAGGTTTGCCAAGCGAGGTAACTTTGTTCAAACCTACACCCCTGAAAAGACAAAAACCTACGAATCCGAGGTTGCGATGATGGCAAAGGCTGCAATGGGTGCTTCAGAAGCCCTAGAAGGGGCATTGGAGGCGTTTATCTATGTGACTTTTGCAGTTCCAGACTCATACTCAAAAAAACGATCTGAGGCTTGTTTAAGCGGTCTTGAAAAACACACCAAAAAGCCTGATTTAGACAATGTGGTCAAAAGCGTGGTCGATGGCATGGACAAAATTGTATTTTTAAACGACAGCCAGATTACCTCAATTCACGCAACCAAGGTCTATGGCGAGATAGCCAAGGTAGAAGTTATGGTGAGGGAAATATGATCTACCACTTGACAAGCCCAGACCAAGCCTGTGGCCTCCTTAAAATGCTGGCGGTCAAGATAGATGAGGCTTTGCGAGCTGGAAGACTGCTGAGGATGGAAATCAAGCCCGAATCAAAGACCCGTGAGCAAGAGGAAAAGTATCACGCAATGATTGGTGACATTGCCAAGCAAGCGGAACACCTTGGGGCCAAGTGGGACTCTGAGAGCTGGAAGCGGCTGCTGGTGGATAAGTTTTGCGCTGAAACCAACATTCCCCACGGCAAAGTAATCCCCAACCTAGACGGCTCTGGCATTGTCCAGCTAGGCTTTCAAACGAGAGACTTCACAAAAGAGCAAGCAAGCGAGTTTGTAGAGTGGCTTTATGCGTGGTCAGCAAATAATGGAATAAATTTAATTTAAAGTATTGCACAACCTCATTAAAGTGTATTACACTAACCCCATGCCGATGCATTTCGGTCAACAAAAGGAAATGAAAATGAAACACGAATTTCAAACGCTAATCGGTGCTGGCTTTGCTCCAGTAATTGTCATCATGGCGTATGACACAGACGAAGTGGGTGTTTTTGGCGAGTACATAGAAAAAGTGCTTTACGAAGGTATCGACATCAGCGATTGTCTGCACGAAGACACTCTTATTGACTTGACAATTAAGGGCGAGAAAGACCTAAAAGAGTGGATAGATCAGGAACGTGAAGAAGCTGAAATCGCAATGGGGCAAGCAAATGACTAAAGAAGCATTACGCCTTGCAATAAAGGCGTTGAAATCAATTGATGAGGCAATGCCATTCCCTGTGGCTAAGTTGGCAATCAAAGAATGTAAAGCCGCACTAGAAGCACCACAGCGCACATGGGTAGGTCTAAATTGGCTACCAGAACACAAGTGCGGCCTGCACCTGAGCCACAACGAACACCGAGATGTGTACGAGACAGTTGAACAGTTTTATGAGGCTGACTGTTTTGTTTCGCCAGAGGAGTGGCACAAAGCTGTAGCGGAAGACAGCGTTTGGGTATTGCACTGGTATCCAGAAACACCAATTGGGTTTCACCGAATTGCCGCATCAACATTAGAAGCCGTTGAAGCCAAACTTAAGGAGAAAAATCAATGAACAACGAAACGCAAAGACTCATGGAGGCACTGATGCTGATATATGGCAGTGACTTGCAAGCCGCAACAATCACGGTGCTACTCAAGGACGGCGACACTGCTGTGCGCTTTATTACACAAACTTTGCCACAGAAGGAGACAGAGAAATGACGACACACATCACAAAGACATGGTTTGATGGTGACAAGGTAGTGACGCAGGAAATCGCTGAGTCTGAAATTTACAAGCAAGAACCTGTGGCGTGGGGCGTATTTGAAGGCAACTTGCACGATATGTTTTTTAGTCAAGAGGAAGCGCAAGAAATAGCTGACTTAAAAGGAACTCATGCTGAAGTGCGACCTTTATACGCCACACCACAACGCACATGGGTGGGGCTTACGGAAGATGAAGCGTTTGCCTGCAAAGGTCGTGACTACTTTGAAACCTATAAAGCCATTGAAGCCAAGCTCAAGGAGAAGAACACATGATTCGTGATTTTTGTTTGATTATGTCGGGCGTAGCAATTCAAATGTTTATTAACTGGCTTGTTTGCAAAATTAAGGAGCAAAAATGAAAACAGATGAAGACGAAGCCTTTGACGCTATCAAAGCAGTGACCGGCTGGCGCAAGCGGCTGATCCTGCGCACTTGGTTTAGCGATGACGAGTTCATTGACCGAGATGCATCAGCAGCAGACATCCAGCGGCACAAAGACATCTGCCCACCGTGTACGAATCACTGCAACCAAGGCCGAGAATGCCCCGCCCGAAAATAGAGCTTTGGAGTTGCATCGAGGAGCATATTGTTCTGAATGCTAAAAACAGGTCAGAGGCTTACAAACAACTGCATTTGGAAGGCTACAAGCGCACCCAAAATGCTACTTGGGCCAAGTACAGAAAGTTAAAGAGGAATTTAAAATGATAGGTTTCGTTGCCCAAAAAATCAGCTACGGCGGGAGCCAACCCCTACACAAATTCAAGACTTGCAGCAAATGCGAGATTGATAAACCACCAGAGGGAGGCGTACAAATGACCCGTGAGAAGTGGGTTTGCGTTTACTGCTGGACACTACGAGCGACAAGAAATGCCAAGACCAAAGCCTAAATATCCCTTAAAACCCAGAAGTCTGAGGCTATCTGACAAGGAATGGGAAAGATTAAAAGAGTTTGGCGGCGCTGACTGGCTACGCAAATTGCTTGGTTCAAGGCCAAAACGCTATCACGAGGTTTTTAAATGAGATACCCCAAATTCCCGTACTTTAGAAGCCAAGCCCATTTAAGGAATGTTGCCTCACTTGCTTGCCAGTGGTGCGGCCTAGACGATGGATGCCAAGCAGCGCACTCTAACCATGCCCTACACGGCAAGGGAAGGGGGATTAAAGCCTCTGACGAGTTCGCAGCAGCCTTGTGCCAAGCCTGTCACCAGTTGGTAGACCAGAGCCAATTACCAAGAAGCGAAAGAGACGACATTTGGCAAACAGCGTATATGCGAACAAAGGAAAAACTGATAGGATTAGGTTTGTGGCCCATCCCAAAGGTATAGCTATGAAATTCAGCATCCAAGCCAACCCAGTATCCGACCTAGCAATCTGCCTTTTGCACAGCGTAACCAATGCCCACATTTTGCATTTGCAGACCAAAAGTTTCTCAGAACACATGGCGCTGGAAGCCTTTTACACCGAGATTGGCGACCTAGCAGATGGCTTTATCGAGGCTTATCAGGGTAAATACGGACTGCTCCAGTACCCCAACACTTACACACCTCCAAGCCTACCTTTGCCCTACCTTACCTATTTAAAGGACGAGCTAGAAACGCTAAGACGCAAGCCAGAGTTCCCGCAGGACAGCGAGCTACAAAATGACTTGGACACAATCGCAACGCTGATTGACTCAACGCTCTACAAACTCAGATTTTTAAAATGACCCTAAAAATACAA
>Ga0114975_10003318_pt1 | contig 10736 bp, 10 predicted proteins | sample S_130626_EF_Meta_FD_87031 | JGI IMG/M metagenome (GOLD analysis project Ga0114975, IMG submission 87031) | Freshwater microbial communities from Lake Simoncouche, Canada to study carbon cycling - S_130626_EF_MetaG | ecosystem: Environmental > Aquatic > Freshwater > Lake | place: Lake...
GCAGGAATTGTTAGAGCTCCTAATCCCTTTGCTAATATACCGGCAAATGAACCTGTAAGTGATGCGATGCAGGTAGCAAGGCGAAATGCACAACTTGGAGGAAAACGCAAATCTAAACGTGCCTCAAAACGTAAAATGAAAAAGACAAAGACCAATAAATCAAGCAAGCGATCTCGCAAACAACGAGGCGGGTTTCGTTACGTTACTAAACCAAAAACTAAGAAACATTCTTCTTCTTCATCCTCTTCATCGACCTCCAGTACAATGACTTCTAATAGAAATTAAGATTAGTTTGGATTATGTTTAGAAAAATACAAATTTAAGTATATTATTTTATACACTTAAATATATTGATGTCTGGTTACGTACCCGGTCCTTATTCCATGAACGACCAAGAAGAAATGCCTTCGGTCGTTCCACCTTCTCAGCCATCTACCCCATCCGATCAACCCGATATTGTTAATAGAAAATTTACAGAGGCCGAATTAGATACTATAAATAAACTTTCTGTAGATGATCCGGCGGTTTATCTTGCAATTGCACATAATTATGATGAAGCATTTGATGGATTGAAACAACAAGTGCAAATTCCACAACAACCAACATTTGATTTATCTAGCTATACTGAGAGATTAACAAAAATTCATGCAGATCTTATGGCAAGATTAGCAGTAATTAAACAAAAATTAGTTAGACTTTCTGAAATTGAGAGTTTATCAATATCTCTTCTGGATAAACTTTACGCTGCGAATGAATTGTTTACATCTGTAAGCAATAAACTTAATTCTGAAAATAACGACCCTACCGCGTATAATGCTCTCGGTGCAAAAATAACCGAGTTAGAAGCTCTTATTGCCGAAATTGAGACGTATCCTGGTATGGGAGCTCAGGCTCCTGTTGGTGGGAGAAGAAAAAGTAAAACAAAACACAGGAAATCTCGCGGTAAAAAAACAAAGACAAAGAGAGTGAAGCGAACACAACCCAAAACGATGAAAATAAAGGGAGGAAAATGTAAATGCAGTCTTTGGAATAAGTAAAATATTTTTCTAATTAAATCCGTTCTCAATCTCTCTTCTTCTTGTATAGGTTCTTCAACTTCCTCTGCAAAATACGTAACCAAAAGGTCTTCTTGATACAAACACATTCACCACCTGTCAGATAATGACACTCTGCAATTTCAGGTTGGATATAATTCTCATTCGTAATTATGTTCTCGTAATTACGAATAATAGAGTGAGTTGTTGGCCGAAGAAGCTGGTCATAATTGCTTTTTTGAAAATCGGCCATCTCTGAAATGTAATCGTAATCATACTTCTTGAAACAGCTTATGACTAGAAACTGATCTTCCAGGCGGTCTACTGGTCCGTGAATCCGACCATTGTAATGTTCGCACAAAACGATGTTATACTTGGTCTTACTCTTCTCTCCATAGTTTAGCAAAATCTCGTCATCGTAGTCGATTGATGACGTTGTGTCGGGTTGTTCATTGTTGTTGGAGAGGCGCTCAGCCTGAAACGCGAGTTCAATAATGTCAGCCATGGTTATGTGTATATTCAGTTATTTAGTAAATAAACAACTCAATTTTTTTAGTGGTATAGTATATATGAAATTAAACCCTACTTTAACGAAAGTTCTCTCGAGTAAGATTTTATTAAATGTAATCTTTGTAATTGCGTTTATCCATGTGATTGGTAATCTTATCATGGGCAATTTACATGATGTTGCATTCTTCATCCTGATTGGTGGGTTGGTTAGTTTCTTTACCAAGAACATGATTATTGTTTTAGGAGTTCCGATTGTCTTTGTCTCTCTATTTGCTACTTCTATGATCGAAGGATTTGAGAAGAAGGAAGAAAAGACAACGATGGGTGATGCCGAAAAGAAGAAGTCTGAAGAGAAAAAGATGGATGAGAAGAAAAAGATGGATGAGATGGTCGACGAGACAGAACCCAAACCATCTGGAACAAAGAAACCATCAGCAAAAAAGGTTTCAGAGCCTGAAGGAATGGCGGTGGAAGAAAAATTCGAGGTTGGTAGACGTAATAAGGGATATGATATCGATTATGCATCAACTGTAGAGGATGCGTATGACGATTTGAACAAGATTCTCGGTGGTGATGGGATCAAGCGGTTGACTGCTGATACTCAGGGTCTCATGCAGCAGCAAATGGAGCTCACCAAGGCGATGGAGGGTCTTGAGCCAATGTTCTCCAAGTTTGAACCCCTCTTGGACAAGGCCAAGGACATGTTGAAGAATCTCCCTGAGTTGGATTCGGGAATGATGGACAAGTTAAAGGGTATGGGAATTAAACCAACTAAATAAACATAATATAATTGTGATGTAAATTGATTACAATTATATTGATTAGATTTTCTGATATGTTACTATAATAATTTTGTTTGTTTATGTCGAACCAATTTAGCATCTTCTCTTTCTCTCATTAAACAATATACGATGTTATATATATAAATGCGAAAGTGTCAACCTGGTATGATATGTTTTGAAAATGTAACTATTGTCTTCCTTTCGATTGTTATATTGGTAGTTGCATACTTTGTATATGTAAGAACCGACAATTCCAGAGATCGAACGCAACAACCAGCAACAACCAATTATATTTTGCAACCAGCAACACACCAAGGAATGAGGGATGTTCTCTTAGATCCATATGCTCCTCCAGTAACATTAGAGAGACCATGTGCATCTTATAGCCAAGTTGGCATCATGACACCATTGAACGGAGACAAAACTGACAATATCTTACCATTAATGGGTCGTATTTTATACAACAGGAGAGATTTGTGGAACTACTACACAATAAGCAATCAACATAACAACGTGAAACTTCCGGTATCTGTCAAGGGTAAAAGTGGATTGAGTGAAAATGGTGTTGACAAGATATTCAATGGCGACACTATTTATGTTGAAGGAGTTAATGCAGCATACAAAGTTACAATTTATGAAAACGATACTATGCGATATTTACCGATGGTTTAGTATTATTTTATTCATATATACAAATGAATACTGGTAATCAAAACACAATGAATATAACACAAAGGAGTGTTTACGGGAAATGTAACTTAAAATGTTCATTTAGTTCCAAGTACGAAGTTAGTAATTCTAGTGCGACAAATAATGATATTTATGTCAGTGTGACTTACGATAAACAGAGCATGCCACCTGTTTTATTCAATTACCAGAAATATAATGTTTTGTCAGTAAAGATCTATTCCCCTTCTCTCCATTCATATGATGGAGCAAAGGTACCAGCAGAGATTATTATTGAACATCAACCAGTTACTAGCGGTTCAGTATTAAATGTCTGCATTCCAATCGTTCAATCAAGTGACAACTCAAAGGCTGGACAAGTTGTGTCACAAATAATAGAAAAGGTTGCTGCAAACGCACCTAGTAAAGGCAACACCACAAAATTGAATCTCTCCGGTTTCACGTTGCAAAATATAATTCCTAATAAGCCATACTTTAACTACACAAATCAGGCGGGTGTGAATCACATATTATTTAGTAAACTCGACGCAATACCTGTTAATCAAAACCTGCTAACTTCACTATCCAAAATAATAAAGCCGTATCAGTTGACCATACCAGAGACCAAACTATTTTTTAATTCTGACGGACCAAATACGAAAAATGATCTTGCAAAACAAGGAATATATATCTCCTGCAATCCAACAGGTAATTCGGAAGAGACAACAAATATAACCAACGAGAAAATAAATACATTTGACGTATCTAGTTTATTTAATAATCAGAATCTTGTAAATTTTGTAGGGTTTTTAATTATACCAGCACTAATACTTGCAATCTTAATGATTTTTCAAATACTTAAAAAGTATTCACTTGATGACATCGTAACACCTGTTAATATTGTTTCGGAAAACGTAACTAGTGCATTTAAACCCAAATAAAAATTAGGTTAGATACTATTATGTATTTTTTTTGCATAAACTCAACTCCAGTATTTAGTAACATTTAGTCAAAATAATAAATTATTATTAAAATATTACTATATGAAGATTCTTCTCGACATGATACACTTATTAAACAGAGAACATGAGGACGTTGCACTTATTGAAAAACTTAAAAAATTCAATTATAAACTCAACAAAAATAGTGATGATAATGAGAAGGTATTATTGTTATTAGAAACGCTCTACTGCGATATCACCGAATTAAATAAACAATATCCGTACTTGAATGATATTTTATTATCTATAATTGATGTATTTGATCGTATAACAAAGGATAATAAACGAAGTGGTAAAAATGAAATTTCTCTAAAAAATATAATTCATAAATTGCGAAATGAAAATGAGATGTTACGTAATGATAAATTAATTTGTGATACCAAGAATAGGAACCAGCAAATAATTAACCCTCTTGTAGATTGTAATATAATAATCAACGGATTTTACACAATCATATAAATAAAAAAGTAAAGAAAAAGAAAACATTTTGAGCTTGCAAAATGTTTTTTGATAAGTTGATTATGGTTTGATATTTTGTTTTTAGATTTATGATTTGTTTTTCAGTTTTTAGATTTATTCTTTGTTTTTCAGTTTTTAGATTTATTCTTTGTTTTTAGATTTATGATTTGTTTATAATTTGATTTATTCTTTGTTTTAAGCACCATCCTTCTTCTTGACGACCTTCTTCTTTGCAACTGGCACGTCTGTTGGAGTAAGAAGTGGAACAGCAGGCTTTACCTCCTCGACAACAGCCTTAGGAATAACAACCTCCTCCTCCTGATCCTCCTCGGCATCACTATCATCTACAATAGTCCCCTGGATCTCCCCCTCTACATCCTCCTCCATAACAACCTGAGACTTGAGCTTGTCCTTGTCCTGAGTCTTCATCTTGATAAAGCACTGACCCTGCAAAACAGCCCTAGGCTTCTGAACAACAGCCTGAATCAGCTTCCAGTTAGCACTGAACTTTCCATTTACGAACCAGATACCACCGAACTGAATCAAACACATAACATTTGTTCCCTTCTTCAAGTAATCAATCGGCGTGAACGAATTCTCAGTGTTAGGGAATAGCTTGTTACCATCCTCGTCATAAATCTCCGACTTCCACACACCCTCCCACTGCGGAATCTTTACTCGCAACGTCGGCTTCTTAGTATAGTCATACTCACCAGTAGCCTTATCCTTGACATACTTCAGCATAGGAGTCCAGAGAGCATCAACAACCTCAGAACTCTTATGAACCTTTCCAAACCACTCCTTCGAATAAGTGAGTGCATTCTCCTTGATCGTGTTCTCAAGTGCCTGAAGATTTCTTAGGAATGCCTCAGAATCCTCAGTCTTATACTCATCGCTGGGGAACTGCAGAGACATCTCAAACTTTCCATTTCCCTTCTCCTCACCCTCAGCCTTGTAATCAGACGCTCCCCACGTAAGAAGGAGCGGAGTAGAAAGCGTCAGGCTTGTCTTAGTAGCCTTGCTAATAAGATTGATCGACTTAGCTCCCTGGGGCGTAGCCTTAGGAGCACAGAAGATGATCTGGTCAGTCTTGAATTGAGTTCCGTCGATGATTCGCTCAGCCATGTTAGTTAGTATGATTATAATATTACTATTATCTTTAAATCAATTTTTTATTTGATTTCTCAGAGGTTATCAATATTGGGTTTATTTTGTAAAATCAAACCATAATCAATGCAAAAATACAAAACTCTAAGAATATTATTAAATAAAAACAATCTTATTTTATCCTTATTACACAAACATAAAGGTTTTTTGTTTGTGTAATATAAATGAATGCATATATGGAAGCAATAGGCGATAAATTTACACATCTGATTGTATGTAGACCATCTGGTAACCACGACGATTCTTATTTACCTGACATGTCTAATTATTTTCAACTACTCACAACCAAAGTTAATATTAGTAACTTGAAGTCGTATTTGAAACATTATTCTCTCAAAACAACTGGAAAGAAGGATGATTTGGTAAAAAGAATATTTATGCATCTTCATTTATCATCTTATGCTGTAGTGGTACAAAAGACAATTCGAGGCTATTTGCAACGTTTTTTTAATCGTCTACATGGCCCAGCATACATGAAGAGGTCTTTGTGTGTGAATGAGACTGATTTTTTTACACTAGAACCATTGTCTGAAGTTGACAAGTACCAATTTATCAGCTTCAAAGACAAAGACAATTTTGTATATGGTTTTGATATATGTTCACTTTATAAGCTATTGACTGATAGTACTGGTCCTGTTATGAACCCATATAATAGAAACAAGATAGCAGGGTTCTTTTTATCCAGAATAAAGAGAATTATTCGCCTAGGTAAATTATTCAATATAGACGTGAATGTAAAAATAGAAGAGGAAATAGTTGATAAAAATAAATCTGTCCAATTTAAAGCTCTTGATATTTTCCAGAAGATCGATGCTTTAGGAAATTATAGTGACCCTCGATGGTTTCTCTCCTTGAATCATGCTCAACTAACTAAATTTGTTAGAGAACTTGCTGATATATACAACTATCGTGCAAATTTGTTACCAGAGACCAAGCAGAAGATTTACCCTCCTCCTGGTGATATTTTTGATGGTTTTGATATGAATCATATGATAGGTCTCGAAATAGATAAAACGAGAGATTATATATTAAATTTGGTTGAACGTTTTATTGTTTGTGGAATCGACAACGATAGTAAATCTTTAGGAGCATATTATGTTCTGGCTTCGTTAACTTTAGTAAATTCAGCTGCGGCAGAAGCGATTCCTTGGTTGTATCAGTCCGTGTTGTATATTTGAAAACATTTAGGAATTTTGGACCTGTATTGTCGTAATAATATAATGCGTTAAACAACTTAGAAAGATTATATTAATATATACTATAATAGGATGACCAAGCCGACTAAGACTACCACCAAGACTGCCTCCAAGACTGATGTTGTTACTGCCCCCGTTGCGGTTGTTGCCACACCTGTTGCCACCGCCCCCGTTACCCCCGTTGTTGTTGCTCCCGCGAAGGTTGCCGAGGACGAGGTTGTTCTCGATGATGTTATGGCCAAGCAGTCCACGGATTTCCTCACCAAGCTCCAGCAGATTGGTTCTATGATTTCTACCCTTAAGTCCGAGTACCGCGTGCTCGAGAAGAAGTGGTCCAAGGAGCTTAAGATGGCTCAGAAGCAGTCTTCCAAGCGTAAGCGTAAGGCTGGAAATCGTGCTCCTTCGGGGTTCGTCAAGCCCACTGGAATCAGTGATGAGCTTGCCAAGTTCCTCGAGAAGCCTGTTGGATCCGAGATGGCTCGCACGGAGGTGACTCGTGATATTAACAAGTACATTCGCACGAACGGACTTCAGGACAAGGAGAATGGTCGCAAGATCATCCCCGACACCAAGCTTGCGGCCCTCCTCAAGCTTAGCAAGACGGATGAGCTTACGTACTTCAACCTCCAGAGGTACATGAGCCCTCACTTCGCTAAGAACGTGAAGGTTGCTTCTGCTTAAAAAAATATAATAACAACAAAAAAACAAGAAATAACAACAAAACAAAAAAGGGTGTTAAGTAGTTAAAAATGTAAAAATACAATAATATTATTGTATTTTTATTTATATTCGTGTATAATATATGAATACACGGAACAGCGAGATTACTCTTTTGAAAGAGAAGTATAGAAAGCTTGGATTGGTTGTTTATAATCGATATACCTTTTTAATAATTGAAGCTAGAAAAAAAATTAGTCGTTCTCGTGATGAAATTATTCGTGGTTATATTCAAAAATATAATGAAGAGATGAGTGTTTTACAATCTAGATATAGTTTGGAGTTAGATAAAATTAATGCAATAATTATTCCATCCACAAGTATTCCATCCACAAGTATTCCATCCACAAATATTCCATCCACAAGTATTCCATCCACAAATATTCCGTCCACAAGTATTCCGTCCACAAATATTTCATCCACAAATATTCCACAGACTTTATCATCCAATAGAAATGCACTCTTAATTGGAATGAATTATCCAGGGACTACATATCAATTATCTGGGTGTGTCAATGATATAAATACTATTGAAAAATTGCTTATTGAGAAATTTAATTTTAAGAATATTGTAAAACTTTACGATTCATCTAGTATCTTGCCGACTAAAATAAATATTATTTTGCAGTTAAAATTATTATTAAGTCAGTCTAATTCAGGTGATGTATTGTTTTTTCATTATAGTGGTCATGGGTCACAGATTAAAGATATAAATGGAGATGAGACGGATGGAATGGATGAAGTAATTATACCAGTTGATTATTTTTCTAACAATAGTATCATAGTAGATGATGAAATTAAAGGTATTATCCAAGAAAACTTGAAGGAGGGCGTTAAATTGATTGTTTTAATGGATTGCTGCAATAGTGGAACTATATTTGATTTGAAGTACAATTATGATAGTAACTGGAACCAAGTTGTGAATAATAAGTCGCTTGATACTAAAGGTGATATAATTTTAATTTCTGGTTGTTCAGATTCACAGAAATCTTATGACACATACGTAAACTCTATATATCAAGGATCGACTACAAGATCATTTAATGAAACCATTAAAACTACCATAACATGGAAACAGATGATAAATGATATGAGACAGATATTAATAAATTCTGGGTTATCGGTTCAAGTCCCTCAGATATCTAGCGGAAGACCATTTGATATTAATAATGTCATTGTTATCTGAGTGAGAGACAATTATAATATTTATTTTATAGTTTATTTTTATACCTTTTTTAATTTGAAAAGGTATAAAACTTTATTTTCTTTTTTTATTTATCTTGTAAATTCAATTGATAATCAATACGATTTACCATAAATGATCCTGGTTTACTTTCGCCAATTGAAATAATATACTTTGAATACATCTTTGCTAAAATAAATGCAGCTTCGTTCTGGGCAAAGAATGCGGCAGCACAAATTCGGTCGTCTTGCCAAAGAGCCTCATGTGATGTGGTACTAGGATGGTCTAGCATATATGCATACCTATCGAACGTGTTCTCAAATGAAGGTGCGTTTCTATCACAATTCAAACCAATAAAAATAATATCTCCTGGATGGTAAATATCATTTATTTGACGCATCAGCTTGACAGAGGCCATCGTCGGTGGCCACCAATACAATACATTCACTACAAAATCAACCCATTTATCTCCCTTAATCGGTTTCTTTAACGTGTCATCTTTATCCTTGTAATTACTATAAAAATCAATTGCATTCTGTAAGATATCTTCGTATTTATCGTTATCAGTATCCTTTATATAATTTAATACATGAATGCATCTAGTCGAGAGAGAAGCCGTGGTTGGAACTGCCAACATAAACATGAAGGATGTTTCGTTCATGGTCTTTATGATATCATCGTCTCTTTCAATTCTTGTTTTTTCTAGAAATATATTGAGTTCTTCTAACGTATTGATTCTAATCTTGTGATTAATAAACAATAAAGATGATAACCATCCATCTGCACGCAATGTAGTTCCATTTTTACATATCTCACATAAATTATCAAACAACGAGTATGCAAACGTATCGTCTATGTGTTGACTATTATTTAATATATCACATATCTTAATTTTATTGGGATTCATATATTTGTCATAACACATATCAAAGTTATCCAATGACATTTCTATACCCAAGATCTCAATCATCATAATTCGAGAGATAATTCGGCTTAGAATCTCGAAACCATTGTCATCTGAATAATGAGCAGACATATCTTGGGCTGACAAATTCAACGGATCACTACTCTGTTCAATCATTCGAAATGTCGGCTTTTGAATACACCTTCGAAGTTCCTTTTTCGTTTCACTCCATTTATCATCAGTATCACGCAAGAAAATTGTATCGCCTATTAATTCATGGATACACTTTACGAATGGAGATGTTATCGTAGTATCTGAATTTTTACTAATTGATTTTGGAATTTTAGTAGTCGCGATAAACGCTGCGTCTAACATAGGAATTCGGAAACTTCCGTGGTCATGCAAAAGCTTTACCAGTATATCTCTCACTTCCGCAAGACTCATACCTGTGATATCTTCTAAATTAGATAACTTATACAACACAATACAACCTATTATACACTCATATGGGTTTCTAAGTATTTGAGTTATTATCGGAATCGAGTATACAACGTAGAAGTAATTAAAGAATGAAGAACTATAGAATGTTGGCATCAAAAAAATCATCTCGATCAACAACTGGTACAATGGAAGATTTCTTGAATAATACCAGAATGATCTAAATGCAATTGTTGGCATCGTGCTGTATCCGGTGAAGAAGAAACTAGATAAGTACACGATAGATGCACAGATGGGATATGTTTGGTATGAAACTAATGCAACATCATTGTAGAAAGGACAACCTTCCATACGAGTGTTGTGCAAAACATCTGTATCTAGATTCTTAAAAACTACATAGTGAATTGTTGTCATCGAGAGAACAACAAATGACATTGTTGAAACGATAATATATGTTCCAAATTGACTGCAAATAGCATACAATAAAAACATAATCGACGAATACTCAAGAAGATTCCTTTTGATGTTTTTAATTTTTATCTCTTCTTCTCTCAATATAGAACCAATAACCATTGCAAATGTATGTGATAATGACATGATGGTATTATGTTCAAAATTGTTGGAGGATACAACATCAAATAAAATTGACTTATTGTGAATGTCTGGAGTCAATGTCGGA
>Ga0114975_10003319_pt1 | contig 10734 bp, 14 predicted proteins | sample S_130626_EF_Meta_FD_87031 | JGI IMG/M metagenome (GOLD analysis project Ga0114975, IMG submission 87031) | Freshwater microbial communities from Lake Simoncouche, Canada to study carbon cycling - S_130626_EF_MetaG | ecosystem: Environmental > Aquatic > Freshwater > Lake | place: Lake...
CACTGCAGTGAAGTTGTACAACGCCGGAGTAGAGCGCGAGCCGTGGTCTTGCACATACTTCAAAGAGAAATCTCGGGTGATCATTGCGTATTCCATTGCCGTCATTGCAGCAAAAGCCGCCAACAAAGTAAGGGCGGCAAACCGAGGAATAAGACGTGCCGTGCGAGCCTCTCCATCATGCAACGACTCGCGTGCGGTGTAAATAGATGCAACGGCGCCAAATGCCGACGCAATGATTCCTACAAGCAGTGCGGCACGACCCAAAGGCCCTGCAAGGCCTTGGTTGACCGCTGTACCTAAAGTTTCGGCAGAGAACACGCAGTAGCCTCGGCTTTATCTATGCGATCTTTATTTTTCGTGGAGTACGCATTGGAATGTTTCACTTCAATGCGGTCACTCTGAAAAACTCCATTCACCATTCGGCCGTGAGCAACGACCGGAATGCATTCTTGAAATACGCCACCTGGGTCACCGTCGTATCGAACATCGAGCGTCTGTTTATTGAACGACATGGAAAAAAGAGTCATTCCCGCCGCTTTTTTCAAACTACCTTCATCTACAGCACCTTGTACTCGCAAGCGGCGTGTTCCTTCGCAACCGCTGCGCACTCCTACCTCGTCGACATTGCAGTAATAGTCGATAGCTGAAGATAAAAACTTCGTTACCACGACTCCGCCAAACACAAGAATGACAACGAGTAGAAGCGCTGGTTTCCAACGTCGTTTTTGCGAGCGCACTGATTGTGCTGCGGGCACAGTTTCTCGCGGCGAGAGGTCGAGCGCATCATCATTTAGCGCCACGGTTTATCACTCTCGTCAATTGCGCTATTGAACTTGCGTGCCTGACGAAACATACGCAAAACATATACACCTACGGCAACAAAGGTGACTGCGTATCCACCAACAATAAAACTGACATGATCCATTAGTTCATCTCATTTCGTCGTTCTTGCAAAGCTGCTTCCAAACCACCGTCATCTATTGCGTCGGCAAGCTTAAGAACACGTTGGCGATGAAGAACCATCCAGGCAAACAGCAACGTAAACACTGCTACCCCGAACAGCAAGGTAAATAACATGAGACCATCCATAGTGACATCACCATTGGGTCGCAGAACCGAAGCTTTTTGGTGCAACGAACGCCACAACACCACACTGAAATGCACAAGTGGAATTTCAAGCACCGCGAGTAGCGCGACTACTGCACTGCGCTTTGCACGCTGCTGATGGCTTCCGCCAAGGTCGCGTACTGCCAGGTACCCCACATAGGTAACAAACAGGAATGCAGTAGTTGTGAGACGTGGGTCCCACTGCCAATACGTTCCCCAAGTGAGTCGGCCCCACAAACTGCCAGTCACCAAACTCAGACCCATAAATATGACGCCCACTTCGGCAGATGCCCCGGCAATTCGGTCGAAGGTCAGGGAATGTTGTTTGCCCCACATGAACATTGCCGATGCAACAGCGGTGACAATAAAAGCGAGGTACGCCACCCACGCCGTGGGCACGTGAATGTACATCAGGCGAACAGTGCTCCCCTGCACTACGTCTTCATCGGTGAAGAAAAGCCCGAGCAAAGTGAGAAACACCATGCTGAGGAAAACAACAACTCCGAGCCCCCGAGAAGCGCGGGTACCCGTTGGTGTATCTGCTGGTGAGGGGAAGGGGTGAATGCTGTTCATTTTGCTCTGCGTGTTCTCTTCTGAAGTTAGTTGCTTTTGACCATCTCTCACTCTTCGGTGAGCACTCCAAAGGCAAGTGTTCCACCAAAACCAAAGAGAGCGCCAAATACAGCGAGCAATGCCACCCATGGCCATCCTTCGCCGAGCGTGGCGCCTCCGACCCCAAACGCCGATTCAGTGGCTCGGGTAGCTGCAATGAGACCACGCGCCACAGCAGGCAATAACAACAACGGCAAGAGGGTTTCGCGACCTTTTGCCGCTGCACCCAAACCTCCGTATAACGCCCCCATCGCGGCGATTCCGATATTTGCCAAGAAACTCACTGTGACGAGAAGCACTGCTCCGCCCCACGACAAGTGCACCTGATAGAGCACCAAAGACAACAACACGAGCACGCATTCGAAAAGAAGCAGCTGCACAACTAGAGCCACCGACTTGCCTAAGAACACACCTGCCGGCGACACGCCAGCAACTTTTATTGCATCGAGCGCATTGTCGGCCGCCTCAATGGCAAATGTGCGCTGAACAACGATTAAGGAAGAAAATAAAACGGCGAGCCACACAAGACCTGGGGCGACACGTTGCAAAATACCATCGTTGTCAAGTGCAAAAGCGAAAAGCACCATCACAATTCCGGCGAAAGGCAACACCTGGTTTACTAAAACTTTACTGCGCCATTCAATACGCAAATCTTTGGTAGCAATTGCTCGCGCAACTGACATCGTTGAAGTGGAGAGCTGTGTCATTGTGCACCGTGTTCCACAATGGCTCCACCAACAACTTCTATACGACGCGTAGCAAGCGCACCAGCGCGTTCTAATTCATGTGACGCAACAATGACCGTTGCCCCTGCAGATGTAGCCTCGCGCAAAATATTGTCTATTTCATCTCTTCCTGCAGCATCAAGACCCGCATGTGGTTCATCGAGCAGCCACAATGAAGCACGACGGATAATCAAAATCGCTAACGCGGTTCGCCGACGCTGACCTGCAGACATTTTTGCAACGGTGGTACCTAAAAGACGCGTATGCAGACCCATGCGTTTCGCCGACAACGCAATTTCTTGTGTAGAAGCGCCAACCACTGCACCCCAGAACTGCAAGTTTTCTTGTGCGGTGAGATCGATATATAACCCGTTCGCATGACCCAGCAGTCCTACATGTGCTTGAGCCTCTCTACGCTGAGTTGCAAGATCAAACCCCAGCACGGTTGCTTCGCCTCGCGCCAAAGGCACGAGCCCTGCACACAGCCGCAACAGAGTTGTTTTACCAGCGCCATTTGCGCCACTGATAAGTGCAATTTCACCTTTTTTCACAACAAGCGAAGCCTCGGCAAGAGCAGGGAATGACCCCAGAAGCACTACAGCATTGCGCAAACGCACTGCTTCATCAACGCTGCTCATACCGAGACGCTACCCATCGCCATGGCAGAGGGCAAACGCACTACTAACGTAAAGGAAGATGAATCACAAAACTGCTCGCGTTGTTGGCTTCGTCGGCAAGAGCTTTATTACTACCGGCCTATTGCTTCTCGGACTCGTTGTCTACCAGTTGTGGGGTACCGGCATTGAAACACGGCGCGCGCAAAGTGTTCTACGCCAGGAATTTAATTCCATCATTTCAGCCACAGGGCCCACGGCTACTTCGATAAAGCCGACTACGACAGGCGGCACTTCAGCATTCCTGCCTGTTGTCGATGCGCTTGCGCTCATTGAAATTCCGAGCATCAATATTTCCAAAATCGTTGTAGAAGGTATTACGCCAAAAGATCTTCGACGCGGACCCGGCCACTTCCCCAACACTCCACTGCCCGGAGAAATGGGCAATAGCGCAATCGCTGCACATCGCACTTCTTACGACGCCCCATTTGGAAATCTGAACACAATCGCGCCCGACGATGTCATCTACATCACAACACCAAAAGGAAAATTCGCTTACACCGTCAAAGAGGTTTCGGTAGTTACTCCTGACAAAACATCGGTGCTTGCCAACACTCCGCAAGTAGCAACTCTCACACTCATTACGTGCCACCCGCGCTTTAGTACCAGCCAACGTCTTGTTGTGCGCGCTGAACTCTCATCTACTACTCCCACCACCATTCCCACTAGCACGCCCTCCAGCACACCAATACCCACAACCTCAATTCCTCAAGTTGTCGAGACCTCCTCACCCGAGATGATTTCCGATGTATCAGCAAATGATTTTGGTAAATGGTTTTCCGACACCAGTGCAATATTTCCCACTCTGTTATGTGCTGCGTTACTCATTGCACTAGCAACTTCTCGAAAATTTATACGCACCCGAATTTCACGTCGCGTTAGCAAACGTCGCGTAGCAAGTATTGCAACGTATGCGTTACTTAGCATTCCGTTTCTTGTGACGCTTTTCTATTTCTACCGATATATCAACTTGCTTTTGCCTGCGGGGGCGTAAGCCGCTGTTAATTTCCGGTGAAACGTGCCTTACGTTTTTCAAGAAATGCTGTGCGACCCTCGTGTGCATCGGCACTTGCCCACGCTTGAGCACGTAACGCTTCGAAGGCTGCATCATCAACGATTTTTTCAGCAACAGCTTCTAGCCCACGTTTGTGTGCTGCAATTGTGATGGGTGCCAAAGTAGCGAGATAACGCGCCCACTCGAGTGCGTCGGAAAGCACACCGAGTTTGTGTACCGCGCCTTGTGTGTGAAGTTGTTCGCCACTGTACGTGCTTGTACCAAGCAACATATTGCGCGCAATGGCTGCACCACACTCCCCCGACACGCGCTCAATAGTCCACTGGTCTACAGCAAGACCCAGTTTTGCTGCCGGAATACCAAAGACGCTCGACGGGGTGGCAACTCGCAGGTCGCAAGCAACCGCCAGTTGGGTGCCGGCGCCTAACGCATGACCATGAACCGCAGCCAAAGTGATGCACGGCAACGACGTGAACCCAATCAATGTCGCAGAAAGCGCACTACCAAATTCTTCGTCTTCCACCCCTGTGAGGTCGGCGCCGGCACAAAACCCTTCACCCTCACCTGTCAGCACCAATACCCGGGCTTTTCTCCGTGCCTCTTCTTGAAATTGCTGTAGGAGCAGCAACGTGGCGTGATTCACCGCATTGCGCCGTTGTGGACGGCAAATAGTGACCAGTGCGACCTCGTCTTGCCACTCGAGAGTGGCAAGAATGCCATCTTTCTGAGTACCTTTTGTATTGCTCGCCTCTACCATCTGTGAAACCTTATGGCTTTTCCTCCACCAACATCTGCATCACACGACCCAGTGCGTGTTCGTCGCCAGCAATTTGCCAAGTACACGCTGCTCGCCAACCGCATTGGTTACTTGTTGTACGCAGTGTCAATGGCCGCATTCGTTATGGCATTTGCCCTGAAATTCACGTCAACCATGGTCACCATCATTACGGTATGCCTTGTCATCGGATCCATTTTGTTGGCACCCTCCATAGTTCTCGGTCATGCCATTAAGGCAGCCGAGCGAGAAGATCGCGAGAATGGCATATGAGCATGACCACACCAGCACGCTTAACTGCTGCAGATCGGCGCGAGCAATTGCTCCAAGTAGCCCTCACTGTTTTTGCACAGCGCGGTTATCACACAACATCAATGAACGATATTGCCGATGCTGCTGGTGTCACAAAACCAGTTTTGTACCAGCACTTCGACTCTAAGCGTGCGCTTTATATCTCTGTGCTCGACACTGTTGGCAAAAACATGATTCATGCCATCACAGCAGCTACAAAAAGTGTTCCCACCGGCAAAGCACAGACTGCTGCCGGGATGGTTGCGTATTTTGAATGGCTTTCCAGTGATCCAAATGCATTCTCGTTGCTCTTTGGTGGGGGTACCCGCCGCGATGAAGAATTCGCAGTCGTTGCCCGCAATGTAGAAAAGTCTGTTGCTGAACTTATTGCACCTCTCATTGAAGCTGGAGTTGATGCCGACTACCAGCGCATGGTTGCACATGCACTGATTGGCATGAGCGAAGGTGTTGCGCGTCACCTCATTCAGCGCCGGGAACCTTTCGATGCTCATATTGTTGGCGAGCAACTTGCTTCGCTGGCATGGGCCGGGCTGAGGGCAGTTGGGCGTCAGCCCGAGTAGGCTCGTGTTATGGCCTCACCAGGCGAACACCATCCAGCATTTGAAGAATACTGCGAATGCATCTACGAACTTCTTGAAGAAAACGTAGAGGTCATTCAAGCGCGCATCGTTGAGCGCCTTCAAGTTTCACGTCCTTCGGTTTCTGAAATGATGAAGCGCATGGAGGCCGAAGGTCTTGTTGCGCTTTCTGGCTCAAGCATTGCACTCACTGAAAGTGGCGAGAAACTTGCACTGCGTACCGTGCGACGACACCGCATTGCCGAAAGATTCCTCACCGATATTTTGGGTCTCTCATGGGCCCACGCTCATCATGAAGCAGGACGCTGGGAACACGTCATGTCGTCCGAAGTGGAAATGGCAATGGACCGAGTACTAGGCAACCCCACAACATGCCCGCATGGAAACCCCATCCCAGGATCCCAATACCTAGCCACGTTAGTAATGCGCTTAGTAGATGTTGCTCCTGGTCGCGGCTTTACCGTCGACCGCATTCCTGAAGAACTCGAATTCACTCCCGGACTTTTAGAGTTTTTAGAAACTGCTGAAATTCAACCGGGTAAGTCTGGCATGGTGTCTGCCACATCACCCGACGGCAGTGTCACTGTAGAAATCGACGGCCAACGTATTGGTGTTGGTCCTTTTGCCAGCGCTCGAATCTTGGTAACAGCACAGTGAAGAAATCTGCTCTTCTTGGTTTGTGTGCCATAGCCGCATTAAGCAGCTGTGCTACCACCTATAACGGTGGTGCAAATGCACCGGCAACAACTTCTCCTAGCGCATCTACTACTACAACCATTCCTCGCGGAAGTACTGAAGAGTTGTTTGCGCAATTACTGCAGACCGGTAAAGAAGTTGGCAATGACGTTGCGCAAGGCGACACGGCAACTGCGCGTACAAAACTTGCCGACATCAAAGCAATTTGGATTGGTATTCAGCCGCAAATAGCCAACGTGTCTGAAGAACTCCTGAACGACACACAACGCATGATCAATTTGTTTACAACTGCAGTCGACCGTAAACGTCCGGCCGACGCCGACAAGGCAATGCGGTTTCTTCCCAGTCTTGTTTCAGCAATAGTGAATTAATACACCATGCACGGCGGCAGCGGCCGAAGATGCACAACGGTCAGACGCTGAGTTGGCCGCGTGAGCGCAACATACAAAGCACGCAGACCCAAGGTTTCAATTTCTACAATGTCTTGAGGCTCTACCACTACCACGCCATCGAGTTCTAAGCCCTTCACCAAACTCACCGGCACCACAGTGAGGCCAGTATCGAGCGCCGTATTTGCAGCTTTACCATGGCTCATGCCAGCAGCGCTGAGTGCATCGGAAACTGCAGACACCATGCTGTCGGGGCAAACTACAGCAACATTGCCTGTCGGAAGTTCTTCAATAAGTGCTTTTGTTTCTGAGGTCACAGCATCGAGCAACGTGTCACCATTTTGCGCAGCATTTACAATGCGCGGGCCAGCATCGCCTTCGCGCACCGATTGCGGAGAGCGCAGACCAGGCGCTGCAGCATGCATTACCTTGTCGGCAAGTTCCATTATTTGTGCAGGAATGCGATAGCCCACTGAAAGCCCCACGACCCGCTGCTCTTTACGATCGGGCAAATACCGCAGAACATCGGCCCACGATTCTGGCGCGAGCGCACCCGTTGCTTGGGCCATATCGCCCACAATGGTCATGGAACCATTCAGTGAACGCCGCGACACCATTTGCAACTGCATTGGGGTGAGGTCTTGCACTTCGTCAATCACAATGTGACCGTAAGTGCGAATTTCATCTGACTCATCAATTTTTCCATTTTTTCCTGGCAACGGACCAAGAACTTCAAAGGCATCGTCAAGAACAGCAACATCGTGTTCACTGAATCGCGCCGACTCAATATCTTGCGTGCGCTCGCGATACAGCGATGTGTACTCTGCTTCACTCAAAATATTTTCTGCAGCTAAACGCAACAATGCTTTAGATCCGTAAAGGTCGTTCAGCAATTGCGCAGGAGTAAGCAACGGCCACATCCGTTCCATAGCAATGCGGAATTCAGGCAATGGTCGTACAGAATCTTTCAATTCCGACAGAGAAACACCTGGGTCGCGCCATGAGGCTCCTAAGGCCTGCAGCACTTCTGTTTCCACCCATTTACGTGCAGCGTTGTGTCGCCGAAAGCGGCGCCTTCCTTGGCGAACAATATTGGCAGCATCTTGCGCACTTAAACGTACGTATCCCGATCTGAAGGGCAATTGTAAATTGTCGCGTAAAGGACGCTCACGGTCGCTCACAGCCTTGGTGATGACCTTCGACATGCGCATGTCGCCTTTCACCCGTGCGGCAAGCACTGCATCGCGTGCGCCATAAGTAACGCTGGGCACCAAATCGCTGAGCACTACTTGTTGTACACCTGCTTCACCCAAGCTGGGCAGCACGCGTTCGATGTAACGCAAGAACACGCGGTTAGGCCCAATGACCAATACGCCTTGAGCCTCTAACGGAAAACGAAAGGTATAAAGCAAATATGCAGCACGATGCAAAGCAACAACTGTTTTTCCTGTGCCTGGCCCGCCTTGTACCACCAACACACCCGCTTGCGGTGAGCGAATAATTTCATCTTGCTCACTTTGAATGGTGGCCACGATGTCGCCAAGTTGGCCGGTACGACCACGTTGCAACGCAGCCAACAACGTGCTGTAGCCGCGCAAGTTTTGTTGCGCGCCACCCTCGGTGATTGTGGTGGGTCCGTCGCTGCCAATACCAACATGGCCTTGTCCGAAAAGTTCGTCTTCAATGCCCAGCAGTTCGTGACCTTGCACCGAGAAATGTCGACGTCGTGCCAAGCCCATTGTTTCGCGACCTGTTGCGCGATAAAAGGGTTCAGCAACGGGTGCGCGCCAATCGACAACAACTGGTTCGCGATTTTGGTCAGACACTGCCAATCGCCCAATATGAAAACTCTCGAGCGCATCGGGGCTTTCTGCAAAACGGTCGATGCGACCGAAAACCAACGCAGCGTCACCAAGGTCGAGTGCCGTTAAACGATTCACTAGGGCTTCATCGAAAACATCGCGCTCATAGCGGGCTTGGAAAGTACCTCCACGACCGGCCTCGCTTAAGTCGCGCAGTTTCCAGGCATCGGTCTTACTGAGTTCCAAGCATTCATAGGCATGATCAATAAATGCCTGTTCTGCTGCAATATCGGGGTGCTGTGCGCTCATAAAAGACCTGATTTTGGGGTGATGAGAGTCTACCTGCCCTATTTCACACAATGACAGTGACTATGAGATCACATATCAGCACCATATTTCGGCGAAAAACCTCATCCATTTCTGCAATACGATGGGCTCACCTTTGTAGGGGAAGGACACTTTCCTCTATGCGCACGCCACTCTTACTTTCCGCTTGCATCTTCATTGCTGCGCTTGGTGTTCCATCACACATTGCACATGGGGCATCTACCGATATCGATGTCACTGGCGATGTTGTGGGTAACACCATTACTGCTGGGGTCACGTTCAACTCTGATAGCGCTACTACCGAATCGCGTTGCACCTGGAATACCACCGTTATTTCTGACAGCAAAAACGAACCATATTCATTTACTGTTCGCAATGGCATCACCTACCGTTGGTATGTGCGTACCTGCGCACCAGCTGTTGCCGGCCAACCTTACGCACTCAGCTTTCACTGGATTCCTGTTATCGCCGAGTCAACATTGGCAGAACAAGCTGCTGCATATTCGTGGAACACTTTGCCTGTGCCATTTGTGAACACTGCGCCACCTGCACAGCGAGCACTTGTGAAGTTACCTACGTGGTGGTGGGTAACAAATAGTTCATGGCGCACCGTTTCCACCACTGCATGGATACCCACACCACGTGGCATTGTCACGGTCACTGTTACTGCTAAACCCAACACACTCTTGGTGAACCCTGGCGATGCAACGGCGGAGAACAACGGGAAATTCACGTGTTCGGGTCCGGGTAAAGCGTGGCACGAAAGCGATGGCGACGATGCAAAAAGCAACTGCATGTATTCGTATGCGCACAGTTCTTCACGCAAAACGTGGAATGCCAGTGTTGCCATCCGTTGGTCAGTTTCATGGAAATCAAACCTTGGGAAAAGAGGGACGCTTCCTTCGGTCACCACGACGCGTCGTATTCCTGTCGTGGTTGGAGAAATTCAAGCCCTAGTTACCGAATAATTAGCCAGCCGTCATGGGCCGCACAGGGCGATGCCACACTGCCGAGTAAGCAACAACACAAATGCTTGATCCATCGTCGCGGGGCTGCACTGTGGCGTGTCCGTCGGCAATGACCGTGTGGTCGTCGAACTCCTCTACCCCACCAATGTGTGGCGGCCAGAGCAACGTTGCTTTTCCATTCACCGCCACGTTGTCGGCACTGCGCTGACCCACCGCAGCCACCAAGGCATTGCCTTCGGGCACAAAAACCACAGCCCGAAGGTGTGGTTCGCCATTTGGGCTCACGGTAATGAGGTACCCAAAGGGTCTGCGGGCTACTGCTTTTGCCAAGTTGGCTGGATCTATCGTCACACTCACGCTCTACAACCTATAGTGGCGCCGTGACTTCCTCCCGCGACCTCATCATTTTGGAACGCCGTTTTGTGAATGCCCTCGCTGCCACCAGCGATGAAGCCATCACCACAGCAGCCCTAGCCCTTGAAGAAGACCTGCAAACAGTGCTGGCCCAAAGCGCAGGCCTCAGCGATGGTGCCTTCGACGAACCCGACACCTTGGCAAGCGCCATTCGTGAAGGCGCAACACGCCGTAAATGCGCTGGCGATGTATGCGTTGTTTTGTGTGAACCCTGCACCCAGCACTGCATTGAAGTTCTTGCCGGAGCAGCCGACGACCCATCACTTGACGACCTCAATGCCGTTTTGCCTGAAGCCATTGAAAAGTTTGGCGAGGAAATGGTGAAACTCATGGTGGTGCA
>Ga0114975_10003321_pt1 | contig 10734 bp, 6 predicted proteins | sample S_130626_EF_Meta_FD_87031 | JGI IMG/M metagenome (GOLD analysis project Ga0114975, IMG submission 87031) | Freshwater microbial communities from Lake Simoncouche, Canada to study carbon cycling - S_130626_EF_MetaG | ecosystem: Environmental > Aquatic > Freshwater > Lake | place: Lake...
CAGGTTACGCTGAACTGTGAGTCCCGATACAGTTAGGAGTCCAGAGACGTTGAGGCTGTTGCTCACAAAGATATTTGAACCGGAGATAGTGGTAGCAGTGAGATTACCCAACGCTGTAAGACCGGTCACGTTAAGAGTGTTACTGACCGTTGTAGACCCTAACAGCGTTGTTGTTGAGTCGACCTTGAGTCCTCCGCTTGAATATAGCGAGGTTCCCGATATAGTGGTAGCATTGAGAGCTCCTAGGGTTGTAAGACCGGTCACGTTAAGAGTGTTACTGACCGTTGTAGAACCTAATAGTGTTGTTGTTGAGTCGATCTTGAGTCCTCCTGAAGAATACAGCGAGGACCCTGAGATCGTGGTCGCTCGGAGATCGGTGAGAGAGGTAGATCCCGATACATTGAGTGTACCGTTCGTGTAGACAAATATGTTCGAAGCAGAAATGTTTGTGAACAACACATTAGAGGAGAAGTTGGTTTGGCCACATACATTCAAGGTGTTCACGACCTGCACGTTCGAGAGTGTAGCAAGACCGGCACAGACATTGAAGGCTGAACCGCGAATTGTTGCTGATCCAGATACGTCCAGAGCCACTGTTGGAAGCCTTCCAATACCAAGCCACATCGATGATAAATCACCCTGTAGGAACGGCAACCCGCTGGTCGTGGAGTACATAGTGAAAAAGTTGCTCTGCAAAGGAGGTGCCCCGCCAGGATTGCTTCCTAGGTAAATAAGGTTTGTTCCGCCTGCACCAATACCGGCATTTCGACCTACGGCAAATATCTCGTCACCCGTTGCTCCTGAAAGTGTTCCGTGCCCAAACCCAATCAAATCGTTCGCAGTTGGAGTACCGAATGAAATGGGAACGCTGTTGATAGAGGCTAAGTTTACGAGTCCGAAGGAACTCATATCAACATTTTGAACAGCCCTGTTCTGAGCCCAACCTGCGAGAGATACAGCGGCTGGATCTGCCCACCCAGCAGTATTTGCTGATGTTATTTTAAGAATTTGATTCACAGTTCCGCTGGCCCCTGGCCATGTTACGCCGTTAAGCGTACTATTTATCGTTGTTGCTCCAAGTGTTGTACCATCCAGTGTCGTTGACGACCCTGCTTGGTTAGAGAATGTTCCGGCCATGGTGAATGTTCCGTTGTTTGCGATAGTAATGCCCTGACCACCAGTTCCGTTTACATAAATATTGGAAGCCGAGAGCGTTCCCTGTACCGTTGCCCCCGATGTCGTTATAGAAGTGGATGAAAGAGTCCTAATCGTAGCATTTGTTGCACTTATTGTTGTGATAATCGCCAACGAGAGTGTGGTTGTTCCCGCCGAAACGCTTAGATTTCCAGAAAAGATACCGCTTCCCGCTACATCCAATGCCGCGGAGGGAGTCTTACCGATTCCGAAGAATCCGGCAGACATATCACCCTGCAAGAATGGCCGGGATGATACGGTTGAATACACTAGAAAAGTGTTTGCGGCACTGATATTGTACCCCCCAGAAGGATTGTTTCCGAGAACGAGGGCATTCGAAAATCGAGCGTTTGATCCCGCATTGCTACCGATAAAGATCGATCCTGAAGCAGTATTGCTAAACCCAGCATTCACTCCGATACCAATGACGCTATATCCTGCCTGTTTGTAGAGCGCATTGGATCCAATGCCGATGACGTTCGCACCCGAGTTGGTGGTACATGCACCCGCTCCAATCGCGATGGCTCCCTGCCCAATGTTGGATGCACCAGTGTCGGTTCCGATAGCGATTAAACTCGCACCTATGTTTGATGCACCGGCACCAGTACCAAACGCGTTTAATGACCCCCCGGAATTGTTCTGTGCAGCATTGCAGCCGATAGCATTAACATTGCAACCGGTATTCCCAAACGCAGCGTCAAATCCGTAAGCGTTTACGTTGGATCCTCCAACTCCCGTGCTTACCCCAAAACATATATATTTAGACGCATTGACTAACAGTGTCGGAACACTATTAAATGTTACAAGACCTGAAATATTCGGTAAAACAGTTGTTCCAGTAACTATCAATGAACTCGAAATGTTTACAGTTGTTGCAGACAACGTTGTGATACGTGCATCCGTAGCAAAGAACGACGCGGCACTGATAGTCTGAACGCTCACATTGAACAGCGTTGATAGACCAGAGACGCTGAACGTGGTTGTCGACAGGTTCGTAATAATTCCGTTGGCTGCTGAGATGGTTTGGGCACCAAGAGTATTTGTGATCCTCGCACTGGACAGGGTAGCAAGGCCACAGACGTTCAAAGTTGTTACCGTAAGTGTCCCCGACACATTTGCGTTCGTGGAGGACAGGGTTGTGAACACTGCATTGGGAGCGAATAACGAACCGGCGCTGATCGTCTGAACGCTCAGATTGAACAGCGTTGTTAGACCAGAGATATTCAATGTTGTTGTCGACAGTGTCGTGATTATCGCATTGGTTGCTGAAATGGTTTGGGCACCTAGAGTATTCGTCACCGATGCACTGGACAGGGTAGCGAGTCCGGAAACATTCAGAGTGGTTGCGGTGAGTGTCCCCGATACGTTGAGCGTGGTTGCAGAGAGCGTTGTGATTATCGCATTGGCTGCCGAAAGGGTCTGTGCGCCCAGCGTGTTTGTAACCGAAGCACTGGACAGGGTCGCGAGTCCACACACATTCAGGGTTGTTGTTGTGAGTGTTCCCGATACGCTGAGTGTGGTTGCTGAGAGAGTACCTACCACTCCAAACGTACCCGAAAGGGTCTGTGCGCCTAGAGTTCCGGATACGGTAGCACCGCCGTTCAGGGTAGACGCCCCTGATACATTGAGACCCCCAAGTCCAATAAACGCCGAGCTGGTCGAAACACTGCCGGAAAAGATGCCGCTTCCGGTTACATCGAGTGCTGCGGATGGAGTCTTTCCAATACCAAGCTGCATGCCCGACAGATCACCGTACAAGAAAGGACTGAACGCGGTGGACGATGCATACACAATGAAGGTATTGTCTGCGGTAGGATTGTAAACTCCCGCCACCTGATTACCTAAAAAGATCTTGTTGGAACCGGTGTTGTTTGTTCCTGCATTGGATCCGATCGCAATCACATTTGAACCTGAATTGTTTGATCCGGCGGACGTTCCAAGAGCCACTACACTTGACCCCGAATTTGCATTTCCGGCGTTGGACCCAATGAAGACGGCCAACGACCCCCCACTATTATTGAAGCCGGCCGCCCGTCCGATCGCTACTACGTTAGATCCAGTGTTTGCTATCGCCGCACTCACTCCGAACGCGACCACAGAGGATCCTGAATTATTGAGTGCTGCAGCAGTTCCGAGGGCTACAATGTTGGTTCCACAGAGGTTCTGAATAGATACCCCCGCAAGAATGTTTGCATTGGTGGAGTCAAACGTTACCGGGATGGAATTGATTGACCTCAAATTCGTGAGAGCCGAAAGGTTCGCGGTTGTTCCATAGAAGGCACCAGATACACTGAGATTCGACAGTATATTGACTGAGCCGCAGATGGTCACGTTCGATGAGAAACTACCTGCTCCAGACACATCTAGGGCAACAGATGCAGTATTTTTTCCTACGCCGACAAATCCTGTGATTCTGGAGACAAAGAGTGCATTCACTGTTGAGATATCGGCTATACCTGGACCTGAAGCAACAACTAATCCATCAGCACTCTGATCCCACCCAATACCAATGTATGGTACAGCATTTTCATTGCAATACCATGAAATAAACCCTGTGCGAGTTCCAGAGGATACTATATTCAACGCATAATTACTTGGACTCGCGAGTTGACCAATCATAGCCCTGTTCATCGTGACATTGGATGCAAAGGTTGCCGCACCTGTATTGGACTGTGTTCCTGCGACCGTGATATTGGACGAGAACGTAGCAATTCCTCCATAGGTTGATATTCCGGAGACAGATAGAGCATTCTGAACCCAGAGGGATGATACAGTCAAGAGAGCAGAAATTGTGGTTGCCGAGGTGATGTTTGTTGATCCGTTGACCGTCAACCCAGATGCCGTTACGTTTCCTGCCGACAGAGTTACTCCGCCAATCACAGAGTTCGCGGCCGAGATCGTGGAGTTGATCATGGAGACTCCCGCAATAGAACTACTGATGGTTGACGGTGTAGAGATGGATCCGCTCGTGGTAATCGTCATACTGGTAGAAAAAAAGTTTGAACTCGTTAGTGACCATGCGGCAATACTGTTCGAAGTCAGCAGTGCGTTCGAGATACGTCCGTTGTTCAGTGTAACATTTCCGATACTGTTTGACGTCGCGGCACCCGTTGTGATATTTCCAACGACGTTTACGTTTGAACCCACACTCAGATTTCTTAGTATATCGATAGCGTATGCCCTCACCGTCTGAGCACACCAATCGTAGACCAGACCAGGATCTCCTACAGATTCTCCAACCCCGTCTCCGGTTAGATCCCAGTTGAACGTGATCTGTCCACATAGACCGCCAACTAATTGGGCAGGACCTGTAGGACCTGCCGGACCCGATGGACCTGGGTTGTCTGCAGCCCAATACATAATTCCAAGTGGTCCAATATGTAGAGTTTCTCCGGATACACCCCCAGCTGCTGGAAATGTCTGACCGTTTATCTGATTGATATTTACGATAGAATTACCAGCCATGTCCAGGTTGGCGACTGCGGGGTACAGTCCGACTCCGATGGAGTTCAAATTTGCGACATTCTTCACGAAGAAGCTCATACCCCTTTCCCTTTACTTAGAAAAATAGACAAGATATTGGTACTCATAACCTACAGGCGTCATGTCTACCATTTCGTGGCGGGTAAACCCCGATGATCGGACGATATCCAGCATGGCGTCTACCTTCGGCATGTACAGCCGATGAATATTCTCGCGGTACCGATGTGGTTCTTCAAACTCAAACACTTCTTCGAATCGGGCATCGTCTGAATCCGATTCCTTTACAAAGCGGCTCTTGTACTTGAACTTGTCGAAGAAGATATCAGAATCAATCACCCGTTCCTTACTATACTTCTGCAGGGAGAAGGAGGTAAACGGAGAGGCTGCGTCTAAGATAGGATCAAACTTGTTAGGGTCTACAATGTGAAGAACCAGGATTCCTCCCGGCTTCAGCCAAGAATATACGTTATCTAGGACCATCTTGGGGTTCTTGAACTGGTAGATGGAGAAATAGAGCATCATCGCATGAGAATACGATTTTGGCGGAAACGTTTCAGCACGAGTCACATCTCCCTTGTAAAACCGTCCGCTCTTACACTTGTCCCGCGCCTTCTTCAGCATATCCTCCGACAAATCTACCCCGACAATATCAATACCCTCTTTGCACATCCAGTCAACGTGCGGACCAGTTCCGCAACATACATCCAGAACCTTGGTCTCGGCTTTCGGCCAGTCGGCGAGAGCATTTTCCCGAAGACTCGCTTTCTCGAACGAGACTCGCTCTGGGGTAGTAAACAATTTGTCGTAGACGTTAGCGTAAAACGTGTCGTAAATCTGGTCGTAGTCTTCGTACGTATCCGTCTCGGCGTCCCCTTCATCTTCGTTCTCGAATCCTTCGCGACGCTCAGTCTTCCCAAATCCTTCCCGGTTAGCCGAATGAATTCCGGAAAGAACAAGCAGGGCGAGGAGTATGAGGGGTATGAGCCAGTATGCTAAAGATGCGTCCATCTCTCTCTTGTCTCTATGTAAGAAATGTGGGAGACGCTTCCAATCCAGAAGGCCCCTGGACCAGGTCCACTCTACACAATGATCGATCGTGATTTTACGTATCCTTCCGACGAAGCGGTACGTGTTTCCCGTTGGAAAGACGTTCCCGAACAAATTAGGACGTGGGCGTTTTCTCTTTGGAAGGACACGTTTCATATGGAACGAAACTTCATGGGCGACGACGACCTTCTTATCTGGATTCCTCGTGTGTCCACCCTCGTCGCCAAGCACGGTAGATGGATAGGCGATGAAAAATCGTTTCACTCTGTGTTTGTTACCTGTAATTACGTGAATTCTGACTTTCGTGGACAGGGTCTTTCCGGAAAAATGATTCTGACGATGGCACACGAGGCAACGAGGATCTGGGGTCCAATACCTTTTCTCTTTGAGATTCATAACGTTCCTCGCGGCCTTGTCTCCGTCCAACCTTTTCTCCGCTTTACTTACATCTGGATCCCCTTTGTGGATGTACACATCCCCCCACGATGGACGTCGTGTGACGTTACGAACGTACTTACAAAAACGTACCCCGGATTCTACGCGGATAACATGGAGGGGTACCGGGCTTTTTCCTATAACCATCAGACGATCCTGTTGGATCCACTGAACGATATAGTGTACTATACTGACGCGCTCACCCTTCCCACCTTTGACGGTCTTCCGCTCCCGGGTGCATGGTGTCGTTTCTTTTGTCCATGGGGCGAATCGCGAGTCTATCTTCACAACATGTATTTCACTCCTCCTTCGTCTATGAAACACTACCTACTTACTTAACAAGAACCTGGGGCTTAGGCTGGACCCAGGATAAAAACCATAAGCGCCAGGACGCGTATGCGGGTCCTGACTTGCTTATGCCTAGAATGAGTACAAACAGAATCAGAACGGCTAAGAACACATCAAGAGCAGTTAAGAACGAAGACGGAAATCCGGCAAAGTAAGTGACCAGCGGATTGGCCGGAGCAATTGACGCTACGGTGGCCGAGGATGGGCTCGTAAGATCAACGTACCGGTTATAGACCGATACTTTCTGTTCCTTGTCCATCAGAAGATCACGAAGAAAATCTATGTTCCCCGAGACTCCTTCTTTTAGCGAAGACTGCTTGTCCCGAATAGTGGCGATAGATTCGGTATACCCTTTCTGGACTTCTGCCTGGGCATCAAGGTCCTGGATCTGCGCACGGTACTTGTTCAGAACCGGGTCCATCTTCTCCTCATTGATTCGTGTTGTTTCCTGCGCCATCCACTCCGGCCCGTTCTTGAGACCGTAGTACCGAAACCGAGCAGCTTGGAACGCATCAGGATCCTCGTCTCGGGTCTGGGATACTCGTTGAAAGGTCTCAAACGCGGACTGCATTTCTTCGGGACTCGCCGTCGCACTTCCAAGGGCTCGGAATTTCGCACTGTCGGCTTCGGTGATTGCTGGAATGCTCATCGCTTCGTTAGTTATTCTTTCAGAGAGGAAATAGAAACCTTAACTCCTGCACCGAGGTAGCTGTATGCGGCAAACAGACCAATCGCCAGAATACCGATGGAAATACCCATCACCACTGTAGGAGACAGGAAAAAGCTGAGAATGATATGAAGAACAATCGTGCACACGAGAGTAATCGCAACCACCTTTAGAGCACTTAGCCGAGCAGTGGATAGGGGAACAGCCTTATCATTCACAATCTTGCTCCTCATGTTTCCCTGCTTAATACGGGTCTCCTTGAATTTGTCGTCCAAATCTGTAATTTGCTCAATCGCCGCCATCGCTTCCTCGCGAGTCTGTGCAGCCGCAAGAGCAGCAGACTGTGCCGTTGTCGCGGTTCCTAGGGCGTTCACATCGCTATCCAGACCTGACGCATACTTCTTCGTCTCTTCAATCAGGGGAGCCACGTCTACACTTCCCGAATCAAGACGCTGGTACAGATTCCCGACCGAGCCACTTGATGCGGCGGCAAGGTACGTCTGGTAACTCCGAGGATTCACCGAAATTGTGTGGGTTCCCGACACCGTGTTCCCCTGGGTGTTTTCTAGCTCACAGGAGGTAACATCCGAATAAGGAGCACCACACCGATAAATTCCTCCTGAGCCTTGGTCCTGGGCATAGAGGAACTGATTATCTGCCTCAACAGCAATTGGGATCTTCCCCCTCAGACCGGCCTGCTCGGTCCATCCACCCTGACCGTTTCCCGTACCGGCATACACCTTGATCTTTCCAGAATTGTTTACCGGAACGTAGGTGGAACCGCTGGATGCCGCCACAACTCCCATAGACTTTCCACTTCCCTGGGGTTCTGAAATAGCTACCCAAGACCCCGTCGTACACGGCTTCGAACAGCCCTGGTTCCCGACAAAGATGAACTGGTCAGTAATATTGATTTGAGGGTTGACGGAAGGACTACCGGGAATTGCCTGGGGGTCAGACCAGCTTCCCGTTCCATCAACAGGCTGAGTCGCAAATGATAACCCTGAAGATCCCGGTGATGCAGATGCACCGACGGTTGGTGTAATGGTGACGGATACAGTTTTTGACTTGGAAAACTTGGATAGTAATCCACTGCCTCCCTGTATGTGCGTAGCAAACCCCCCCGAACCCGTAATAGACGTTAAAGGAAACGTAGCAGATACTCCAGCATTGTCGGTGAGGGTTACTGTATATTTTCCACCCGTAGATACTCCTTTCTCAACAGCGCTAAATCCGAAATCCGTTCCATACATACGCGTTGAAACAAGTGCACCCGTATCTGTGATACTTACGTGTCCCGGAGGCATTCCTACGTCGCCTATGGAAATTGGCCACGTGTTCACACTTGCGGTTGTTGGAGAAGGCGGAGGGAGAGGGGAATTGAATAGAACATACACATTTTGTGCATCTACGGCGATATCCAGAGGCATTCCATTGATTCCCTTAGGATTCTCCACCTGCTTCCAGTTGGTTCCGTCGCACGGCTCCTTGCACGTATAAAAATTCCCTACAGCATTGAAGCCCCAGACGAATCCGGCAGACGACGCCACAATCTTATTCAGCTGTCCAGGAAGGGCACTCCATCCAACCGCCTGAGACAGTTGACCCTGGACGTATCCTAGAAGACCTTGAGATTTAGATTGAAAGTCTTGGGCATAAGCCGCCATCTATCTCCTCTTATATACGTTCTAGATAATTTGATGTCTACAAAGAGTAATGAGCACGAGCACGGCCACTCCACAACCCGCAGCCGGATCGGCTGCCCTAATGACGACAACGACCATGACCCCTGCGAGCACAATTCTCCAGCAGGGAGGAAGTCAATACGATTCAACATCGTACAATGAAGTCCAGGCTGCTCTGCAGACATACGGAGCTCTTCGCGACCAGTATGTGCAGATGATTAATACTGCCCTTCGTGAGCAGGATTCCGCGAAACGTGCTGCGATGATGCCCCGAATCACCGCCGCCAACCAGCAGCTGGTATCTCTGGTGAACAGGATTCAGGAGGTTTATAACAAGGGACAGTCCGTTCTCTCTGCCCAGCCCACAAATGATCTTCAAGATGCTCTGGATAAGTACAAACAGCAGCTTGAAGAATTACGTACGGATGAAGATGAGCTTGTGCGGCTCAACCGTCTTTACAAGGATATGGATGCCCAGAACCACCCAATTATTCCCCAGGCCACGTACTATGGCTGGATCCTACTGGTTCTCATTCTCCTCTTTGTTGTGTTCGTCCTCTTTATAGGAAGTGCTTTCCGTCAGACCGAATCAATCTTCCCCGCAATGCCTGAACTTCCGTCTATGCCCTCATTGGGCCTAGGACCGGAGACGACATCGCCGATGGGGCTGCCGTCGCTACAGTAGCTGCCGCCGCTCTTGCCGGACCCAAGACTGGCGAGGCTACCGTAGCCGCTACATTCCCCACGGCTGTCGTGGCTGCCGACGCTACATTTCCCACCGCCGTCACCGCTGTAGTTGCTGCTGCCTTGATCTGCGGAGACCAGTACCCAAGGAAAAAGAGTAGAGGTAAGATGATCAGAATCAGGCCAAAGCGCATGAGAAACGCATACCCGTTGGCGACATTCAAAACAGGTCCGCCTGATTCGGGAGATGCTGCCTGATTATACCGCCCCTTGGCGGCCTGGTACGTATCCTCAATCTGCTGCGCGTTCTGAAACATACCGGTTACCGAATCATAGATGTCTGAGAGCTCCGAATTTCCTTCTTGATATGACTCCGTAAACCGATTCATATCACGTTTCTGCTCCTCTACTTCGTCCTGCCTCGCCAAGATCGCCTTATCAATCGCTTCCTGCGCATTCATATACGCTGTCTTGTACGCAGGATTGCCCGTAGACAAAAATTGAACGTAGTTGGATTTGTATTCATTAAGAAGATTCTCAAATCCCGACATTCTTCGTCTTATTATTATACACTCGCTACACAAAATCGGTAATAAGGCGTCGCACCCGCCGCCTCGGACTTCCGAATGATCTCCACAATATCTCCTGGCCGTGCCCCAATCCAACGAGCCACGGGATCCTGAGTCCCAATAAACGGCATCGGCATGTACTCCTTGTGCTTCATCGCAATCTGCGGAAGCATAGGCTGGTCGGCAGTGAGCGCAATGTGATCCGCAATCATCGTCTTCGTGATCGCGTCCATATTGATTCCGAACGTCTCCAGGAACTTCTTCACCTCCTCCTCCTTCAAGATACGGTGAGCGGGGACCATGCGGTGCTTGGTGATGTCGCAGGTCAACTGACCCACGTGGAAGATCTGGAGAACGTCCGAGTACGCCGAGACCGTCTGCAGAACCTTTTCGGACGCGGGAATGGGGACTACCAGAATTCCCTGGGTTCCACCGTACTGCTTGGTTAGTTCTACGACCGTAGCCACATCCTTCTCGTGAATGCGAGTGCGGTTGCTAGTAAAGACAATGACCGAATCAATCTTGGTCACGATCGCCGGGAAGTCCGACTCCACAACCTCCTGCGTCTCGGCATTAATCCCACGCTGGGAAAGCATCAAACGTAGAATTTCATCAGTAGTCG
>Ga0114975_10003322_pt1 | contig 10734 bp, 11 predicted proteins | sample S_130626_EF_Meta_FD_87031 | JGI IMG/M metagenome (GOLD analysis project Ga0114975, IMG submission 87031) | Freshwater microbial communities from Lake Simoncouche, Canada to study carbon cycling - S_130626_EF_MetaG | ecosystem: Environmental > Aquatic > Freshwater > Lake | place: Lake...
CGACGGATGACATCAAACCCATCTGTTTTAGGCATATCCAAATCTAAAATTACCATATTTGGATTTGCTTCTTTAATGGAGCGCAGGCACTCTTCACCGTTTTGCGCTTGTCCCGCTATCTCAAATAGCAATTGATCTTGCAACATACTTTTTAATGCCATCAGCATAGCTGGATGGTCATCTACCAACATCACGCGTTTTCTCATTACTTGTCTCCATTTTGGTTTTTATGAGGGTGCAGCGAAAAAATGGCTTTAGCGATACGACTATCGCTAATGTGTAGCATTTGATGTCGACTCACAGGTGGCATCATGAGTCCACCATAGCTGTGGTGTGCCCCTAATGCGATGACGTTTTCTAAGTCTTTCACTAAGGTGACATTGCCGGCATAGATTTGAGTTTGAAATTGATGGTCAAGAGAAATCATTTCGATCGGTAAACCATTGCTACGAAATTGACTCATTTCTAGATGAATACCTTCGGGTTGTATTGTTTCGATCCAGCGAATTTGCGAACTAGTGCCAGCAAACTGGAGAAGATGGATTAACACGCCAAGACGACGCATACGCAATAATCCCTCAATACAGGCATCCATCGACCCTGCTTCATTCAGTTGATTTACTCCCAAACTAACGAGACCTACAGGAAGTCGAGAATTCAGAAGAAGGTCGCTTAAGGCATCTATAAAACTATTGGATGCTAGATGTTGTGCTGGGAGGGGCAAAATGCCTGGAACAAAGCGACCACTTCGATACCAATAAGTGATGCTATCTAAGCCCTCCATAAATAATCTCAGGAGCTGGGTGTCGGTTGCGGTGAGTAATGGCCTAAATAATGAGCTCGTCAGTTTTGTCCCCTCAGCGTTAAAAATGGGTTCGTTACTAATCGCTTGTCGCTTGGACCAGGATTGGTGTTCTTCGAGCGCTTCGCTACTGAGGCCAAGCCATGGCTGGCCGCAGGCATCGCGCACTTCTTGGAAGGGTTTATTCTTCCAAGCCTTTACAAGCGTGTACAGCCGGGATTTCGGGCTCATCAGCATTCTCCAATCAGTGAATAGCCAGTCTAGGCATGACGGATTGGAGTAGTAAGGGCTTAAGGCTTATTTATGCGTAGGAATCTACCTACTTGCCTGTCTCCAGTATAGGGAAATTTCAAGCAAGGAACCCTCAGAACTCGTATTTACCAATAAATTCAGATACTTAGAGATAATAGTGCCATGCCTTAAAGGGATATTCGTCTCATTATCCCCACCATTTATTTAAGGAGATATTGAGTATTTTTTATGATTTATAAAAACTTAAAGAGCTTGAGGTGCCCCTGATTGCTTTAGGGGATGGGCTTTTGCAAAAGCAGGAATTGCCATGCAGTTTTTGAAAATCTTTTCGAAGGTGGGCGTTAAAGCCATATCAACCTTAAAGAGAGTACCGCCAATTGCATGTGATGCTAAGGCGATATCGGCAATCGTAAGATCCTCTCCAAATGCGTAGGTTTTCGATCTAGCGTCTTTGATGAGCATTTTTTCTATTGCTTCGTTACCAACAGTAAACCAGTGCTGAGCCCATAGTAATTGCTGATGTTCATCAAGCCCCAAATGACTGCCGAGGAGTTTTCTGACTCTAGGAACAATGAGTGGGTGTGTATCCGCAATCGTTACCAAAGCAAGTGCCCTGACTTTTGCCTTATCAAAGGCATGCTCTGGTAGTAGATTTGGCGTAGGCCACTGTTCATTAATGTATTCCAAAATTGCCAGCGACTGGCTAATTTCAAATTCATCATGGATGAGCAGTGGCACCACATGTTGCGGATTAAGTTGCTCAAAGCTCGCATCAAACTGTTGGCCAGCAGCTAAATCAATCGCAATCTCTTGATACTCAACTTCCTTTAAATTCAAGGCGACCCTCACTCTATAGGCAGCGAGTGAGCGCCAATATCCATATAGGGTAACGCTCATTATTTTGCGTCTATAAAGTGACGAATAGCTTCCATGAATATCTCAGGTGCTTGTAACTGAGGTACATGGGCTAAACCAGGGAGGATATGAAGTTGAGCGTTCGAAAGACCCGCATGCAGTTCAACCGACATTTGTGGCGGGGTTGCTTCATCCAGCTCTCCCGCCATGACAAGTACTGGTTGACTTATTCTAGATAGCTGATCACGAATATCTAGACTAGCTAACGCAGCACAAGCACCATGAAATGTCTCGGTATCCACTGCTAAGAAACACCTTTTTCTTTCTGCTATTAAATCCGGATTTTGTTCTTGAAATTCAGGTGCAAATAGACGGCGCATTGCGATATCTGCAATCGCTGCTAAACCCTTCTCCTTAACAGCGGCAGACATGCCTATAAAAGCAGCGCGGCCTGGCTCAGAAAACATGGCACCACAATCTGCTAGAACTAAACGTGAGGATAGCTGGGGGTGACGAATGCTTGTCATTAAAGCAATAAATCCACCATAACCATTTCCTAAAAAAATAGGCTTCTCATGCAGATGGAGTGATTCAATACCCTTAGCAAGATGGTCTGCGATTTGGTTTAAATCACCACCTACAAAATCAGAGTCGCCAAAACCTGGAAGATTGAGTGTGATCACTTGATGTGTTTTAACAAGCTCTTTTGCAAGGGGGGCAAAAGAGCTGCTATCCGCTAATAGTGAATGAAATAGAATCAATGGCTTACCCGCCCCTGAAATATCTAGACTCAATTTTTTATCGCCAATAGCAATTATTTTATGTGCCATGTAAATCTCTTCTCTTTAAGAATTTTATTTGCCCAGAACTGAAGTAGTGTCTGATTAATTTAAGCGGGGTTGGCTAGCAGTATCTTTGTACCAGTCAAATGGTGCGTCATCAAGGCGAACCATGACACTCTTCGTTTCGAAATGTTGGTCGAATGATTCTGTTCCACATTCTCTTCCAATACCCGAATCTTTAATGCCCCCCCATGGTGATGCAGGATCTAAGCGATGATGATCATTTACCCAAACAATGCCGCATTTAAGTTTTGCTGCTACGCGATGAGCCCTCGTCACATCGTTTGTTCGAATTGCGCCTGCCAGTCCAAATGGAGAATCATTGGCTAACTCTAGACCTTCTTCCTCGGTAGTGAATTTGGTAACTGAAACAAATGGGCCGAATACCTCTTCCTGGAAGATGCGCATATTTCTTGTGACATCAGCAAACACAGTAGGTTCTACGAAAAATCCATTTTTTAATGCCGGGTCTGTAGGAATTTTTCCTCCAGCGACTAAACGTGCCTTGTCTTCATTTAGGCCAATATTGATGTAATTTAAAACCCGCTGCTGCTGTTTAGCTGAAACCACTGGCCCAAGCTGTATCGAGGCATCAATGGGATTGCCAATGCGAATAGATTTTGCTTTAGTGGCTAATTTTTCTACGAACTCATCGTAGATATTTGCCTGAACAATTTGACGGCTTCCGCAAATGCAAGTTTGTCCAGCTCCAATAAAGGCGCCAAAAGCTGCATAGTTCACCGCTTGATCAACGTTGAAGTCATCAAATACGAGTACTGGAGTTTTACCACCAAGCTCTAGAGTTTGGTGGGCAAAGTTGGCGCCTGCTGATGCACCAGTAATGCGACCGGCTTCTGTACCGCCAGTAAGAACCCACTTGGCTAAACCAGGATGTTCCGCCAGGGCTTTACCGGTTGTGGGGCCTAATCCGGTGATCACGTTGAAAGCCCCTGGCGGCAATCCTGCCTCAACAAATAATTTTGCCAATAGCAGGGTAGTCAGAGGAGTGTATTCAGACGGTTTAACTACTGTTGTGCAGCCAGATGCTAGCGTAGGTGCGAGACTTTTTACCATAATCATCAATGGATGATTGAATGGGGTAGAGTTACCCACCACCCCAATTGGAGTTCGCAAGGTGTAGTTTAAATAGTTGCCATCGACTGGGATGACTGAGTCACGTCGCGCAATAGCTAGTCCTGCGTTGTAGCGGAAAAAGTCCGGCAAGCGTGAAACTTGAGCTCTTGTTTCATTTAATGAGCGACCATTATTAGCAGTTTCTAGTGTGTAGATTTCTTCTAGATTGGCTTCAAATACATCGGCTAATTTATTAATCAATTTTGCACGTGTACGGTTAGACATGGAGCTCCACTCCGAGCTACTAAATGCTCTAGCTGAACTTTTTACGGCTTTATCTACATCAGCGTCGCTTGCATGTGAAATCTGAGCCAGCATTTCACCTGTAGCGGGATTAATGACATCCAATAAATCAGGTAGTGATGCTGGTACTTCCTTGCCATCAATGAATAGTCCGCGAATCGGTGCTTGCTTATTGGGTACTGACATAAAAGTCCTTGTGTAAAAGATAAAAAATTAGTTAACAATCATTCCGCGTGAGACTGCGTTACTGACTCTTTTGCCTGCAGCAAGAACATGCTGCTCAGCCAAGCGTTGAGCAGCTTTGATTGATCTTGATTGAATGGCATTAATGATATGTTGATGTTCGGCAACCAGTGCTTCTGGCTTACCGTGATTCATATTACTAACGCTGATTTGTACGGCTCTTTCCATGAGATCAATTAAATCGATTAATTGATCACGCATACGTGGGTTATCGCTGAGTTCAGCAAGTCGCCTATGAAAGGCCTTGTTGTAAACTACAAAGCCATCGGGCCACTGTGTCTCATGAAAAGTTTTAAATACATCTAAAGTTTTTAGTTGCTCATCGCTTGCATGGCGAATGATTCGCTCCATGCTGGCACGCTCTAAAGCTGCGCGCAAATGAAACATATCCAACATATCCGATATCGATACTGGAGCCACCCGATAACCTTGTCGCGGAATAGTGATGACTAAGCCTTCGCGCTCTAAGCTGATTAATGCATCACGAACAGGCGACTTACTGACCTCAAAGCGGGCAGCTAATTCAGCCTCGCGAATCTCCGTTCCCGGCATTAACTCACAAGTCAGGATGTCGTGGCGTAACTCTTCGTAGACTCGCTCACGGAGCAAGCGCCCGTCAATTTCAATAGACTCGGTGATGATAGAGGTCATTTTTCTGGAATATTTAGTAAGTCTATAAATAGTTGTCGTAAGATATCACAAAAACTATTTTTAGGCGAATGTATTTTTATAAGTATATGATTTAATTAAGAATTAAATTTATTTTTAAAATTAATATTTAGATAAATATTTGTTGTAGTATATCAATAAGACTTAAAAACGACCCAAAATAACTGTAAGGAAGCAAAATGCTAAAAAATATACGCAAAAAAGCAATGGCAGTCGTATTGGCCGGCGCAATCTTTAGTCCTACGAGCTATGCAGCAGAAAGCGCACCCATTCGAGTGGGCTTCTTAACTATCAAATCTGGAGCTTTGGCGGCCGGAGGAAAGCAAATGGAAGAGGGACTCAATCTTTTCCTAAAGGAGCGAAATAATATGATTGCCGGTCGAAAGATCGAGCTATTTGTTGCAGATACCTCAGGGCAGCCTGCCGTTACTAAGACAAAGACACAAGAGTTGGTAGAAAAAGATAAAGTTCAAGTGATTATTGGGCCACTGGCTGCTTTTGAGGCACTTGCTGTAGATGACTATATTAAAAAAGTAGGCGTTCCAGTGATCTCTCCATCAGCAGGCGCAGAGGATTTAACTCAGCGCAAACCAAATCCTTGGTTTGTTCGTGGTGTTGGTAGTTCAGCTCAGCCTAGTCATGCGCTTGGCGAATATGCTGCTAAAGAACTCAAGTACAAACGTATCGCCATCATTGCTGATGATTTTGCTTTTGGTCATGAAATCGCGGCTGGCTTTCAAAGAACTTTTGAAGAAAATGGCGGTAAGGTAGTTCAAAAATTATGGTCGCCCCTGAATGTAGCTGACTATGGCACTTACATTGGTCAAATTAAGCCTAACGTAGATGCTGTATTTGCGGCTTTTGCTGGTGGCAATGGCGTAAAGTTTGTAAAGCAATACAGTGAATATGGCCTCAAGGGAAAAATTCCTTTACTAGGTGCAATGACAACTGTCGATGAGGGAATTCTGCCATTCATGGGGGACGATGCATTGGGCATTGTTTCTACCGGCTGGTATTCGGCTAATTTAAATAATGCAGCTAATGCGAAGTTTGTTAAAGACTTTAATGCCGCTTACAAAAAAGATCCTGGCTATTATTCTATGGGTGCTTATGGAGCCGCCTTAATGCTTGAGCAAGCACTCAAAGACGTTAAGGGCAAGATTGAAGATAAAAATGCATTCATGGCTGCATTGCGAGCCGTTCAGTTACCAAATGATCCTAGAGGCAAGGTTAACCTTGATGCCTTAGGCAATCCCATCATGGATATCTATATTCGCAAGGTAGAAAAAAAGGATGGAAAACTTAGTAACGTAGTTATAAAGACCTATCCTGCTGTGAGTCAATTCTGGACATACAAAACGAAAGATTTCTTATCTAACCCTGTTTACTCTAGAGATTACCCGCCAGCTAATAATCTCGAAAACTAATTAGCTGCACATGTCTTTTTGGTTAATTCAAAGTCTCAATAGCCTAGCCCTAGGGGGAGTTCTTTTTACTTTAGCGGCAGGCTTTTCATTAATCTTCGGATTAATGCGGATTGCTAATCTTTCGCATGGCGCCTACTTTATGCTTGGTGCCTATGTGGGTCTTAGCGTGGTAGATGCTGGACATTCTTTTTTTCTAGCTATGCTCGCCTCTATCGTGACCATTGGAGCCCTAGGAATTGTTGTTGAGCGTGTGATCTTGCGCCGTCTTGCGGGCAACAGCTTATCTCAGGTTTTGGCTACCCTTGGCGTTGCTTTTGTTATTGCTGATTGCAGTCTATGGTTTTGGGGCGGCGATCCAAGACCAGTGAGTGCCCCTAGCTTTTTAGCGGGTGGTATTGAGATATTGGGTTTGACATTCCCTATTTACCGAATTGCGGTAGTAGTTTTCAGTATTGTTGTGGCACTAGGCTTATGGGTTTTACTTGAAAAAACAAAGTTAGGCGTCATGATTCGTGCAAGCGTTGACGATAGACAGATGGCACAAGGCATTGGAGTGCCTGCAACAAAATTGTTTTCAATTGTCTTTTGCTTAGGTGCTGCACTAGCAGGTCTGGGTGGTATTGTTGCAGCCCCCATTTTGTCTGTCTACCCGGGTTTAGATGCAGATATGCTTCCGCTTGCTCTAGTAGTGGTTATTCTGGGCGGCTTAGGTAGCCTAGCCGGCGCATTTATTGGCAGCTTTTTAATTGGCTTTATCTATAGTTTTGGTCAAGTACTATTCCCTGATTTGGCATACATCATTCTATTTCTACCGATGCTCATTATTTTGGCTGTTAGACCACGTGGAATATTTGGAAAGATCACTGCTTGAATCGACTTTTATCGACTCTAATACTTCTATTCTTAATTGCGCTGCCTGCAATTATCGGGGGTTCTTACTACACTAATTTATCCAGCCAAATTTTGATTGCAGCTATTTTTGCAATGAGCCTCAATCTCTTAGTTGGTTATGCTGGTCTTACTTCGCTTGGGCACGCTGGCTATTTAGGTTTAGCTGCTTATATTAGTGGCTGGTTGATGGTGAAGTTAGGATGGTCGCACGCATCTTCTGCAGCCTTAGCGATTGTCAGCACTACTCTTATTGCTGGAATCTTTGGATTAATTGCCTTGCGTGCTACGGGTATTAGTTTCCTAATGATCACTCTAGCATTTGGACAAATTCTGTGGGGTTTAGCTTATCGCTGGGCTAGTGTTACCGGGGGGGATAACGGCATTTCAGGTCTGACTCGCCCCAGCCCTTTTAATATTGACTTAGGAGAGGCTAATAACTTTTACTATTTCACATTAATTATATTTCTTTTGATTTGGGCTGCGATTGCCGTTTTCATTCGCTCGCCGTTTGGCGCAACTATTCGGGGAACCAAAGATCAGCCCCGTCGTATGAGCGCTCTCGGTTTTAATGTATGGTTTATTCGTTGGGTTGCCTTTACTACCTGCGGTTTCTTCGCTTCTATTGGCGGCATTCTCTATGTCTACTATCATCAGTTTATTAGTCCCCACAGCCTCTCCTTGGCTAACTCAGCTGAGATGCTACTAATGGTGATTGCCGGCGGTGCGGGAACCTTAGCTGGACCAGTTATTGGGGCGGCTTTAGTTATGCTATTAAAGAATGTGGCTAGTCAATACATCGATCACTGGGTCACTTTACTTGGCCTCGTATTCATCCTGATTGTGATGTTTATTCCTGGCGGTATTATGGCTGGGCTTGAGCGTATTAAAAATTCTCTGATTTCTTCTAAGTGAAATGATGAGACCCATTCTTGAGGTAAATAATTTAACGAAATCTTTTGGTGGCCTACGAGTAACCAAGGGCGTTAATTTGACAGTAAATCCAGGTGAGAGGCATTTACTCATTGGGCCTAATGGAGCCGGCAAGACAACACTCTTTAATTTGATTTCCGGGGACTTACTTTCAGACTCAGGGAGTATTACTCTTGCTGGAAAAAATGTTACTAAATTACCCACGGCTAAGCGTGCACAACTTGATCTAGCAAGAACTTATCAAATTCTCACTCTGTTTGGTAAAGATAATCTACTTTCTAATGTGAAGTTGGCGCTGCTGGGAAGGCTACCCCTTCGTTGGAAGTGCTGGGGTTCATTTGCATCACAAGCAACATTAGACGAGAGTGCATTAAATGTACTCAAATTAGTCGGCCTAGACTCTAAAGCACGTCTTCCACTAGAACAAACATCTTACGGAGAAAAGCGACGTTTAGAAATCGCAATGGCGCTTGCTCAAAATCCACAATTACTATTACTTGATGAGCCCCTAGCTGGACTATCAACTGAAGAGCGAGAGACTATTATCGATTTACTCAAACAAATTGATAAAAAAATTACCATCCTCATGATTGAGCATGACATGGAAGTTGCTTTAGCATTTGCAGATCGAATTACGCTACTGCATTATGGCGAGGTGATCACCAGTGGGACGCGCCAAGAAGTGGTGAATGATCCTCGGACGAGGGAGATTTATCTTGGCCAATAAGCCTATATTGAAGCTTGAGAGGCTGAATGCTTTTTATGGCGATAGTCATATTCTTTATGACGTGTCATTTGAGCTTAGAAGAGATACAGTTCTCGCATTACTTGGGAGAAATGGAGCCGGCAAGACCACTTGTATTAGTTCGATTATAGGATTCTTGCAAAGTCGCCATGGCTTAATTGAGCTAGACGACCTCGAGTTACAAAAATTATCCCCAGAAAAAATTTGCCAGGCTGGTATTGGTATTGTTCCACAGGGGCGCCGTATTTTTCCGAGCTTGACCGTAAAAGAAAATCTAGAGGTTGCATTTTTACCTCCTCGTTTTGGCAGTTCTCGGCAATGGAATCTCGCTGATGTATTTCAGTTTTTTCCTCGACTGCAGGAGAGGCAGGATCAAATTGCCGGCAGTTTATCTGGCGGCGAGCAGCAGATGCTAGCAATTGGTAGGGCACTAATGACCAACCCCAAAGTACTGCTCTTGGATGAGCCTTCGGAAGGTTTAGCCCCCCAGATCGTAAAAGAAGTTGGTCATATTATCAGTTCTCTAAAAACTGATATCTCGATTGTTCTTGTTGAGCAAAACTTAGGGCTTGCGCTGAGCGTGGCTGATGATGTTGTCTTACTTAATGGCGGTAAAGTGATCTTTTCTGGGAGTAGGGAGCTCTTTCATGAGCAGCAAGCTCAGCTGCAAAGTCATTTGGGTGTTGAATAGGGGATTTATGTGGAAGAGCTCTTAAAGATCGCTCAAGTAGGTAAATATCAATTAAATTATTTAGATATTGGGCAGGGCACGCCAGTTGTCTTAATACATGGTCTCGCTGGTGACTATAGTGCTTGGACGAATCAGATTAATCTTCTTAAAGATCACTTTAGGGTCATTGCATTTGATAATCGCGGTGCTGGTAAAAGTACTCAAATAGATGAGCCTATTAGCACCATGGATTTAGCTTTAGATACCTTGGGCTTGATGAGTTTTCTAGACATTGATGCAGCTCATGTTGTTGGTAGATCTATGGGAGGCGCTGTTGCTCAGCACATGGCACTTCATTCACCGGAGCGTATTCAGTCTTTGACTTTATGTGCTTCTTTTGCTGTGTTAGACCCTTTAGGTCGACGTGTCTTACTCAATATGCGAGATGCTCTTGAATGGCGAATGAGTTGGGCTGATCATGCCCGTCATTCCGTACAAAATTTTGTATCGGCTGATTTCTTCAATCAAAAATCAGAGCAAGTAAAAAAGATTGAGTCATTGATTGGTGGCGAGACAAGGCTGCCCGCCTGTTACATACGTCAAAACGAAGCTTGCCAAAATCATGACACCAGTAATGATCTGAACTTAATAAAGCAGCCAACGTTGATTATGGCAGGGCAAAACGACCCTATTTGTTCTCTAACTGCAACTTCAATTCTGAGTCAGGGAATTTCCGGAGCTGAGACCATTATTTTTGAGAATGCGAGCCATTTCTTTTTGATGGAGCAAGCCGATAAATTTAACCAAGCTTTATCTGCCTGGTTGGGGCGTCAACACACTTAGGTAGTGAACTGGCATTTAGCTCAATTATTGTTAAATTCTTTAGGTTTGCCCTTGAATTCTGGGTAATCAGACCTATATAATCAGCACTCCCTACATGCGAGTGCTAAAACGGGTTGCCAAACAGCGATTCTATCTAGCTTCCGTGTGAAGAGATTTTAAGTTATTGATTTATATGGTTATTTTATTTA
>Ga0114975_10003323_pt1 | contig 10733 bp, 17 predicted proteins | sample S_130626_EF_Meta_FD_87031 | JGI IMG/M metagenome (GOLD analysis project Ga0114975, IMG submission 87031) | Freshwater microbial communities from Lake Simoncouche, Canada to study carbon cycling - S_130626_EF_MetaG | ecosystem: Environmental > Aquatic > Freshwater > Lake | place: Lake...
ATGTCAAGATAATAGAAATAGGTTTAAACCAAATGATACAAATTGTGTAGGTGGAATTATTATCTTTCCGGAAAAACAAAACTTGAATGTTACTAGCAATAATGTAGTTAATTCACTTAGTAAACAAATAGCTTTAGAAGACTATACTAATTTGTTCTCAATTGGTAATTATTTCTTTGGAAAGTATATCGATGCAAATGAGTCATTTAATGAAAATTCAATCAGTATTCAAATTAATGGATTATCATCAAAAGGTTTAATTGACCTCTCAAAAGAACTTGTAAATGAATTAGATCAAGAAAAAGTACTTTTAAAAGATTTAAATTCTAGAAAGATATATCTAGTAAATAAAAGGTAAAGTTACTCTTATTAATAAGGTCGGATGTCCGAGCGAATAGGTAGATGCTATGCAAAGGCATCTTAGGGTGGTTTAACTCCATCTCCGACCTCTCTTTTTACCCATTATGAATAAACTGGATCTTTAACAAAGATATCCCAGTTCCCATCTTCTGATGCATTAAAGTAAACTTCACTCGCTGATATAATTTCCCTTTTATCTTCATCACCTACTTGGTGGAAGTGGGCAACATCAAATGGGTTATAAGTTATTTTAATCATTCCAGTAGTATCAGTATTTGTAGGAACTACTACACCAGATACACCAGCAATTAAAACTCTATCACCTTTTTCTTTAATTCTCAAGGATCCAGATTCAGATGTTTGAAAGAATATCGGAGCCTTTAGTCTTACTTCATTAGTATATTTACCAGCAAGTCCAGTTTTTCTACCACTTCTAGTAGTATCATAAACGCCTATCATTCCATTTTGACTGTTATTTCTGTGTGTTCTATTGGTATGAAACCATAGTCTTTGACCAACTAAGTCATTAGTATCAACATATCCTTCAACTTCCCTTCTACTATCATAATAGACTTCTTCGAAGAATTTTTTGAAAGAAATTATTTTATTCATATGTTATATATTAATTTTTTAAGGTATATTAGCACTAATTGAATTATAATAATAAAATATCGGTTAAATGTATTAATAGAGAAAATCTCATAGAACCTATTGATGGACCGCTTCTGACAAAAGATAAATTCTATGATTTACTCGAAGTAGAGACAGAAGAAAATGTTCGAATTTATGGCCACCAATCTACTACTATTTATTGGATTATAGATGATACAGGTAAAAAGAGGTGTTATGATGGAATGAGATTTGATCCTAATCCACTTGCACTAAGGAGGTTACTACTTTTAAGTGAATTGGGTATATAAAATATAATTTAAAAAAATATGGGTCAAGGGATTTAAATAGTTTTTCAAAAAGACCTTTTAAAGTCTGAAATGATCTCCTAATCTAAATCCCAAATCAACTGGGAAGATATTATGATTATTTAATATCCTACCAACCATTGCATCTTCGTGATATCCCTTATACATTTCTTCTCTATTATTTAAGACAATTTCAATAGATGTTTTATTTAGACAATAAGTATAACCTAGAGCATGTATACATTTTTTCAAAGGTATCATTGGAAGGTGTAATTTAGAGAATCTACTATAGTATTCTATATAAACTGTATCTTCTTCAAAAAGGTGACCCAATTTTACACCCCAATATGGAATCCAACTAAAATATCTAGCCATTTTGAGGCAATAACCATTCATTTGAACATCATCGTCAATTTTTACAATTGCTTCTACATCTGGTTTATTATCTACAATATATTTGAATCCTTGGTAGACTTTCTTAGGTAGATGTTCATAGGTATCTTCACAGTCTAAGAATATTACACCCGGTATTGAGTGGTCTGGTTTTCCACCCATAACAAAGACAAATCTGACATCATTTTTTGCCATTTCTTGCCAGTTTTGTTTAATAAATTCTCTATGGTAGAGAAGTTTATCTTTATTTTTCTGACATGATATTACCAAGAAATAAATCATTTAAAGAGGTATATCATTCTAAATATAAGTAGTAGTAACGTTAATATAGCCCAGTAGATATAACCAGCATCTCCAAAGAAGTGGGTAAATATCATTTGGGATCCTACAAATATCATCAGTATTAAGAGTTGAAGAAGTGGGTGTAGTTTATCATAACTATTGTTTAGTCTTGTAACTAGACCTGGATTAACTGTTATGATTTTTGCGTTAGGATCATTCTCTCTACTTACAGAGAATCCTTTTTCTTTTATTTCTTCTATTTTCATTTTGTTTAGATCTTTTTGACACATCTTTATTAAAAAATAAATAACACTTTGTCATTTTATTTAGTTGTTATTTTACAAATTGTTTAGTTTTTAAATATACTAAAGTGATCTAGTGCTTGACTTTAGATTCTTTTTTCCTTATATTTGTAGTGAGATTGTTTAAAGTATTAACAAAAGTGAAACACTATCACAGTCGTTTAAAAACTAATCCATCGATTAGTGAAGATAAGGCAAATGCAGCAGAACTGTCTGGGTCTTGAACACCATTTGCGTCCCAGTCACAATAAATATTAGACCAGCCAACTGTTCCATCAGGTGAATTTCCTCCAACTGGTAGACTAGATTGACTCGTAAGTTGTGTCATTAAAGCCCATTCAACTATTTTAACACCTGAATTTAATTGGAGGATTAGTTTATCTTGTCTTCTTGATCTTGTTCTTGTACCAACACCACAAGAAAATCCTTGATTTCCAACAGGTTGAGATACTTCTGTTACTAAATAGACTCCACCAAAAAATGTAGAAATTTCTGCTACAGTCGCAAAACTAAAGATATTACCATTTCTTGTAAAAGTAACTGATGGACTTAATCCAGGTGATGTTTGATAGGTATTTCCAGAGACAATATAGGTAGATATATGAGCATCAAGATCTGCTTGTGGATATAGCCAAATTGTATTAATTTCAGAAATATATTCTTCATAAATTACATTACTTCCACCTGCTGCTGCAGATGCAACTGATGTTTGAGACAGAGACTCGAAAATATGATTTTTTTCAATATATTCTCTTCTTTGTTTTTCTCTAATTTCAAAAATATGATTTTCCCTAGCTAATTCAGCATTCTTTTTAGCTTGCAAATCTTTTTGCATTTTATCCCAAATTTCATCTAATGATTTTGACATAAGTTATATATTTAGTTTTTTTACTCAAAACGTGATATCTTATTTAAAAATATTTTAGAAAATTAACCAGTATTTCAAATTTTTCCTTATATTTGTAGTGTTAAGTAACTAACATCTTGTGAAGGGTGGAAGCAAGTAGACTCCGACCTGCTTATAACATTTTTTAGAAAAAAAAATCAAAAAATATTTCGATGAATGTGAGTAAGATGAATAATTTTTTATTATCTTTGTCAAAATAAAAACAATGATCTCGTAGCTCAGCTGGTAGAGCAATAAACTTTTAATTTATGGGTCCTGGGTTCGAATCCCAGCGGGGTCACAACTATATTGTAAAAACATCAACAACGGAATATGTTTTATAAAATATTAAAGTAAATACTTTAAACTATTTACTCTATTATTATTTAATATATAAAACAAAAAACATATATGAAAAAAGTTGAAGATTTTGTTTTAGAAACAACTAGAAGTGAAAGAAGGGAGCTACTTAAATTGGATGAACCTTGTCATTTAAGAGGATTAAAATATTCCACACAACTAATTGCATTAGTTGCATATCATTATAACACAACATTACCAGAAAATGGAAATTTGATCTTAGTCTGTCACGGTTGTATGAATCCTAAATGTAGCAATCCTAACCATATGTATTGGGGAACAAAGAAAGATAATAAACTTGACGATTATGAATTTGGAAACCAAAAAACAATTTACCAAAGTATGGTTCTTAAATACGGAGAAGAAAGGGCTAAAGAAATTGTAAGAGAAAATGCATCAAAAGGTGGAAAAAAGAATAAAGGAGTTCCAAAAACCGATACACACAAAGAAAATTTACGACGTATTCATAATCACAACAATAGTTGAAAATTTTATAAACAATAATATTATCAGAAAATATAAGTTCAAATTTATATACCATGAAAAAAATACTCATTCTAATTTTTGTAACAATTATCTCATTTTTAACATCTTGTTCATTTAATACAGAATCTGGCTCTATTAATTTTGAAAATAATGAGTTTAAATTCAAAAATAGCGATAAATTAGATGAAGAATCAATTAAGAGTATTTTGAAAAAATCTTGTGAGTCATCTAAAAATCTTTGCAAAAACGAGTCAACTTTTAAACCACTGAAAGCAATAATCACACCACGCAATCAGAGTACAAATGAACTATGTTCCAAGGTTTTTTCATCAGATACATATAGTGGTTATACTACAGAAGTAAAGCTTGTGTTTCAAGCTACCAACTCAGTTGGTGTCACTGGAGAACTTATGTCAATTATATTGTTCGATAAAAAGACTCTAAAGGGTATTACAATTGTCGGAGATTATCTTGAAATAGAATTGAAAAATAAATATTTCTTTGATTTTCAATAATGAAAATAGTCTGTGTTTCAAAAAGTTCTTCAAGAACACACGAATTCAATCATATTACTCTAAATAAAGTATATGATGGAAGTATTTACGATAGTAAAACTTGGATGATTAGAGATGATAGTGGTGAAGTAGCATTATATCCTAAGAAGAACTTCAAACCAATTGAAGAAGCAAGAGATAGAATTTTAAATAAACTGATTGATTAGATAAGTTATTTTTTATATACATGTATATACAAACGACTTTTTACCCGGTAAATTTCTAGACAATTTTTATATACATGTATATACAAACAGTCTAAACACTATATCCAGTAATAAACTTTTAGGTATTTTGATATATAATTTCCCATGAATCAAAATATATATCACAGTAACGGTCAAATAGCCTATCGAGCATCAGATGGTATGGCTTTTCACTCTAATCTTCAAGTTGCTTATAGAAGAAATGATGGATGGGCTTTTCACTCTAATCTTCAAGTTGCTTATAGAAGAAATGATGGATGGGCTTTTCACCACAACAACCAAGTTGCTTATAGAAGTGATGGACTTTCAATCAATGAAAATAATCAAGTGTTAAGTAGAAATGGCGAAGGACTTGAAGTGGAATTAGGACCAGGTATTAAAATGTTTGTAGGTCGTAATATATTCAAGTTGTGGGTTAAAGGTAGTTTAGTAGTATCTAAATAAATAATCTAAAAATTAAAACATATGTATAAAATTAGAAAAGTAGAAAAGTTTACAATTTTACAACACACTGAAACTGCCAATTTAGATCCTGAAAAATTCCGTCAATTCGGATACGAAGGTAATTCAGAAGAAGAGTTTCTAACATTTATTGAAGATCTAGATATTGATGATGTCTATGATGATCTAGATGAAGAAACAAGGTCCGAGTTATCTGGAATAAAAATGGACTATAGTTGGACCGAATACTATAGTACAGCATGGGATGGTGAAAACTCTTGGTTCGAAATCGGTGAAGAAAATCCTAAATGGACTAAAACCGGTGGGTTTGAAATACGTCACACTACTTCTGGTGATTATAATTAATACTATAACAGATAAAAAAAGAGAAGTGTCATTAGTACTTCTCTTTTTTTATATACTCAATTTAATATTATTATTCTTTATCTGTATCACACCAAGTCCAATTATCATCATTGGTAACTTTATCACCTTGTTTAGTAGATTCACCAATCTGTGGATTACTTGTTTGCCAAATCTCAACTCTTCCATTTTCACCTTCAACTTCAACAAGCCAAGTATCAGGAACCCAATCACTAGTTGTATAAGTACTAGTCATATTATTAACAGTAGTATTATGTACGTGAGTTTCATAGTGAGCTGGTCTAAATTCTTCTGATTTAACTATACCAGTTTCTAATCCATTCACACTATGCTCTACAAGTGAGTAGGTTAGATATCCAAGAAGATATACTAATATTGCAGCCACTGTCCATAGAATACTTGCAAGTATTGAAACAAATTTAGAATCTCTCCAAGTATCAATAACAGTGTCATAAAATAATCCCCATACTCCAGTGATGAAATTCTTAGGCCATCTAACAAATAGTTTATATAAGAATCTTAATATTGGGTGATTATCTTGATCATCAGCATAATCATCATTCCAATATCCTTCATTAGCTTTAAAGTTAAATTTACTGAAATCTGAATAAATCATATCAGCTTGAACCACTCCCCCTTTTACATATTTTTTATAATATGGAAGTAATATATCTTTATTTGGTAATATTAGTTCTGAAAGTTTTTTAGAATCAATATTTTTTGAGAATTTATCTAAAAGTGGGTTTAATATATCAAAGCCAGCAGATTCATTTAATTGTGTATATGATTTAATATATCTCATTATAACTATTTATGTTTTTTTATATATTAAAAAATACCTGGATAATTTTAGTGAGTTAAAATGTTCACAGACATCGAGTTAAAAATTACCCGGAACCCTTATTGTGAGCAATTCAATCAAGAGAAGTTAAATATATAAGTTCATGAAATACATCAAAAGCTTTAGTGCTTTAAATGAATCAAATAGTGGTTCTGGTAATGCTTCTTTTAATTGGATTATTAAACAAAAAAATGAAAAGTATTTTGAATTAGCTGAGATTCTTCAATCTAAACTATTTGATGATTTAAATATTGTAGCAACAACAGATGAAGGTTTTGATGATAATGAATACTCATTTTATCCACATCATAAGTTTTGGTCTTTTAGAGTAGCAGGTGTGGTCCCAATTCGCACATCAGAAATAGGTGATTTTCCTATCAACGGTATTTATGTATATAATATAAGTAGAGATGAAAAAGATGAATTTTATAATTCTTTAATTAGTCTTAAAGATGTGGTTAATAATTACTTAGATAAAGAATTAGTGGTAAGTGAAGAATTAATAGATGTAGATAATTTTGATTATACTATTACGTTAGCTTGAGATTAAAAGATTTTAAACTTTTATATACTGTGTGTATATACAACTGATATTCTAAATGAAATATATTATATCAATATTACTTTTATTTTTCCCCCATTTCTTTAATGCTCAAACCTCTAAAGAAATATTAAATAATCTATCAAAAAAAACTAAAAGTTATAAATCAGTAACCTTTGACTTCACATCGACTCTAAAAATTCCAAAGTCTGGTTCAACTCAGATAAATCGTGGATCTGCTAAAATAAAAGGAGTAAGTTCTTTAATAACTTTAGGAGACTATATTATAGTAAGTGATGGTAAAACTGTATGGAACTATAATAAATCAAATAATGAAGTAGTTATTGATAATTTTGAAGATGTAAAAGACGATTGGTTTAATCCAATTGAACTATTTAAACTATGGGAAAAGGATGTAAAACACGAACTGAAAAGTAAAAACTCAGTAATTGGTGGAGTTACTTGTTATCAGATTCTACTCACAGTAAATTGGAAGAAAAGTCAAAATGAAATTACGATTTGGATAGATAAATCAAAAGGTGAAATAGTAAGACTTGAGATTAATTCAAAAAATACTATTATAACATACGATATTAAATCGTTTAAATCAAACATTGATATTCCAGACTCTCAGTTTTATTTTGATAAAAATAAATTCCCTGGAGTAGTAGAGATAGATAATAGAATTTAATTTTATAAAAACGATCAAATATTAAATTATTTTATTATATTTGTTACGATAATTTGAAATAGTAAAAAGTAACAACATGAAAAACTTACACTTAATACCAACTGATAAACCGAGTAGATTATATGAAGATGTAGATTGTGATTTACGACTTGGATATGATTTTATTCATAGACAGGGAATGTTACAGAACCAACACATCTACATCACTTCTGATGAAGAGATTAAAGAAGGAGATTGGTGTTATGCTATTTTAAGTAAACAAGTTTTTAAAAATGCAAATCCAAATCTGAAATCAGAAGATAAAAAGAAAATCATCCTAACAACAGACCAAGACCTAATTGAAGATGGTGTACAAGCTATTGATGATGAGTTCTTAGAATGGTTTGTTCAGAATCCAAGTTGTGAAGAGGTTGAAATTAGAAAAGAAAAATTAATATTAGGAGAAGTTTCAGGAACAACTTATACTGATTTTAATTACAAAATCATCATTCCACAAGAAGAAATTATTGTAGACAAAGATGTAAAAGATTTTTCTGATAAATTTACAGAAGGGTATAATAGAGTAGTACCAAAAAATCTTAGAGAAGATAAACCTATTGATAAAGAAAAAGAAAAATCTTTTGGTGACTGGGTTCAAATGTTGTTTATCATTTGTTAGATGTAGTTTTTATTTAAAAAATTATTAAAATGATTGATGTATATAGAATAGAACATAAAAACTCTGGATTAGGTATTTTTTCACATAAGGAGAATGATGAATATCATTTTTTGGTTGATAATCTCAGTTCCTATTATGAAGAATTAAGAAGTAAAACAAAAGAAAAAACACACAGAACAATAGGTAATGATTTAACCGTTGATTTTAATGAGAATATTTTATGTGGTTGTTTAACTTTAGAGGATATTGACTATTGGTTTGGTCCTTTTCTAAATGATATTTACAAAAATGATTTTATGTTAGTTAATTATAAAGTTACTTATATTATTGAAACTAAATCAAAGAAACAAGTTGGGTTTTACAAAAAAGATATTTTAAATAAAAATTACATCTAACTTGGTTATATAAACAAGTCAGATATGACATTAATGTTTATATTAATATTTAAAAGTTATAGGATTTGACAATCATCACTCTACCAATAACTTTCACCACCTGACTATTGTTGTTTTACCTCTTCGTTATAATATAAAATGAATGAGTATAGCCCTAATGATACTACGTTACCTAATGCAGAAATTCTAAATAGATTATGAATTACACCTTCATTGGGAGTCTCCCATAGGAATCCAATAACCAATGTTGTAATGCTTAGAACCGAAAAAAGTATCAGCACACCTAGTAAAAACGTTTCTAATTTTTTAATAACTTATATTTATTTGTAGTCAGGACAGGATTCGAACCTGTAATAACCATGTGGGAATCGAACCCAACTTCCCCGATGCCTCGGGAGGCGACCAATTCCGCCACCTGACCATGTTTTATCTCTCAAAGAACTTCTACAAATATAAGAATAAGTTTTTAGTTGCACAACTTTTTTCCATACTTTTTATTATCCCAAGGTAACATCATCAATTTGATAAAATCCACATGTAATACAAATCAATACATGTATATCATGCCAAACTTTTACCCAGGCATTTTTTAACTCCAAATGTAATACATGTATATACAACTGGTAAAATTCCACCTAGACAAAAACCAACTCTTATATACAATTATATCTTTGTATATACACCAGAAAATTTTGACTCTAAAGTACTATTATAAAAAGTACCATTTGCTCTAAACCACCATGAAGATCAATACAATCCTCTAAATCAAGATCATAATCATAATCTCCAACTTCTATTCTTAAATCTAAATTACACTCAGATTGTAAAGTCTTTCTAAGATTTTTTAAAGGCTCATAACAATCATCTATCATAGTAGTCCAATGATCACTACTTATCTCAAAAATTAATGAATTGACATATTCTTTCGTCAGAATTCTTTCAAATCTAAATTCAGATACCTTATATCCTAAATCAGTAAATTCAGACTTCCAATCTTCTACTATATTAACAGCTTCTGGATTCTCTAATTTAAATCCAGACTCTGCCAAATTCGACCGATACCTAGATTCAAATAATCTAAAACTCTTTAAATGATTCATAAGATTATATATTTAATATAAAAATACATTTAAAACTTCTTATGAACTCTAACTTTTAACTTTTTTATATACATGTATATACAACTGGTAAAATTCTACCTAGAGAAAAACCAACTCTTATATACAAAGATATAATTGTATATACACCAGAAAATTACTACTTAGCTGAAATTAAAGAAACCTCTTTAATATTATACTTGAATAAAACAAATCCACTATACCTATTTAAAGGGTAATTAAATACAGATAAAGGCCTCCACTCACCTATTTTAATATCACTAGGTCCAATATAATTAGAAATATTACCATCATTAACAATTATTATAAACTTAAACTTTTTAGTAACTAATTTATCTAAAAAATTTACCACAGTCAAAGTATCCCAATGCTGTAAAACATCTTTTATAACGTATAAATCAGCATCAGGGATTCTATCCACATCTTCACTTATATTCAAACACCTAAATTGATACTCTGGATATTTTACCCTATTCGATTCAATAACAGATTCAACTATATCAAGACCTAAATAATCAATCTCTAATCCATTATAAATATGAAATGTAGATTGACAATCTCCACAACCTATATCAACAACACTTTTAATCTGATTGTTTAAAATGAATTCCCTTATTCTAGGTATATAAACATCTTTATTAAATTCATAAGTAGAACCATGACCTGAGCCATTACCCCAAGCATCTACTTTATAATAATAGTCAAAAATTTCCATACTAATTTTATAAAATCTACTTTATAAAGTTCTGAATTATTGACATATATATCAACTAATTTACATTGTTTTACATTGATTTCAAAGTATATACAAAAGATTTAACATTATATACGAAGATATACTTGTATATACAGTTACTGTGACTTAATACTGGCAATGATTACAAGCTATGAACAAAATTAGACAATTTTAAAGTATTA
>Ga0114975_10003324_pt1 | contig 10733 bp, 14 predicted proteins | sample S_130626_EF_Meta_FD_87031 | JGI IMG/M metagenome (GOLD analysis project Ga0114975, IMG submission 87031) | Freshwater microbial communities from Lake Simoncouche, Canada to study carbon cycling - S_130626_EF_MetaG | ecosystem: Environmental > Aquatic > Freshwater > Lake | place: Lake...
CGACTGTGCGAGCGTCCACAACTTTTGTTGTCCAAAAGCCACGTTTGCTGTTAAACGTCTCGTAGAAGTACCCCGTGTTGCGACGCGGGTTGCTAAACGCCAGCCAAAACCGGTTGGGCGTGTTTTCCGTAAAGAATCCAGCCGTCACCGCCCAAATGGCGTCGTCAATACCTGATGCCTCGTCAAAAATCACCATCACACCGTCAAAGTTGTGCACACCCGCATAGGCGTCTGGATTCTCAGCCGACCATAGCCTGCCTTCGACGCCCCAGTAGCGTGTGCCTTTTCTCAAGTCCCGCTCGACCAATTCGGTTAGCCATTTGGCGGGCATCAGCCTGGTGGCCGAAACCTCAAACCAGTGACTGTTTAGCGACATCGCCAGCCACTTGGTAATCTCAGCCCAAGTGACGCTTCTGAGCTGGGACTCACTGTTAGCCGATACGATCGTCGTCGAGCCAATTCTGGTGGACAGCATCCACAGCACAATCCAGCTGACCAACGCCGACTTGCCGATACCCCGGCCAGAACTGACCGAGTGGCGTAGCGTGTTGAAATCCACTTGGCCTTTGTTGGCCTTAATTTGATCCGTGATCTCTTGCAGCACTTCGCGCTGCCATTTGCGCGGCCCATCGAAGTTTTCCAGCGGCGTGCCCTTGACGCCCCACGGAAACGTGAACCTCACAAACGCCAGCGGATTGTCTTTGTACTGCGGCGCCCATAGCCGCGCCATGAGTTCTTGTTCGTCTTCAGCCGAGTACTTAGTCGTTTGCATTTTGCACTTTTAGTGGGGACAGCCGCGCCTTGAGCGCTGGGCTTGGTTCGTGCGCTATGACGTCCATGACGTCTGTTGCTGCGCGGCGTTCGGCTTCTGCTAATGCGCCGACAATGGATATGCGCTGATCCACATCGACAGTGATGGACTGCTTGGCTACCCAGCCGTGGACGTTCTGCAAAATTGCCAGGGAGGCTTTGGCGTCGCCTTCGGCGGCGGCTGCGTGCAACTGCTTGGAGGCGGTCAGCTCACCGTCAGCGCGCCCTTTGGACTCAGCCATCTCAGCGATGGGATCCATTTCGCAGAGTTGACGATACGCCTTGGGCAGCATTCCGGCTGCGAAGGCTAAGTTGTCGCCCTTCAGCCCGAGCTTGGCGGCGTCATAGATGCGGTTAAGCACCGCCTCGGTGGCGCGTATCTCGTTCAGCACAAGTGGCAGTGAATGGAAACTCATAGTTGTATGGCCGCGTGAATGCGTGCCTTGATGATATATCAAAAAATAAAAATTAAAAAATCTTTTACAAAAAGCAGTTTCAAAAAAATTGTCTGCAACCGCTCCGTATCAGCAGGCCCTTTGCGTCGGCCCTACCCCCTCCCCCTCAAGTCGAATCCGGAATGGCTGTGGGTCATGTGGACTGCCCACACCAAGTCGCATGGCCTGGTAACAGTGTGGACAATGTGGACAGCACACTGCCAAGCGCAGGTGGTCCGTACATTGTGGGTCATGTGGGTAATTTATTTTCTATAGCCAACGTTGCCCACAACATGGCGCCAGTGCGCGATGGCGATTTTGCGTCGATCCAACTTGTGGGCAATGTGGGCTACTTTGGCGGTAGTTCGCAAGAGGTCTACCCCATATAGCGTAATTTTAAGTTAGTGCTTACTAACATACCCAATATAGGTTTTATCTTTTATTCAAAAACAATAGCCCACATTACCCACAAACAGCCTCAACCCGCATATCTACTGGCCTCAAGCGTGGGCAATCACACGCCAAAACCGCGTCCACAACAAACCCACATCGCCCACTAAATAACGCTTGACAGTATTTCTACGCTATGGCGTATAATTACACTTCCCTCAACTTTTACGGAAAACTGTAATGCCCACTAAATCCATCCTCATGCCTGGTATCCCTTGCGCCAATCGCGGTTACTTGGAGTCCGCAACCGCTATTTATCAAGTTCGCGGTCTGATTAGCCGCAATCAAGCCAACTCAATTGTCATGGCCTGCGGTCACGATCTACCCGCAACCGTAGAACTATCTCAACGCACACCGAAGGGCGTTGTTTACATCGCGCTTGACGGCAAAGCACATAGCGAAATCACAACCCGCGCCCACATCCATCGTTTGTATCCCGGATTAGTGTAAACCCCTATAAAATAATTGTTGACAGTGCAAGGAAATGCCTTACACTAGAACCATCAGCAACCAACTAAGGAAAAACCATGACAAGCCAAGATTTTGAGAAACTGCGCGAAGACACTATGTATCACGCCATCAAGGCGCAACGGTTTGCCGCGCAACTGGACACCGACCCGAACACCGCTAAAAGCACCCGCGCTTGGTTTGCCCTTGCCGATCGCTTATTTGAGGCGCTCGATCAGTCGGACAACATGCGCCAAGTTATTACACCAACGAAAGCCTGAACCATGAAACACTCAAAACACAATCTGACCTATGTTGACATGTACCCCACGCCAGTAGCCAAAGAACCTGCCGCATGGGTTATCTGGTGCGGCGCAGCGCTGACGCTGGCTGGCATTTATGCCGTCATTATTTTTTCAACTCTTTGGGGTTAATCATGCATATCACAATCGACAACGTTTCTCAGTTCCGCAATGAATTTCACCGCGCAGGCCGTGGCGATCAATTCAGTTTTGAGGCTTTGGGCCTGCTGTTTAACTACCTGGAAGAATGCAACCCGGGCTATGAATTGGACGTCATCGCACTTTGTTGCGAATATAGTGAAGAAATGGTCGAAGATATAGCCCGTAGTTATTCAATCGATTTGAACGACGCCGACCCAGAAGCCAACGACTATGACACCCAGTGCCGCGCCATTGTGAGAGCTTATTTAGAAGAAAACACGCAATTAGTCGGCGAAACCGCCATAGGTTTTATTTATCAACAGTTTTAAGGGGCCACTATGCTAACCAACATGACACCAACCGAACGTGAACGCCTTGCATACACTGAGGGCTTCACTGAGGCGGCGCGATTACTCGCCCAATTGGCCGAAGCTGAATTAGACCGCGATCTGTACTTGGAAACCTTGCAAGCCATATATGACGGCGTGAATGCAGGCACCCTGACCACGGGCGGGTGCATGGTGCTTGCGGGGAGGGTTATCCCATGAATCACACCGAAGCCGACTATATCAACGCTGGCGCGGCTTTTGAACGGGCGCAAGGCACCGACAAAGCGCAAGCCGTGGCCTATAAACTGCGCGCCATGCTATCCAGTGAACGGCCGGAGGATCAGACCTACGCTCGAACGCTGATCGAGCGAGGGCGCGCCGATGCTCGCCGTCTTTAGCCTAGTCTTAGCCGCTTTATTAGCGATTATCTTAAACCTATAATTGAAAAGGGGCCTTACAGCCCCTGTTCTATTTCACCAACCGCACCGACATCGGCGGCGGCGCTTCAATCATCCGGCGCAAGTCTGATTTAGCCGTCCCCGCCATTTCAGGCGAACAGAAGATATGCTTCTTAGTGCCAAACTCACGCGAAGCTATGCGGCCCATGTCCACCCATCCGGCCTCCTTAAACGCATGCAGAAGCGCAGGTTGCACGACTTTGACGCTACCCTGTGCAGTACCTTGCAAACGATCGCACAGCGCATGCCAGGGCGCGCCCACCACACCCTTGGAAAACTCACCGATACCAGAACGCATCAAGTCCACTAGGAACGACTCAGCGCCACTCATGCCAGCCTCAACCATAATGGCTTTGGCTTCGGTCATAGCAGGGGTTGAGCCAGGATTGAACGCCGATACGTCACGCTGATGCAACCAGGCGGCGACTGCGCCCTTACCGCCGGCATTCAACCAGCCCCAGATGGCCTCGCCCTCGGCATCAGTCATGCGCGGCGCGTCTGACCAGATCACAAACCATCGGCGGTCATCAGAGGGCAAGTTAATTGCCACGCGTTCATTAGAAAACGCGATTACTTGCAGGCGGTTTACTAGGTCATACGGCGCAAGACCCTTACGCTGAACTGACAAGAACTCAGGCGGCGCGGCGATTAGGGGTTTCAGGGTATTCTCAAGCGCCCTTCTATCCTTGGCCTCAGACTGGCGCAATTCGTTAATGACCAGCACCTCGGTTTCAAGCGCATAGCCCCACTGCGACGTCACCTCTTCATTGCGCACCAGCGACACGTTACGCATCGACTCACCGCCGATAGCGTAGAAAAACGGCGCCCACATAGTATCTTTGCCTGACCCGGGGTTGCCGCCATGTAGCACAGCGTGATTGATTTTGCGGTTAGCGTGCTGAACCTTAAAAGCCATCACGTTTAGGACGTGAGCGCGTTCACGCTCATCGGGGATCATGCGCTCGACATGATCTAGCCACGGCTTGACGTTACCAGGCACAGGCACAGGCCGGGCATCACGCCAGCGGTTGCCGAACACAATGCCATCACGCGAACATAGGATCGACTCACCAGCGGCGTAGGTCACGCCCTTCAAGATGCGCGCACCCTTAGCCTGGCGGTTTTCGTCAAAGCAGGTACCCGCTTCGATCTTGGGTTTCTTGCCGTGAATACTGTTGCAAGCCACATGACGATAGATCGCGTTGAACGAATGGCGGGCCACTTCGTGGCGTTCGATCAGGTCAAAAAAGGCGTCGTCATCTTGCAGGTACGCGAAGCGTTCATACCAGCCGTCTTTTTCGATGCGCCCTAGTTCTTTGCGCTTGACTTCGGCCACGACTTCAGAGGCCACGTCAGGAAAAGCCGCCGTGGGCGTCAACTTAGCTAACGCAGACTCCATCGCGGTCATCAGTAATTCTTCACGCAGGCCGGGCGTATGCTTTGGGCCACCATTGTCGGCCACCCATTGCAGAAACACGGACGATGTGAAGTCGAGGCAATGCGAATGCAGGCAGCAATACGCTCGGTTAGCCGGCAAATAACGGCCTTCTGGGTTGCCATCGCTGTGTGAGGCGCTGTTTGGGCAGATCACGCCAGCCCAGCCCTCTTGATTGGGCTTGGACAACAGCGCGCCTTGCTCAGACAACCAGACCATCACGTCATCGGTGCCGTCATCGCTAATGCGAATCGGCTTGTAAGCATCAGCGGCCACGCCGGGCGTCACATTGAGGGCAGTGCATATCTCAGGCAGTGTGAAGTCACGCTCGGGATGAAACTCGACCAGCACAGAAGCAAACTCATCGCGGCCGGGCTTCAGGTTGACCGAACCAGGCAAGCGAAAATTGCGCACGGCATTGATCGCGCCCTTGTCGGTGTAACCAGCGTCAGCAATCGCAATGATGGCGGCGCTGAACTCGGCCTTGGTCGGCTGTTCGCTGAAGACATAGCCCCACTGAAACGAACCAGGCGACGTCTCCATTTTCCACGTCGGCTCAAGTGGGGGAATGTCGGCCTTGGTGCCCACATCATCCAGCACCATCACCAGCACATACTCGCAATTGGCCGCGCTGGCGCTAATGTGACCGTCTTTAAAGCGATCAAGGATGAACGAGGCAGTATTGCCATAGATCGCCCATGAGGACTTGACCTTGGCATCGGGCAGCATAGCCGGCCATGTGCATTTGATCGCACCATCGGCGTGATACTGATATTGGGTGTCTTTTAACTGTGGCTTTTGGCGCACCATCAAAAAAGTTTCGCCCTCAGGGGCCAGTTTTGTCAAAAACTCTGTAAAATCGGACATGGTTCTCTCCTTAGTTGGAATTTAGCCCCGGTCTAATCACCGGGGCTTTCTTTTAGCTATAACGCTTTGTAGTCACGCCTTCAGCCGCCAACGGCAGGCCAGTGGCCCACGCAGGCGGTGTACACATGATTTTGTGGACATGCGCGCCAATCTCTTCAGCGCGATCTTCTGGGCACTCGACAACGATCTCGTCGTGAACGTGCAGCACTACATCATCAAGCTGACGCAGCGAATAACGCAGCACATCATGCGCTGTCGCTTGCGTGACATTCTCACAAGCCAGACCGCGCCACAGACGGGCGCGGGGCCATTCTGTCGCGTCTGCGGCAGGCTTCCAGGCTGCTTTTGTATATGTCACGTTGCCTTCTTCGTCGAACTTGGCGTTTGGGTAGCACAGTACCCGGCCAGAGGGCAGACTGTACCAGAGGGTTTGACCGTCGAACAAGTACACAATTCTTCCAGCAGCAAATTCATGCCCTTTGTTTCTCATCGCACGCAAATACGCGTCCTCTAAGCGTCGCCCATGATCTTGCGCCCACGGATTGGCCCTGCGCCAGCCCTCAACGGCCCGCGCAACCTCACCGGCGCTCAAATGTATGCCGTAGGCACGCCCGAACACTTCAAAGGCTCCAGCGCCCCCTAGAAAGCCCAGCGCCAACTCCTGAACCTTACCGACCTGGCGTTGATCGCCGGTCACTTCATCGTAAGCCACGCGAAAGGTAGCGGCGGCGTTTACTTTGTACGGGTCAAGGCCAGAGCGGAACACGTCTAGCTTAGTCTCACCCGCCACACAGTTAGACAGCCAAGGGTGCACACGGCCTTCAATGGCCGACCAGTCATAGGCAATCAGAACGTGGCCGGGCTTGGCGATGATCGCCGGGCGCAACATTTTTTTCAGAACGTCAGTAATTCGTTTTTCGAATCGTGGCACGATTTCATGGCCTCGAACCATTGCTGCGCGGACGGATTCGGGGTCTTGAGCGCTTTTACGCGGGAAATTATGGACTTGAGCGCCGTACGACGAAGCGCGCCCTGTTGCACTGCCTCCAGCAAAAACAAAGGCACCTCTAACTCGGGCATCTTCCTCGTCTGCCAGACTTTTAAGGCGGCTGAACTTCGCAACTGACGACGCCCATAAGTCATCGGCGCACTGTATAACCTCGGCCACATCGGCTGGGACTTCATCGTGATTCTCCATAGCAAGCAAGTTAGCCCGCACTGTCTTGTCAATAGAATATTTCTCGCCAGTCCACATGAGTTTCTTGGCTTGTTCGCCGACGCGCTCCAGCACCCACTCACGCATCTTTGGCGAGCGAACGCTGGTGATCGCGCCTTCGGTCACTTCGGCGACTATCTTCTGTATTTCTTCCATCTCAGCGCCAGCGTAGCGCACGGCTGCTTCGCACAGCGGCACATCGATCAGGACGCCACGGTCGTTGATGCGCTCGTTGACGTGGTAGTCGAGCAGCTCGTCAGCACTCAGTGGCCGCATGGCCTTGCTGACCGCACGCATGGCACGCACATCCTGTTCGCAGTAAGCAATCATCTCGGCCATTAGGGTCGGATCGTTGTTGAACGTACCGTCAGCTTTGGGGATGGACAGCAGCCGAATTAGCTGACTGCCGCGATGGTCTTTCTTCATTGCCGCGCCAGCGAAGCGCCCGACATCTTCAAGGCCACCAGGCGCACAGTTTGACCGGGCTTGTGCTGCGGTGCAGTAGAACGACTCAAGCGCGTAGTTCTGTTGCAGCACATACCAAAAGATAAGCCGCTCGAAAGCGGCGTTGTGGGCGTAAATCATGTGCCCTGTGAAGTCAGGTAATGGACCTTCTATCCACGTCTGCACTTCTTCGTCATCAAAGGCGTAGGACATGCACAGCACATCGGTGCTGGCATCCTGCGCGTAGTTGTACACGCCTTTAGCGCGTAGGTCGCACCGGCTGCGCGTCTCGAAGTCAACCCAGATCATACAGCGCTCATTTTCCAGTACATGTATGCCATCCATACAAATACCAAATTAATGATTGGAGGGGCAAAAACTGCAAGAACGACGCACAATATTGCTGCGCCAAAAAATATCGGATTCATACTTTACTTTACTGTATAGGTGGGGGCTTCGATTTGGTCGTTATGTTTAAAAATCCATGTTTTATAAACATGTCGTTTTGAACGTGTACAAGAAAGCCAGAAAATTGTACACATGACATCCTCGAACGCTGGCTTAACAGCCCCCGATCAAAAGGTGGGGCCTACTAAAGGCTCAGGAGATAACGTCCCTCACCCTGTTCAGCCCCGATTTACTTAGACGCTGCGACGACGACGGCCAGCAGGTTCTGGCGCGGGTTCTGGTGCAACGTCATCAGATAACGCGCCATCAAGACCAACCCAGTCAATAATTTCAAACACTGGCGTGTAGATTTTTCCATACGACTTGTGCTGATAGTGGTCTTTTTTCAGACGCACGATAGCGACAGGTTTAGTCTGGTCTTTCTCCACTTGCGTAGCGATTGCCACGCCCAAGATTTGAACCGCTTTCTTGCCACCAGTAGATGTGGTGGTGTAACGCGCTTCCATGTCTTTGTCTTCACCAGTGGTGCATTTCAAAGACATGCCAATCTGTGTTTCCCAGCCACGTTTAGCGCCTTGTGGAGCGCCGTCCAATTCAGGCAATGGCTCAGAGACGCCGACCATCTTTTCACCCAACACTTCACCGTCACCCCAAGCGATGTAGCCGTGGATAAACGAGAAAGGATTGATAGCCCAGATGGCGTCGTCTTCCACTTCTGTCTGATCTGCACCGAAGACCCAATGGCCTGTCTTGTCCATTTTCAGGATGACAGTGCCGCTAGGGCCGACGTCTTTTTCAAGAGCGCGCAAGGATGTAGACAAAGAAGAAACGGCTGGCAGATTTGCCGAAGAGAATGTAGTCAATTGCATTTTAAGCTTTCACTGTAGTTTAGAAAGGGCAGCGGTTAATTGCTGCCCGATTTGCAACACTGCTGGGCGAGGATCATCCTCACTTGCCAATGTTGTGCCGGACGATATTGTCACCACTAATTCTGGTGGCAATGCCGTCTTGCTCTTTTTGAGTAACTTCTCAGCAACTGCTGGAGAAATTACTTCGGGTTCTTTGTAGGGCGCAACGTCAGCCGACAACAGCATCGCTGCTGCTTTAGCTGGGTCAACCCACTGTCTTGTGCCGCGCTTGGCAACCAGTTTGTAGCCTGGCACTGGCATGGACTTCTCAAGCAACTGAAGCGCCAACCCGCGAAGGTCTTTGATCCAATCTTCCAAGAGGTCTGCATTCTTCAGGTATTTGCCCAGCATGTCAACATTTATTTCTTGCATCTGAAGTTTCAGAGCGCGGTCAACAGCGCCGGTCATCTTAGGGCACGTCGGCTTGGCCGCGCACCAACGGCAATGCTCACCTGCTGCCAGTTTAGCGTCAGGCAATTGTGCTGCGTTGACAGCCTTGACCAGATCACGCTCGAACTGCGCAATGCGTTCCTTGGTCGTGATCCAGCGTTTGATCATGGGCGGCTGGATGATGATGCATTCGATCTCGTCTGCGCCAGAGAACGCCCAAGCTGCTGATTCGGTACGCATGGCCGCAGCCGCGTAAAACATCAGTTGATCATTTTCTTCAGCATCGACGACAACGCCGTCACCAAACTTCCAGTCAAGAACAATGGCACGAGCGCCAATACGACCAACCAAGTCAGTGCTGCCAAATACGCCAGGCAGTAGATCACCGAAGCCAACACGTGTTTCCACTTCATACAACATCTCCTTTGTAGGGTCAACTTCGTCAAGCAGCGCCAGCGCCACTGTGATCTTTTCGTCGTACAGGTCTTGTGTTAGCACTTGGTTTTCATAACGCATACCGATCACATCGACATTCATGTCTTCAAGGATAGCGCTGATGGCATTGTGCAGCAACGTGCCGCGATCAGCGTGTTCGCTGGATGGTTTGGCCGGCATCTTTTGCACCAGCGCCACAGAGCCGGGGCAGTTGATGACGCGCTTGGCGGTCGAGCCGCCGACAATATTACTGTGCTGCATTGCGTGCCTCCATCATCGTGTCTGCCATTCTAAAAGCCGCAGCAGCGATTTTTTGCCTTGAATTGATTTCAGTTATGACATGCTTAAGTAACATGCCTTCCATTGCTTTGGCCGCAAAATAGTCGCGCAAAGTCATGCCGCGCCCTTGCTCTGCGGGATGGTTAGGCTGTGGAAATGCGGGTGGATTATTGTGCAACATTTGTCGTCTCCAAAATTTTATTAATGCCATCGCGCAATTGCAGCGCTTGTTCTTTGGTGAGGCCGATGCTAGCGTAAGCGCAATGATGGTGGATGCTAACCCAAGCGCCGTCATCAAACTCGCTAACGGTGACGCTTGAGGCGCCGACTTTAATTCGTGTGTCCATTTGACTGTCCTTTAGTTGATTGAGATTGCATCTTAGCACAAAAATATTTGTTGTGCAAAACTTTTTTACGGGTATACTTTACGTTATGAAAGAATCAGAAGTTGAACGGCATTTTGTTTGGGCTATCGAGCGTGCTGGCGGTAAGGCGTGGAAGTTCACATCGCCAGGGCGCAAAGGCGTCGCTGATCGGATCGCTTGCTTGCCCAATGGGCAGACGTGGTTTGTGGAGCTGAAAACCAAAGGCGGCAGGCTGTCGCCCTTGCAGAAGTTGTTTGCCGCTGATATGGCGCTTTTAAATCAACGATACGCATGTTTATGGACTAAGGAGCAGATAGATGAATGGTTGGAAAAAGAAGTTTGCGTTATCGACGCGCGTCTTGGTAGCAGGCGGCAAGATTGAGTCACGGTGTGTTAATCACCCTAACTTTGTCGAGCAGTACGTTTTTACACGGGAACAATTGGAGAAATTTATAAATGAACTCACTAAACAAACAAGTTGATGGCACACACTACAAGGACATGCCGATTCAGCCAGTCCAGTACATCCACGCCAACGCGATGGGCTACTTAGAGGGCAACGTCGTCAAGTACGTGAGCCGCTGGCGCAACAAGAACGGCATTGCCGATCTGCAC
>Ga0114975_10003327_pt1 | contig 10727 bp, 9 predicted proteins | sample S_130626_EF_Meta_FD_87031 | JGI IMG/M metagenome (GOLD analysis project Ga0114975, IMG submission 87031) | Freshwater microbial communities from Lake Simoncouche, Canada to study carbon cycling - S_130626_EF_MetaG | ecosystem: Environmental > Aquatic > Freshwater > Lake | place: Lake...
AATGTGGTTGAGGCATGCGAGTAATTACCTATTCTTCCTACGCATTAGTTGCTGCTGGGGTATTGGCCGGAGCGCTCGGGCTAGTGCGAACTGGATCACTTTTAATCGCAGTGGGCACTGGCTTTTATGCCATTTCGCAGCGTGCGCAACGCAAAATTGAACTCTATCTGCCACTAGCTATTTCGATCAGCCTCTTTGTGTTGGCGGTAGCACTTCCGCGCGGGCGCTAGGATTTACCTCGACCTCAAGATATTTCTTACATTCAGGAGAACTGACAATGAGTAGCAAAGTCACAGTAGTAGGCGCCGGGTTCTATGGTTCAACCACCGCAATGCGCTTAGCTGAATACAACATTTTCGACACCGTAGTTCTCACAGATATTCTCGAAGGCAAGCCAGAAGGTTTGGCACTAGATATGAACCAATCTCGTTCTATCGAAGGTTTCGAAACAAAAATTATCGGAGCGACAACAACTGCTGATGGCGCTGGCTATGAAGCAACTGCAAATTCAGATGTAGTAGTTATCACCGCTGGACTGCCTCGCAAACCAGGTATGAGCCGCATGGACCTAATTGATGTAAACGCTGGCATTGTTCGTGGAGTTGCTGAAAATATCGCTAAGCATTCACCAAATGCCGTAATCATTGTGGTTTCTAATCCACTTGATGAAATGACTGCGCTTGCGCAATTAGCAACTGGCTTTCCTAAGAATCGCGTAATTGGTCAAGCTGGCATGTTAGATACTGCGCGCTTTACCGACAATGTCGCCGAAAAGCTTGGCGTTAAAGTTTCATCAGTTAAAACTCTAACTCTTGGTTCACATGGCGACACCATGGTTCCGGTTCCAAGTCGCTGCACAGTTGATGGTAAGCCACTTAGTGATCTACTTTCCCAAGCAGATATTGATGCTCTGGTTGACCGTACACGTAATGGTGGCGCTGAAGTTGTCGCTCTACTAAAGACTGGTTCTGCTTACTACGCACCTTCTGCTGCCGCTGCTCGTATGGCGAAAGCTGTCATTGAAGATTCAGGTGCGGTTATGCCAGTGTGCGCATGGGTTGATGGCGAATATGGAATTTCCGGGGTCTACTTAGGAGTTGAAGCAGAGATCGGTCGTACCGGTATCAAGAAAGTTGTAGAAAGCGATCTAACTGAATCTGAAATTGCTGCCTTGAAAGTCGCAGCTGAAGCTGTCCGCGCAAAACAAGCAGATGTCCAAACTCTTTAAGGAGCCGTTTTAAATGTCGAAAATTAAAGTAGTCGGAACCGTTGTCGAACTAGACGGCGATGAAATGACTCGCATCATGTGGCAGTTCATCAAGGATTCCTTGATTCTGCCTTATCTAGATGTGAATCTTGAGTACTACGACTTAGGAATGGAAAATCGCGATGCAACTGATGATCAAGTGACTATTGATTCAGCTCACGCAATTCAGAAGCATGGCGTTGGTATTAAGTGCGCAACGATTACTCCAGATGAGGCTCGCGTTGAAGAATTTGGTCTCAAGAAGATGTGGAAATCTCCTAACGGAACTGTTCGCAACATTCTGGGCGGAGTAATTTTCCGCGAACCAATCATTATCAGCAACGTTCCTCGTTTAGTTCCAAACTGGACAAAGCCAATTGTTATTGGCCGTCACGCATTCGGCGATCAATATCGCGCAACAGATTTCAAGGTTCCAGGCGCTGGCAAGCTAACCATGACCTTTGTACCTGAAGATGGATCTGCGCCAATCGAGCACACGGTTTACGATTTCAAGTCATCCGGTGTAGCAATGGGTATGTATAACCTCGATGAGTCAATCCGTGACTTTGCTCGCGCTTCACTTAATTACGGTCTGCAGCGCAAGTATCCAGTTTATCTTTCAACGAAGAACACAATTCTGAAAGCTTACGACGGACGCTTTAAAGATATCTTCGAAGATATTTACCAAGCAGAGTTCAAAGCAGAATTCCAAGCAGCTGACATTTGGTACGAGCACCGCTTGATTGATGACATGGTTGCCATGTCATTGCGTATGGAAGGTGGCTACGTCTGGGCTTGTAAGAACTACGACGGAGACGTGCAGTCAGATACCGTCGCACAGGGCTATGGCTCACTTGGTTTAATGACATCAGTTTTGATGACACCAGACGGAAAGATTGTTGAATCTGAAGCAGCTCACGGCACTGTTACTCGTCACTATCGTGATCACCAAAAAGGTAAAGCAACTTCAACAAATCCAATTGCCTCTATCTTCGCTTGGACTCGTGGCTTAGCTCACCGCGCAAAGCTTGATAACAATTCTGAGCTGGCTGCTTTCTGCGACACACTTGAGCGCGTTTGTATTGAAACGGTCGAACAAGGCAAGATGACAAAAGATTTATCACTCTTGATTTCGAGTACTGCGCCTTACCAAACGACGCAAGAATTTTTGAATTCAATCGATGAGAATCTAAAGAAGGCAATGGCTTAGAAGACCATGTCTTACAAATACCTGATCTAATTGAAATTAGCAGTAAAAAACCCCGCCGATTAATACCGGCGGGGTTTTTATTTAAGCTTTATTAGATGCGCTCACCTGTTGTTGAATTGAATAGGTGAACCGCAGCTGGGTTAGCAGTAACAGTAATTGTCTGTCCTGGCTTTGGTGGATTCTTTGGGTCCCAGCGCACAATTACTTGAGCGCCTTCTTCAGTGACATTTGCGAACTTAACTGAAGAATCAACTGGAGTTCCGTACACGAATGCATCGGCACCAAGTTCTTCAACTACTTCAACTAGAACATCAAAGCCAGTAGATGAAGGTGTGAAGCCTTCTGGACGAATACCAACTGTGATTGTCGCACCGGCACTTGCTGGAACCGCAAGGCTTAGTCCGCCAAGCTTTGCTTGCCCACCTGATACTGGAGCATTAAGCAAGTTCATAGCAGGAGAACCAATGAAGCCAGCAACGAAAGCATTAGCTGGGTTATCGTAAAGATTACGTGGGGTATCTACTTGTTGTAGGAAGCCATCTTTCAGAACTGCTACGCGATCACCCATGGTCATAGCTTCAACTTGATCGTGTGTTACGTAAACAGTTGTGATTCCAAGACGACGCTGCAGCGCAGCAATCTGAGTACGTGTAGCTACACGCAACTTTGCGTCAAGGTTTGAAAGTGGTTCATCCATTAAGAAAACTTGTGGTTCGCGAACAATCGCACGACCCATAGCTACGCGCTGACGTTGTCCGCCAGAAAGTGCCTTTGGTTTGCGATCTAGATATGGCTCGAGGTCGAGCAACTTTGCTGCTTCTTTAACGCGACGATCACGTTCTTCTTTTGGCTTGCCGGCAATCTTTAGGGCAAAGCCCATGTTTTCGGCAACAGTCATGTGTGGGTAAAGCGCATATGACTGGAAGACCATTGCGATATCGCGATCTTTTGGCGCAACATTTGTTACGTCGCGATCACCGATCAAAATACGACCGGCATCGATTTCTTCAAGACCGGCCAACATGCGCAGTGATGTTGATTTACCGCAACCTGAAGGTCCAACTAGAACTAGAAATTCACCATCATTAACAGTGAGCTCGAGTTCGTTAACAGCAGGCACGGTTGTGCCTGGGTAGATACGTGATGCTTTGTCGAATACGACATTTGCCATTTGATTTCTTCCTTATCCGGGCAGGTACGTGCCCGACGATCCGTTGGAGTAAGGCAATTACGGCGGGTGCCGCAATCGGTTCGCAAAGGCTACCCATCGAGTGCCAGAAAGGGCAATATCAGAGGCGAAATTCCTCGCGTGGCGCGTATAGTTGGGGTTCTCATGGAGCCCCACTCGCTTAGTCAGATTCTGAGCAATATCGCCATCGTTTTACTGTTGATCCTGCTGGGATCTCTCTTTGTGGCAGCCGAAATTGCCCTGATCTCCCTTCGCGAAAGCCAGATTAAGCAATTAGCCCTAAAGGGCAAACGGGGTGCTCGGGTTGCTGCTTTGACCGAAAATCCAAATCGATTCTTGGCAGCAGCTCAAGTTGGCGTCACCTTTTGTGGGTTCTTATCGGCAGCCCTTGGCGCTGAGCGTTTAGGGATCTATGTCGAACCTGAGTTAATTAAATTGGGTTTAACTAAAGGCGTAGCAGGACTGATATCGCTGATCGGAATCACAGTTGTTATTGCTTATTTCTCTCTTGTCTTCGGTGAACTAGTTCCAAAGCGGTTAGCGCTATTTCGTACCGAAGCAATTGCGCTGGCATCAGCTGGAATTATCGATTGGCTAGCAAAACTCTTTCGCCCAATTATTTGGCTACTTTCAAAATCAACTGACTTTGTCGTTCGATTATTTGGTTTAGACCCAGCTGAACAGCGCACTCAAATTTCTGAAGAAGAGTTGCTTGATTTAGTTGCTGGCCATGCCGCGCTGAGCGACGAGGAGCGCGACATTGTTGAAGAAGTCTTTAACGCATCTGAACGTCAAATTCACGAAGTTATGGTGCCGCGCACCGAAGTAGATTTCATGGACGCATCGCTGACAGTTGGCAAAGCAATCTCGTTAGCAATTGATAAAGCACATTCCAGATATCCCGTAGTTCGCGGGTCTTCCGATGAAGTAATTGGCTTTATCCATGTACGCGACTTGCTTGACACTTCACTCGTTAGCCCTGGTGGAAAAATCCAAGAGCTAGTTCGTAACATAATATTCTTGCCAGGTACCAAAGGTATTTTGCCGGCCCTAACCGAAATGCGTAAGCAAGGTCAACATTTAGCAATCGTGCTAGATGAATATGGTGGTACCGATGGAATCATCACGCTAGAAGATTTAGTTGAGTGCTTAATCGGTGATATCCGCGACGAATACGATGATCATGAACAAGAAATTGCGCATGAAGCACGCACCAATGACTTTGAGATCGATGGTTTAACCTCGCTGGAAGATCTTCTAGATGAGGCCGGAATCGAGATTCCTGAAGGTCCATATGAAACAGCCAGCGGCTTTGTCATGCACTTTCTCGGACGGATACCGGTAGAAAATGATGTAGTCAGCGTAAATGGCTTGCGAATAACAGTATTGTCAATGGAAGGCAAGCGGGCTGGCCAGCTATTGATCTCGCGCAACGCATAATTCATGCGAGAATAAACCTCATGAGCGCGCATAAAAGAATTCTTTCCGGAATTCAACCGACTAGTGAATCTTTTCACCTAGGTAATTATGTCGGCGCCTTAAAGCAATGGGTTGCTCTTCAAGATGGCAATGATGCTTATTACTGCATTGTAGATTTACACGCATTAACTGGCGACACTGACCCAGCGCTGTTACGTAAACGAACTTTAGCTTCAGCTGCTCAATTAATAGCGCTCGGAATTTCGCCTGAGAAATCAACTCTTTTCGTGCAGTCCCAAGTTCCGCAACATAATCAGTTGGGTTGGATTATGGAGTGCATTGCTGGTTTCGGTGAAGCAAACCGAATGACTCAATTCAAAGATAAGTCAGCTAAAGGTGGCGCGGATTCGGCCCGAGTTGGGTTATTTACCTACCCAATGCTGCAAGCTGCTGACATTCTTTTATATCAAGCCCATCAGGTACCAGTTGGCGAAGACCAGCGTCAACACATTGAGTTAACTCGAGATCTCGCAACCAGATTTAATACTCGCTACGGTGACACTTTCCGTATTCCTGAAGGCTACATTCTTAAAACTGGCGCCAAAATTTATGACCTACAAGATCCAACTGCGAAAATGAGTAAATCTTCCGGGTCAACTTCAGGGGTACTAGAGATCATGGATACCCCTGAGTCAAATGCTAAGAAGATTAAGGGCGCTGCGACGGATGCAGAGCGAGAAGTAAAATTCGATGAGAAAGCAAAGCCCGGCATTAGCAACTTACTTACTATTCATTCAACCTTGTCAGGCAAGTCAATTGCAGATTTAGAAGCTGAATTCGCTGATAAAGGTTACGGAGATTTCAAGGCGGCCGTGGCCGAGGTAGTAGTTGAATATTTCCGCCCAATTCGCGCCAAAGCCCTTGAGTTACTTGAAGATGAAGCTCAACTACTTTCTATCCTGCATGAAGGTTCCCGAAAGGCTCGAGAAGTTGCTTCCGAGACCATTAATTCAACCTACCGAAATCTAGGCATCGTCCAATGATTCGCAAAGCCCTGCTCCTAAGCGTCGCAATCACTGCCTCGGTATTGGTGCCCATTAACTTAAGCGCAGCCACCGCCGTGAACCCAGTGAATGTTTGTGTCGCATACGATTTAGGCGGACCAGGCGATCGCTCATACAACGACGCGGTTCTCGCTGGATTGGTAAAGGCAAAGAAGACGCTTAGCTTTACCTACGAAGGATTTATAACTGATGGCAGTTCAGTTGATCGCGAAAAACGACTTCGTGCGATGATCGTTAAAGGTTGCTCACCAATACTTGCGATTGGTTCTGGATATTCTAAACTCTTAACGAGTCTAGCCAGAGAATTCCCAACTAAGCAGTTTTCGATTTTAAATGATGCTTCAATCGCTGACTTAAATGTTGCTTCACTGATTTTTAATAATAAGCAAGCTGGGTACTTAGCAGGTTCAGCTGCAGCACGTGTATCAAAGACTGGCAAAGTTGCTTTGATTTCAAATTCTACAAATTTAGATTTAGAAAATGGTTTTATACTCGGGGCAAATGCGGCAAAGAAAAAAGTTAAGCTAACTTCAAAAAGTGCTTCTAGTGGCTTGGCGGAGGTAACGAGTGCTCTTATCGCCGATGGTAATGATGTAATTTTTGTTGCCGTCGCTGGATCTGCTAACGAAATATTTACCGCAGTTGTTAAATACAACGAGACTAAGAAAAAGAACGCTGCTGAAGTTGGTGTAATTACCATTGAACCTGATCAATACTTGACCGTTAGTTCAGCCAACCAGAAGTATCTTCTTGGTGCAGTTTCCAAACGGGTCGATAACGTAATCTTAGATTTAGTAAATTCAGCAATTAGAGATCAGCAAATCATCGATATTCTGGATCCAGTTCAAGGAATTTATGGCCGCAGTTATGGCATCACTGGTGGCAACATGGAGCTCTCAATTTGGGCACCAAAACTTCAGGCATTCAAAGCTTCAATAGATGCTGCTTCACGGACCGCTGCCAAACTTTAAAGTCGCGGTCTAGAGTTTTCACGATTGTTACCTATTTTTAGCCTAAATCTGCCAATATCATTGGGATAAATCTGATTTTAATACTAGGCTCGCTATTACTGAGAAGAGCTATCTAGCCGGTACTTAGGTACTTTCTTTGGTAGTAAAACTTGTGAAACCCCCGTCAGATACAACTTGGAGGAAAATTGAAGAAGTCAAAGCTAGTAGCCATTCTTGCGGCTACAACCGTTGCAGCAAGCCTCGCGCTTGTTCCTGCAGCAACTGCAGCAACAAAGACCAAAGCTTGCTTGGCACTAGATACTGGTGGCGTAGATGACAAGTCATTCAACGCAGCATCATGGGCTGGCGCACAAGCAGCTGCCAAGGCAAATAAGAATGTAACAGTTTCATTCCTACCTGCTGCTTCAGGCGCAGATTATGCACCAAACATTAAGAAGTTTGTTGATCAAAAATGTAACTTGATCATCGGTGTTGGTTTCGCAATCGGCGGTGCAATTATTGCATCAGCTAAGGCAAACCCATCAGTTAAGTACGCAGTAGTTGACGATGCTGGACTTGAGCCAAACGCTGATTACACAAAATTTACCGCTATCCCAAACGTAAAGGGTCTTACATTTAAGACTCAAGAATCTTCTTTCCTAGCTGGTTATGCAGCTGCTGGATACTCTAAGAAAGGTATTGTTGCTACCTACGGTGGCGCTCCATACCCAACAGTTACAGCATTCATGGATGGATTCGCACAGGGCGTTGCGTATTACAACACTGCGAAAAAGAAGAGCGTAAAGGTTCTAGGCTGGGATCGCGCCACAAAGAATGGTGAGTTCGTGGGCGACTTTGCTAATACTTCAAAGGCACTTCAAATCTCTAAGAACTTCGAGCAAGCTGGCGCAGATGTAATCTTCCCAGTTGCTGGTGGACTTGGTGGAGCAACTGCTCAAAACTCAATGGATGCTGGAAAGTCAGTAACTATCTGGGTTGATACCGATGGTTACTTCTCAGCTGCTAAGTACCGTTCAGTACTTCTAACTTCAGTTATGAAGGGTCTGGGCGAATCAGTTCAGTCTGTTATCGCTGAAGTAAATGCTGGCAAGTACACAAACAAGGCATACGTCGGAACACTTGCCAATAAGGGAACACGCCTAGCGCCATTCCACGACTTAGATGGCTATGTCTCTTCAGCACTTGCTGCGGAAATTGTTGCGATTGAGAAGAAGATCATCTCAGGTGCAATTAAGGTTAAGTAAGTAATAAATTAATTAATAGCGGCGCAGTGAGAAATCACTGCGCCGCTATTTTTTTATACTTTTATAGCGTAGATTTACGACATGTCTTTAGAGCTCCGCGGAATCACTAAGCAGTTTGGCTCACTAGTTGCTAATGATGATATTAATTTCAAAGTTGAAGCAGGCGAGATTCACGCAATCTTGGGCGAAAATGGTGCCGGCAAATCAACCTTAATGAATATTGTTTACGGGTTGCTCTCACCAGATAAAGGTCAGATTTTAGTTGATGGCCAAGCGATTAATATTAAGAGTCCACTAGATGCGCTTGCGGCTGGCATCGGTATGGTTCATCAGCACTTCATGTTAATTCCAGTTTTCACAGTTGCCGAAAATATTGTTTTGGGACACGAAAAGACAAACCGTCTGGGCTTGCTCGATTTAGCAACTGCGCGTCAAGAAATTATTCGGGTATCTAAAGAATTTAACTTTGAAGTAGACCCAGATGCTCTAATTGAAGATTTGCCAGTTGGCATTCAGCAACGGGTTGAAATCATTAGAGCTCTTATCTATAACTCAAAGATTCTGATTTTGGATGAACCGACCGCCGTATTAACGCCACAAGAAACTGACGAGTTACTTGCCAATATGAAGAAGCTTCGTGATTCTGGGCGCTCGATTGTCTTTATTACGCATAAATTGCGCGAAGTAAAAGCTGTGGCTGACCGAATTTCAATTATTCGACGCGGCAAAGTTGTCGGAACTGTTGAACCAACAGCAAGCCAAGAAGAAATGGCATCTTTGATGGTTGGCCGTCCAGTTGATTTAACCGTCAATAAAGCCGACGGTAAACCAGGGAAAACAATTCTAGAAATGGTTGATTTAAATGTGCTAGATCCTTCTGGTCGCGCTCTGGCTAGCAAGATTAATTTGACTGTCTCTGCTGGTGAAGTAGTGGCAGTGGCTGGCGTCCAAGGTAACGGCCAAAGTGAATTAGCTGAGGCAATCGTCGGATTACGTGATCATCTAACTGGTTCTATCAAGCTCTCAGGTAGCGAATTAATCGGCCGTTCAGTTGATGAATGCTTAAAGGCCGGAATTGCTTACGTACCAGAATCACGAGAGCTTGATGGCTTGATTTCCTCCTTTTCTATCACTGAAAATTTAATTCTAGATACCCATAGTGAGGCACCTTATTCGAAGGGGATCTTCTATAAGCCGGCCATGGCGCAGAAAGTAGCTCTCGAGCGCATTAAAGAATTCGATATTCGCGCACAAAGTGCGAGTGACCCAGCATCATCTCTTTCAGGTGGAAATAAGCAGAAAGTAGTTCTTGCTCGCGAACTTTCACGCCCGGTAGAACTCGTTGTTGTTTGCCAACCAACTCGTGGTCTTGATGTTGGTTCGATTGAATTTGTCCACCAACGCCTGATCGCAGAACGTGATTCTGGGCGGGCAGTTCTTTTATTTAGTACCGAACTCGACGAAGTCTTCGCTTTAGCTGATCGCATCGCGATTATGTATCGGGGCGAAATTATTGCGATTCTTCCAGCAAGTGCATCGCGTGAGGAAGTTGGTCTATATATGGCTGGCATACATCCATCTGCAGTAAAGGGTGGCGCGGCATGATTAAGAAGATTCTTGATAAAACGATACTTCCTTTTTTCGCATTCCTACTTGCACTTTTTGTAGGGGGATTAGTAATTGGCTTTACCGATAGTAAAGTGTTGGCCAAAATTTCATCTCCACTAGAATTCCTAAAAATTCTGGGCAGCACTGTCGGAAATGCTTACTTGGCGCTATTTCAAGGCGCTATCTATGATCCGAATCTGGCTGAGGGAAAGAGCTTCTTCGCGGGGTTTTATCCACTCAGTGAAACTATGGTTTCTACAGCACCGCTAATTCTTTGCGGTCTCTCGGTTGCGCTGGCATTTAAGTCAGGCCTATTTAATATTGGCGCCCAGGGCCAATTCATTTTTGGTGCGATTGGTGCCTCATATATCGGCTTTAAATTCGAAATGCCAATTGCTATGCATATTTTGGTGGCAACACTTGTCGGCGTAATCTTGGCTGCCCTTTGGGGTGGCATTGTTGGATTGCTTAAAGCAAAAACTGGCGCTCACGAAGTAATTGTGACCATCATGTTGAATTACATTGCAGCAAAATTCTTACTGTTCTTATTGAGTACTAAGTATTTCTTGCGTCCAGGGCGGTTAGATCCAATAGCCCCGCCAGTAAAAGAGAGTGCTAAATTGCCCGGTCTATTCGGGGTGGATTACCGAATTAATATTGGTATTTTCCTAGCCTTAGGCGCAGCAGCGCTCGTATGGTGGCTACTAAATCGCAGCATCATCGGTTTTAGATTCCGTGCCGTTGGTGCCAACTCGAGTGCAGCACGAACTGCAGGT